>Ga0080004_1205415_pt1 | contig 13629 bp, 8 predicted proteins | sample WasSprMetagenome_FD_69207 | JGI IMG/M metagenome (GOLD analysis project Ga0080004, IMG submission 69207) | Sulfidic aquatic microbial communities from Washburn Spring, Yellowstone National Park, USA - WS (SPADES assembly) (version 2) | ecosystem: Environmental > Aquatic > Thermal springs > Hot... | reverse complement strand
CGAGTCCTGCGACAAGGCCGTAGCCGTCGTAGAACTCGTCCAGGTAGGTCTCCTTATACACCGGCACCGACGGCTCGGTGGCAGGCGTCGAGGCGGGTATGTAGTTCACCACCAGGTACGTCTTGCCGAGGAAGTCGTAGCCCACGACGTTGGCGCCCTTGCTGTCGGTCAGCGGACCTAGCACCTTGGGCCCGGACGTGCAGAGGGCCTGCTTGGAGCCCGCGGCGACTATCCATATTCTGGCTATGTACGAGCCGGCTGCGGAGGTCCCGCTCGGGTAGGCGGGCAACAGCGCTATTTGGCCTGAGGGCACTATGTACGTCACGGGGGCGCCGAAGCCGCCCCACTCGGTGTAGTTGCCCACGGCGGTTATGTTCACGAACTGCAGAGACACCGTCGTGTTGCCTATCACGGCGCTGTTATAGGTCGCGTTAAGGTAGACGCCCGTTACGAGGAAGCCGCTGGGCGTGCTGTAGAGCGACGTGGTGGGGCCGGCTTGGTAGACCACCGTCACGTTGAACTCGATATCGGCCGTGGAGTTGCCGGGGACTAGGTTGAGGGCTATGTTGCGGAGGTTTATGTCATAGGGCAATAGGTTCTGCGTCAAGTTGGAGTACTGCGCCAGGTTGAACGTGGTGCTGTACGTCGCGCCGTTGGTGACGTTGATGGCTGTGACGGTCACCGTGGCCTCGGTGCCGCTGCCCCAAGGCAGGTAGAGGCGCAGAGTCTTGAAGTTGAGCAAGTTCGTGTAGTTACTCGGCGAGTACATGTAGATGTTGAAGATCGAGCTGTACACGCCGGTGGACGGGTTGCTGAAGCTCACGGGCACGGCGTAGCCTCCTGCCAGCAACCCGACGAAGTTATTCCTCTCGAAGTAGTTGTAGGTGCGTATGAGCGTATACGGATACTTCACATAGACCCACCTGTCGAAGCTGGCCGCATGCTCGTAGCCGCGGTTAGTGTCGTTGATGATTGTATAGAGATAGACCGGCGACGTCAGGTTCCTCGACACGAATAGATCGGGCAAATAGGAGAACTCGGCGCCGGCGCTCACCTGCTTGTAGCTGCCGTAGTAGGCATACCGGCCGGTGAAGTTGTAGAGCACCTTGTCGTCGTAGAAGGAGGCATTGCCGTAGGCGGTCAGGCTGGTAAGCGTGTAGTTCAGCGGCAACTGCGGGAAGCCGAAGGGCTTCACGAGCGAGGTCAGGTTGCCGGTGCCGTTGAAGTTAGCTCCGGCGTAGGAGCTGTTGTAGGCGAAGCCGAAGTAGCCGTTGGCCAGAGTGAAGCCGACGTAGGCATTTACAGGCAGTCTGAGGTCCTTGGTGAACGCGGTCACGTTGATGGGCACCACGCTGGTCTTTATGTCGACGGTGGGCTTGGATAGAGTCACGTAGCCGTCGTACACCAGGTAGCCCATGTACCAGACCCTCACGTGTAGCACCATGCCGGGCAGGAACAGGTGGGCTATGTTGTAGGTGCCCACCGTGGCGGGAGTCAGGCTACAGAGGGACACTGCGCTGGTCTTGGGCTGGGCCGAGTAGAGCGTAAACACGGCGGAGTAGAGGTTGGTGGACGAGTTGGCGAGCCAGCTCGCCATGGCCGCGTAGGCCAGCGCGTTGGCTATGTCGGACAGATTGCCGCTGGGCGCGGCCGTGCATCCGGCGTAGGCCTGCGCCTTGCCCAAGTACTTAGAGGCTATGTTCTGCCATATGGACTGCATGCCTGTCATGCCGACAAGCCTGAAGTCGGTCAGCACGTTGAAGTCCCTTTGCGTGAAGTTGAACCAGCTCGAGGCGTACTCATACGGGCTGTTGTCGTCGGCTATGACCAGCGTCACGTTGGCGAGTATGGGCTTGGCGGCGCCGGGGTAGGGACCCGGCACGACGTACTGGCTACTCAGCAGGTGCTGGCCGGTCTTGTCGAATATCCTGAACACCGGGTTGTACACCTGCGCCTCGAAGGTCCGCGGCCCGGCGCACCAGGTGGTGAGAGTCAGAGTGGTGCTGTTGGCGACGATCCCGGCGTCGATAGGACCTCTAGTGCCCAGCGTGTAGACGTAATCAGTGGAGTTGAGGCCGAGCCACTTGGCGTAGGCGCCGTAGGAGTTCCCGTATCCTATCTGGGCCGCTGTGTACGGCCAGTCCATGTCGACCTGCGGTATTATGGTCCTCACGGTCATCGCGAAGTTGACGCCTAGAGGCAGCTCGTCGAAGTAGGCGTAGCCCGACGCGTTGCTTATGGACTCGCCCATCCTAACCCCGACGTAGCCGGGCGCAAGGCTGGTGGGCACGAGGACGAAGCCGACCAGCGGGTACTGCGGCCCTAGGTAGATCTCCTTGGCGGGGCCTCCGACGGGATCTTCCTCGGTCCAGACCGCGGCAAGCACGCGGAACGTCTGCGGCGCTATGGGCAGATACACCACCGGCTTGAAGTAGGGTGCGTTGCTCAAAGCGATCTGTATGGGCGCGGGTCCCGTCGGCAACGCCGTGTTGCTGGTCGTGCCGTAGAGCTTATACCCGAAGTAGTTGAGCGTGACGTATGCGGTGGCTGTGTTGGTCAGCGGGGCGCCCCACTCGTTGACGGCGGCGGGCAGGGTCACGGGGACCTCGGCCGCGACGGGCAACTGCGCCAGGGTTATGTTCTGGCCGCCGTAGGATATGGTGAGGCTTATCGTTCCGTTAACCACGGAGGGCACGTTGCCGCAGAAGTCGCGGAAGAGGAAGTTCATGGTCTTGAGGTTTATGGCTATGTTTACGGCGTGCTCCAGGTTGTAGAAGGACAGCTTCTGGGCCTGGAGGCCGTAGACGCCGGCGGCGGGGTTGTAGTAGATCGCCTGCACCGTGTAGGCGTCGTCGTAGACGGCCGGCCCGTACTGGGCCTGGAGGGCGCTGGCTACGTTGCTCTGCGTCTCCACCATGGTGCCGTTGGCGTACACCTGCGGGTACGTCGCGATCACGTTGGCAGTGCCGACGAGCACCGAGCCGGCGTATATCCTGAAGTTGTAGGTGTACTGACTGGCGCCCACGGAGAGGCCGTACTGGCTGAACAAGCTACTCAAGCCGACCGCGTCGCTCCAGTTGAGGTACTTGAACGAGTAGCCTTGGGCTGTGTTGACCAGCAGGGCGTTGAGCGGCGGGAGGGGCAGATAGCCGCTGGCGTTGAACAGGGTGAGGAGGTCCATGTATGTGCCGGGCGTGATTGGCACGTACTCGTACGGAGGCAGGGCCCACAGATACAGCGTGTTGAGCTGGTTTGTGCCCGACATGCTGCTGCTCCACGGGTCGGCCACCACGGCGTATTGCCCAGTCTCGGTCAGATAGGCGGTGGTTCCCTTGAACACGAAGGTCAGGCCCTGGGCCAGCGCCAAGCTGTTAAACGGCTGGCCGTTGGGCAGAGTCACGTTGTTGCGCCACCACAGAGGTATCTGGACGGGCAGTATCGAGACGGTCAGGTTGGCGTTAGCGTTGATAGGCGCGCTGGCGTTGAGCGGCGCCTGGAGGACGACCGCCTGCACGTAGCCGCTGGTGGGCTGCGGCTGGGCCGAGGTGTACTGGGTCGCCTGGTAGGAGTACTCGACTATAAGCCTGGGGCTCAGGTTGAGGGACGACAGGCTGGCCTTGTTGTTGGTGAGCGTTAGGGTTCCGCTTATCCACGCCAGGGTCGGGTGGCTGTATATCTGGTAGACGGCGTTGACCAGCTTGGCGCGCGTCATGGTGTTGAAGCAGTTGACTATGTCGCTGAACGAGGACACGGTGCCGCACAGCGTGTGGAGGAAGCCGAACCTGAGGTCGGTTATGTCGGTCTTCCAGCCGCCGTACTGCTGGGATATCGTGAGCGGATATCCGCCTATGTTCTCCTGCACCTTGAAGACGAAGTACTCGGGGCTCAGTATCGGGTTGCCCTTAATGTCGAACAACATGCCGACGGTCAGCGTGCTGAGAGGCAACGGCCATATAACCAGTTGCTGGCATGTGGCGTTGACGGAGGACGGCGTAGCCGTGTAGACCCCGCTCGTGTAATTAAGCGTCTCTATAACGTACGTCTTGCTCGGCACTGGCGTTATAGATGCACTGGTACGCGGGGTGGCTATCGGTATTGTGTATATGCCGTTGGTGCTGGTTATGAGCGTCTGCTGTACGTATGTACCCGTCTGCTGGTTGTATATCGACATGACGACTTTGAACGTGTAGGAGATGCTCGACGGCGACAGCTGGCTGCCGACCGTCTGGCCGGCCGAGCCTAGCGACGGGACGTAGGTGCCCAGATACGTTATGGGGCCGAAGACTATGCCGTCGGATATCTTCAGGCTGGACAGCGGCTTGTAGGTCCACGTGTTGGCCGGAGTTCCGCCTATGCTCAGTGTCTCGACGAGGGTCAAGTTGTACGGCTGGCCGGCGGTCCCGACGCCCAGGTAGAACTGGTGCAACACGGCGCTTGTGAAGTTGACGAAGTTGGCGCGGCCGTTCACCTGGGTTACGGCGCCCCAGCCGTTGACGAGAACATATGGAATTATGCCGCCGAGGGTGGCGTTGTATAGGTGCCAGCCGCCATTGGAGTATATGTAGTAGCGGCCGGTGCCGTTATACAAGAAGCGGTTGTAGCTATCGCTGGTGCTGTCGTATATGACATAGGTGTAGTTAATTTTGTTGTAGTAACTATAGCTTTTGTTGTTTACGTAGGTCGCGTTTAGATAGACGCGTATATTGTTGCTGGCGTTGTTGAAATTGTTAAATGTGCCGGAGACGCGGGTGTAGTTGTAGTATATGACGTTGCTGTCGTTCTTATATACAAACCCACTGTAGCTGTAGTAATTATTGAGTATGGTGCCGTTGCCCAGTATCGTGTAGTAGTGGCCTGTGAGGTTGCCCATCAGGTCGGCGAACGTGCCTTTGAAGTTGGGCACCTCGTACAGCAGGAAGTAGTATCCGTGCCAGTTGACCAGCAGGGCCACGTCCCACGTGGTGTATACGTTTATGTTAGCCGGCGAGGCCTTGACGTGGAACGTCACGAAGCCCGTCGAGTTGGCGGTGCTGTTGACGATCACGTTGGTGAGCGACGTGACTTGTTTCAGGTCGCGTATCACCAGCGTGAACTGCCTGCCTGCGGCCCAGGAGTAGCTGTTAACCGTCTGGTGCCACGGATGGGCGCACAGCGGGCATTCCGTGTTTATCTGCCAGGTCATGTTGTAGGTTACGACCGCTCCGGGGACGTAGAGCCCGCCGCCCGCCGGAGGCGGGGCGACTTGGGCGTGGGCTATTCCGACCAGCGCTAGGCCTATTGCCAGTAGTATGAGTACTGCTGTTTTGGGGTTTTGCATAACCGTGTGGTGGAGGGCGTATTTAAAGTTTTCGCGTTCCTAATTATGATATCCGGCGCCGCGCCGGGCGCCCGTCGGCCTAGGACGTCTGGGATATCTGTCCGTATATGTCCACCTGCAACGGCCCGCCTATCGAGCCTCCGCTGTACGTCATCGTGTGGCCTGCCGCGTCGACGAGCACGACGGACCGACCGTTGTAGTAGGCGTTTGTTATATAGTCGCTGGGGCCTTTGGCGAAGAGGTCGGCTATCTCGGTGGCGAACGACACGGCGTCTATGGTCCCTCCTGGGGGCTTTTGGTACATGAACGGCGGCACCGGTATTATCGAGGAGCCGCAGGCGACCGGCTGGCCGTTCACGTCGACCTCGGTCACCGAGCCTCCGGAGAACTTGACCACAACTGTGTACGACCCTATCGTGGCCGTGACTTGGCCTACGCCGTTGGTCGAGCTGCCGCTGAAGCCCACGGTGCGGGTCTCGCCGGGCGGGTTGACGTAGGCGGTTATGGAGCCCGAGAAGTATATCGTGTTGCCCGAGTAGCTGACGGATCCGCTGACGCTGTAGACCTTGACCGTGAGGGACACCGAGCCTATCGGCGTCCTGCAGGTGGGGTACTGCTCGTAGATCCTGCTGTCGGTGAACGACATGCCGGTTATCTGCCCCACGTAGAGCGTCGGCGGCTCCAGCTGGACGTACACCTGCACGGCGTACGTGGTCCCGTTGACCGTTATGGAGACCGTGTTCCACGCGTTCAGCGCGGCTTGGAGCGTTCCGTTGATCAAGAGCCGGCCTCCGGGGGGCACTAGGTACGTGGAGCCCCCGACGGCCAGCGCCACTGACCTCCTGGTGGCGTTGGTGGTGAGCACCCAGGTGTACGGCACGGCGCTCTGCGACGACGATATGACTATCTGCGGCGAGAGGGCCGGGTTGTAGATTCCTCCGCCGATCTTTAGGAGGGCTTCCACCGCTATCGTGCTCACGTTCAGCCTCCACCTCCAGAGGGTCCCGTTGACGACCAGCGCCACGGGCCTGCGGCTGTAGGCAGGCACCGTGGAGTTTATCTGCAGGCGCCCGCCGGGCCTCAAGACGTAGCGCGTCCCGTTGACGTAGAGGGCCTCCGTGGCGTTCCCCGTGTTCTCCACGAGGAAGTAGACCGGGACCGGCTCCCCCGGCACGGCCTCGAGCGCCGGCGACTGGGCCCTCACGGCGTAGCCCACCGCAAGATACACCACGTCGACCTCCACCTCGACGCCGCCCACGTCGACGTAGTACCTCCCCGCCGCCGTGGCGTTCACCCTCACCGCGACCGTCGCGTTCCCTCCGGGCGGCACGGCGATTCCGCCGAAGTAGCCCGTGTAGTTGCCCACGTTCTTGACGGTGACGTTTGCCGACACGGACGCCGGCAGTCTGTACACCTCGACGGCGACGGGCTCCGCCACGAAGACGGGCGTGTAGTACAACACCTCGAACTCGTACAGCCTGGGCGTGCCGTTGACGTAGAGCAATATGTAGTTAGCGCCGGCGCGGCTAACGACAGCCGTGAAGTTCAGCTCCGCGGACCCGCCGGGATCCAGCTCCACCGCGGTGCCGTTGACGACAAGGGCGCCGCGGGCCGCGCCGGCGTTCTCGACGCGGAACCTCAACACCGCGGCGGCCGGAAGCCTCGTGGCGTTGACCTCCTTGGTCTCCAGCGCCAGGGTCATGTTGGGCATCGCGGGAGGCGGCGAGCTCGCCGTCGGGGGTGGAGAGGTCGATGCGGCGGTCTGCGTGGCGGTCGGCGGCGCGGAGGTCGGGGTCCCGGCGGACGTCGTGGTCGTGCGGCCCGTCTCTGTGGTGTGGCTAGGAGCCGGCGCGGCGGTCTGCGTCGTCTGCGCCGCGCTTGAGCTCGTCTGGGCCGTCTGCGTCGCCCCGCCGCCTGTAACTACATTCGCTAGGTAGGGGGACAGCGCGTAGAGCGCTATGGCGGCCGCCGCAACTACCGCCAGTATCACCAGGGACCTCATTTGATGGACGCCATCCTGCCCCACTTGCCTAGATACTCGCCTATCCTCATCAGCTCGTTGAGCTTGGCGGTCCTCTCGCCCCCGACTATCCCCGTCTTTATGACCTCGGCGCCTAGGGCCACGGCCACGTGGGCCAACGTGTCGTACTCGGTGTCGCCAGATCTGTGGGACGCCACGATCTTCATGCCGTATCTGCGCGCGGTCCTGACCGCCTCGGCGGCTCTGGTCAGCGTGCCCGTCTGGTCGGGCTTGATCAAAACGGCGGTGGTGGCCCTCATCCTCCCGCCCTGCTCTATCCTGGCGGCGTTTGTCGCGTAGAGGTCGTCCCCCACTATCAGCCTGTCCCTATACCTGTCCGTCAGCTCCGCGAAGGACTGGAAGTCGTCCTCGTGGAAGGGATCCTCCAGGAGCACCAGCCCGAACTCGTCCAGAAGCTTCGCCATGTACTCCAGCTGCTCTCTGGGAGTCCTCTCCTTGCCCTCGTTCCGGTACACGTACCTCGCCCCGTCCCAGAGGCTCGACGCCGCGGCGTCCACGCCCAGGCCTATCTCCACGCCGGTCTCCCTGGAGACCTCGTCCGCGGCCTCCCTCAATATCCTCAGGGCGGTCTCCGTGGATATTCTGGGGGTCCAGGCCCCCTCGTCGTTCTTGCCGCCGGTGAAGTGGGGATCGACCTTGGCTATGTACTTAAGAGCCCTTCTGTGGACCTCCAGATTCGTCGACACCGCGGCCGCCGCGTCGGGCGGGTTCAGCGGTATCGCCAGGAACTCCTGCAGATCCGGCCCGAGGCCCCGGCTGTGCTTGCCGCCGCCTATGGTGTTGCCGAGAGGCAGCGGGAGCGTCCGCGCGGCGGCGCCGCCTAGGTGTAGAAACAGGGGTATCCCCAGCGTGTTGGCCGCCGCCCTGGCCGCGGCCATGGAGGTCGCCACGGCGACCGCCCCGCCTATCTTCTCGAAGCGGCCCGTCCCGTCCACCTCCTCCAGCTTGCCGTCCACCGCGTACTGCTCCGCCGCGTCGATGCCGGCGAGCTCGGGCGCCACGAGCCTCTCGAAGGCCGACAGCGCGGCGTCTATCCCTCCCTCGGGCAGGAAGGCCACCTCGTGCCTTCCCTTGGAGGCCCCGGCGGGCGCCGCCGCCCTGCCGAAGCCGTCCACGGTGAGCACCTCGACCTCTATCGTGGGGTCGCCCCTGCCCGTGAAGACCCTACGAGCCGCAACCTCCTCTATCGTTGTGTCCGCCATGCAACAACATGTCCCCCTACTTAAATTATGGGGCCGGCATACTTTAAATAGCGCGGCTGCGCGGACCCTCATGGGGTGTCCGGAGACGCGTCCCTGCCGTTGAGGATATACAATACGGCCAGCAGGAGGGTGGAGCAGTTCGCGGTCGGGACGCCGGGCGTCGCGTCGGGCTACGTATGCGGCATAACTCCCTACGACTCCGTCCACGTGGGGCACGGCAGGGTCTACGTCTTCTTCGACATGTTCCGCCGCTATCTGGAGCGCTTGGGCCTCCAGGTGAGGCTCGTCGTCAACTTCACCGACGTGGACGACAAAATAATAAACAGGGCCAGGGAGGAGTTCGGCGCCGCCTCAGTCAAGCGGTGGCGGGAGGTGCCCGAGCGCTACATATCCGAATACTTCGACGTCATGAGGAGGCTTTACGTCAAGCCCGCATACGCCTACCCCAGGGTGACCGAGAACGTGGGCGACATGCTGGAGTGGATAAAGGCGCTGGTCGATAGGGGCTTCGCCTACGTGGCGCCCGACGGCTCGGTCTACTTCGAGGTGGGCAAGGTGCCGCGCTACGGCGAGTTCTCCGGCCAGAGGATAGAGGAGCTGATCGCAGGCGCCAGAGTCGAGCCCGAGCCCGGCAAGAGGAACCCGCTGGACTTCGCCCTCTGGAAGAGCTGGTCCCCCGGCGAGCCTTGGTGGGACTCCCCTTGGTGCCCCGGCAGGCCGGGCTGGCACCTCGAGTGCGTAGTCATGTCGACGAAGCATCTGGGCATGCCCTTCGACTTCCACGGAGGCGGCGCCGACCTCGTGTTCCCCCATCACGAGAACGAGATAGCCATAGCCCGCGCCATGTTCGGCGTGGACTACTTCGCCAGGTACTGGATACACGTGGGCTACCTCACGGTCAGAGGCGAGAAGATGTCTAAGTCCCTGGGCAACATAATAACCCTGAGGGAGGTCCTCTCCAAGCACAGCGGCGAGGCCTTGAGGCTGGCCTACGCCATGAGCCACTACCGCAAGCCCATGGAGTTCAGCTTCGAGCTCCTGGACAGGGCCGAGGATATGGTGAAGACGCTCTACACGGCCTACGACGAGCTCGGGCAGGCGGTGGCGGACGCAGGCGAGAGGGACTCGGAGCCCGTCGTCGAGCCCTTCCGGAGATACGTGGAGGAGTTCTACGGCGCCCTCAACGACGATTTCTCCACCAACGAGGCCGCCCAGAGGCTTTACGACGCCGCGCGCTATATAATCTCGACCTTACTGCATAGGATAGACAAGATCTCGCGGGAGGCCGCCCTCGGCGTCCTCTCTAAATATGTCGAGATGGCCGACGTGCTCGGCCTACTGGAGAGAAGGGAAGTGCCCAGAGACGTCCAGGAGGCCGTCAAGGCGCTGGTCGAGGCCAGGTCCAGGCTGAGGCAGGAGCGGCTGTACCAACTGGCGGACCAGATAAGGGACCGGCTGTCCGCGCTGGGCGTGGATCTGCACGACTTCGGCCAGAGGACCTACTACACCTACAGAAGGCGTTAAGGGGCACGGGACGGCGCGCCCGCGGGAGGCAGGCCGCGTCGGATCCTGCACGGCTGGGCCGTCTCGCCGACGGCCCCGGCGGGCGCCGCTCGGCGCGGCCGAAGGGCTCCCGACCGGTCTCCGGACGGCGGGCGTCCAACCCCCGCTGCGCGGGTTGTCCAGCCGCAGATAGGGGACGCCGCGCCTATTGCAGATATCGGCGTACCGTGAGCTCCTCACCGATCAGCCTAGATGCATCTCCTCACGGCTATTCCTTGATGTTTATTTTTATTGTGTGGACGCCTCCCCTCAGCCCGTAGGTCGCCACCAACATCTTGTCGGGGAAGCGGGCCATCAATTTCTCCAGCCCCTCCTCGTATGAGGAGGCCGGCAGCAGCAGAGGCTCGATGCCCCATATAAGCGCCAGTTTTCTGCCCACCGACGCCTCCCTCACGCCGGCGTGTATCCCGACAAGCGGCCTGAACTTGGCCACGCGTCTGGCGAGCGTGCCCGTCATGGAATAGACGGCTATGTCGGCGCCTAGGTCCGCGGCCATGTCGGCGACGGCCTCGGCGAATCTATCCCTCGCGTTGGCGGGGCTGGGCCTCCCGAGCGGCTTCACCTCAGCTGTCGAGATGATCTTCCTGAGCCAAGACACGGCCTCCAGGGGGTAGCTCCCGCTCGCCGTCTCGTTGGTGAGCCAGAGCGAGTCGACTCCGAGCGATGCGGCGGCATATACGTCGTTGACCTCGGCCCTGGTGGGCGTCGGGCTGGCCTGCATGGAGTCCAGCAGCTGGGTAGCCACGGCCACCGGCTTCCCCCGGGCCAAGGCCCTTTCTATCAACGCCCTCTGGATCTTCGGTATATACTCGAGGCCGTAGTGCAGAGCCAGATCCCCTCTGGCCACCACCACGTAGTCCGCCGCGTCGATGATCTCGTCTATTCGATCCACGGCGCCTTTGGTCTCTATCTTGGCCATGACGTCGGAGGCGAGGCCGCGCTCCCTGACGATCCTCCTCATGAGCGAGACCTCGGCGCCGCTTTTTATCAAGCTCAGAGCCACGTAGTCTATATCGTCTCCGTACCGCGCCAACGCGTCGAGCGCGGCGAGGTCCTCCTCGACGGGGAGAGCTATGTCGAAGTCCTTGCCCTTTACGACGACGGCCTTATTGCTGCTTATCTCCCCCGACGACAGAGCCTCGGCCTCCACCTGCTGCCCCGAGGCCGCGACGGCCCTCAAGACGAGCCTGCCGTCCAGCATGAGCAGCTCGTCGCCTTTCTCCACCACGTCGAAGAACTCGCGCCTGGGTATGGGCACGAAGCCTCTGCCCCTATCGGCCAGCTTGAAGACGACCCTCTCGCCGGCAACCACCCGGAGCGGCTCCATCGGGCCTGTCCTCACGCCAGGCCCCCTCAGATCGGCGATGATCGCTATCGGCTTCCCCCTATCTCTTTCGAACCGCCGCACCGCCTTCACCCTAGCCTCCAGCTCGCGCTCCGTCGCGTGCGACATATTTATCCTAACTCCGTCAATCGACTCGAGCAACTGGCCTAAGTCTGTTAGTCTATCGGTGGAAGGCCCCAACGTGGCTACAACTTTGGTGTACACCGGCATCAATAGGCTCTTATATAAAGATGTTGAGGTCTACCGGTACGAGGAGAGCTCGCGGAGGGCTGACTCCAGGTCGGATGCCTCAAACGCCTTCTCCCGGCCTCTGTAGACCTCGACCTTCCTCACCCGGCATTGATCTAGCACGTTCTGAACCGCCACGCCCGGAAATGCGCGGTTCCAGGGGACTACGTTTCCGTATTCGTCCAGCGCCTTTATCTCCCTATCTATGAGCAACCTCCCCCTACATCTACTGAAAGATATCTCGATCTTGATTCCTCTCTCCCTGGATATGGAGATCAGCCTCTCAAGTAGCTTGAGCATGGACGTTCCGGGGCAACCTCAACTTGTGCGCCGAGTAGTAGGTGACCACTCCGTCGTTGCTGACAAGGGCCAGCACGACGGGCGCCGACAGGGTCTCCCCCATGTTGAGCACTCTGTACAGTTGCCTCAAGGGCTTCTCGACGCCCTCCACCATTACGTAGAATAGATACCTCTCGTCCTTCTCGGCCACGAAGAGGCCGTCCTCTATCCTCTCGACGATTTTGAATCCCCTGGACCTCAAGTCGCTGAGCACCTGCTCCTCCAACACGTTCACGGGCGCGTCCCGGGTGAACATTTATATAGCTTTAGGCTTCGCGGGCCGTGGGTAAGCGCATATTGGTGCAGAGAAGGGGCAGAGGAGGAAGCCAGTTCAGATCGCCCGGCTGGAGGAGAGACGGCGCGGTGAGGTATCCGCGCGGCGTCTCGGGCCACGGCTACGTCGTCGAGCTCCTCCACGAGCCGGGGCTCAACGCACCCGTGGCCAAGATAAAGATGGCGGACGGCGCCGAGTTCCTCAACTTCGCCGCCGAGGGCATGTACGTGGGGCAGAGGATAGAGGTCGGCGAGGGGGCCTCGGTGAGGCCCGGCAATATATTGCCTCTACGCAGGATACCGGAGGGCACCATGGTGTATAACGTCGAGAAGATGTACGGCGACGGCGGCAAGTACGCCAGATCGGGGGGCGCCTACGCCGTCATCCTCGCCCATAAGGCCGAGGTGGGCAAGACCTCCATAAGGTTGCCCAGCGGCCGCGTGATCGACGTAAGCTCGGACGCCAGGGCCTCGGTGGGGATCGTCGCCGGCGGCGGCAGGATAGAGAAGCCCATGTTGAAGGCCGGGGCCAAGCACCATAGGTCTAAGGCCAAGGCCTGGAAGTGGCCCTTGGTCAGAGGCAAGGCCATGAGCCCCTACGCGCATCCGCACGGAGGAGGCAGCCACCCGAAGGGCGGCACGCCCGTCCCGAGGAACGCGCCGCCTGGACAGAAGGTGGGCTTCGTAGCGTCTAGGTGTACCGGCCGCGGCTGCAGGAGGGCGCGCGCTCAACAGAGGGCTTAACACCCGTCGATAATTGCCGCCAACGCCTCCCTCTCGTTTTTGTCGTTAGTCATGCGTACAGCTCTCCTCGCGATCCTCCTCACGATCTTGGCCGCGTCCCCCTCGCTTGCGCCCCTCTTGACCATCTCGCCCTTCATTCTGGCGCAATCTATGGGCCTCACATCCTTAAACTCCTCGTAGAGCTTCTCTATGTTGAAAATCCTCCGGGCCCATCCAAGGTCGGCCATGGGCATTTGCCAGGAGTATCCACACGAGTTGCAGACGTACTTGCCGGACGGAGAGATCCTCACATCCCTACTGCCGCACTTGGGGCAGACCATGGAGATATGCCCCTCGCCTGTTTATAAGCCTCTTGTTGAGGCTAACCAGGCGCATCGCGCGGCGCGTTTCCCCACTAGCGGTATCTGCCGATAATTACGGATATTTCCGCCAGCGGGGTTGGGCCTAGGCGCGGGATCGCCAGCGTCGCCCGCGCCGCATGGGCCCCCGTCGGGGCCGACGCCACGAAGCCCCCATCTGGATGTGCTTGAGGCCGATGTTCCCGGCCCCCAAGACGGCCCGCTCCCACGCCCCGCCC
>Ga0080004_1129177_pt1 | contig 13633 bp, 24 predicted proteins | sample WasSprMetagenome_FD_69207 | JGI IMG/M metagenome (GOLD analysis project Ga0080004, IMG submission 69207) | Sulfidic aquatic microbial communities from Washburn Spring, Yellowstone National Park, USA - WS (SPADES assembly) (version 2) | ecosystem: Environmental > Aquatic > Thermal springs > Hot... | reverse complement strand
TGAATCCATAGCATACACCAAGAAATAATAAGTGGTAATACAAATTTAAATTTTTAATCCAAGCTTCCTCCTAACATGTCTAGGCAATCTAAGTTTACATAGCAATTCAAGTTGTGTTTGAAGTGTAGTTTCAACCCATTCCCTAACTTTAGATTCAAGTGAACTCAAAGCTTACTCATCCCTCTCCTTTCAAACTTCCTATATATTCCGCAGTATCCATGCTCAGCGTCTGGTGTGTTGCATGTGAAGGCTTTTGGATTGTAGTATGGGCATTTATATGCGTATCTGCATCTGAAGAGGGGCTTGAGGAAACTTATCAGCTTGCTGTAAAGCCTAATCATTCTAACTCCCTCTCAATCTCAACTGCTATCCACCATCCCGTCGGGTCTCCGAGCCTTTATCCATGCCCACTGTTGGCGGGGGCGTCAGCCCAGCTCGTAGTCCTAAGCCTGAAGCCAAGCCACCCTTTTATCGGTATGTTCAAACGATAGACCTCTATTCTGCTATACCACACTTGATTCACCCAGCCAGCCGAAGCCGCAGCACCACAGTCAAAGGCTATAAGACTCCTCTCCACGTCTAGGTCTGTGACGGTTCCATCGTCCGCTATTTGAACTGGCCTCACATACATCCTGTAGTGGTAGGATGTTGAAACTGTATCCGTGTACTTGCGGAGGAAGTTGCACACAATCCGATACGACTTCAGCGTGAACTCCCCGTGCAGGGGTGACCTGAAGACGCGGTTCAGCCTCGTTGTCTCGGAGGTCTCAGTTCCAATTCCACTGTCTATGTCTTGGCCTCCATAGTAGTATGGTATGAGGAGAAATTCGCCCGATAGCAGCGGGTACACCGGGATGAAGCAGTGGTTCTCCCTAACAATGCGTGGAGGAATCCTATGCATATCATCACCTCACAGCCACTAGCCTAGCCGTCACTTTAGCCGAAGCAGAGAACTTCAGCCTCAGATATGCGAAGTCATATTCTATGAGCTCATTCGTGCTCGTTATGCTAGTTCTGGTCACTATGTCCTTGAAGTTTCCATCCCCAATTGGGTCTATTGATATCGTCAAGTCTCCAGCCGTGTCGCTCTCGAAGTATAGGCTCTTCTTGCTGTAGCCTAGTAGGTTGAGCGGTGCAACAGCGGTTTCGCCTGCGCTTATCGAGGCCTCCTTCCATATCTTCGAACGGTTGATGAAGTAGACCGACGGGGAGTCCATGACCCTGTCTATTAGGGCTGGGTTTAGGAAGGCAACCCCTAGGGCATAGTGTTGCCAGCCTGAAAGGTCGTCGCGCCATCTTACCATGCAGTAGTAGTCCCAGAGCTTCTCCCTATCGGAGTATATGTAGTGGTGCGTCGCGGCAATAACTTCGTCCTCGTTGCATACTCCTTCTCTGTTCACGAGCGGAATAGTCTTATATGGCCAGAAGTTCCTGCCATCGATGCTTGCAAGTATGTTTAATCCATCCCCCGCTACGCCTCTACTGTTGTTTGCCATTATGAAGAGGTTCCTTATCAGCGAGACCGTCATTCCCTCGTTGTAGGCTGATGGAGCCCAGAACATTATCTCAGGAGGCCTGCCCCAAACAACCTTTCCCTCATCAGTCCACGTGACTGCGTCGTTGCTGACTAGTAGGTGTCCGTCGACGCCTCTATATGCCCATGCGTAGAGGTTGAACTTCTTCAAGTACCATGGAAATCTGATGTAGACGATTGATGCAGAGCTTACACTAGCTCCAGGGTCCCATACCTCTCCGGCGAAGCTGTATGGCCCCTCAAGCTTCGGCGAGGTGAACTGCCCAAGCACGTACCTACCCTTCGAGTTACTGTATATAACTGCGAAAATCCTCCATAACTTTGCCTCTTGGTCTAGGCATATTCCACAGTTTCCTCTCCCAATCCTAGAGTAGCCTGATGGTGGCTCGACAAGCGGATTCTTCACGGTGCTCCACTTCAGCCCGTCACTTGAGGAGAGTAGGATGAGCCTGTCGGGAGTATCCCAAGTCTTCGTGGCTAGACCTGAAATCAAGTAGTACTTACCTTTGGAGGCGAAGACTGTCGGTCCGTATATTTCAAGTCCTCCGAGGTCTCCTGCAACGATAATCGGGTTTTTGTCATACTTTATCACATCTGGGACGAAGGCTTGCTTTAGAAGCTCCTCCCTCAGCTTCTCAGCAAGCATCCTCTTCAAGTCTGTTAGGGTGACCACTATCTCACCCTCCTAGTCAGCGGGTATGGGTCTACCCTTGGTTGAAGCCTTGACAAGGCTTCAGTTAGCCTGCCTACGACTGCACTCAAATCCTCAACCCCCCTCTTGAATTTTTCTATGCTTTCCATTAGCATCTTCGCTTCAATATATCTTCCCTCAATATATCTCTCGAAGACTTCAATAACCCTCAACATATCCTCCTCCTTCACCCTCAACTGCCACAGCCTAGCACCGAACGTTTGAGCTGTATCCGTGAGGTTCTCAAGGGTGACTTTGAATGGGCAATCCTTGATTAGTGGACACCAGAATATGCAGCCAGGGTCTATGACATCGTAGCTCATGGGTCGACATTCATGTTCGAATACGTAACCAGCATACCTCGGATTCTCGAAGTGGCATTTCACTGCGAAGACGTCTGCAGGTACATCGCCGAAGGACATGTAGTAGAGGAGCCATACTTCCCCTGGGTCTGGAGGTCTATACTCTATTTGGATTTGCACTCTTGGAGGTATTGAAAGCCTCACTCCCACATCGTCGAACCTTGCAAGCCCCTTCTGAACCAAGTATCTGAAGAAGTCTGTAGGTATGTTTAAGCCTGGCATCATCCACCACCACTACAAGCCGCCACAACCACTTTATCGTAGGATACTCTGAAGGCTTGAGGTCTCTCAGAGTACAAGACAGCGTACCTGTTTAAATCAACGTTTTTTAGGCAATTCTTGCAGCGTGTTCCTCCACAGCCAACTCTGTATGGGCAGGTCATTCGACACCAGCCTCCACACGGTCATAGAGGTCTAAACTTTCAGCAACCCTCTTCTCTTCATCTGACAAGCCGAGTTTCCACATGATTTTCTCTCTAACTGTCAACTTGCCTAAGCCGTAGACAACCCTAACATAGTAGTCTCCACTGACCCTGACATCTAAGTCTATAACTATCTTGTCTAGTCCTACAACTCTCATCGGCACATTGTAGCTGAGGTTTGCAAGACAGTATGGGTCTAGGTGTAGGGTTTCAACGTCATCCCTGCTCACATCTATATATGCTTTACCTGCGGAGTCTGGTCTCAAAACTGAGATTGACATGAGGATTGCCTTATACCCTTCAGGTACAACTATTCTTGCAATGTTTCCACTGCTACTCAACTTCTCCGTCATCGTGAAGATTTTCTCTACGCCTCCCCAAAGCTCAAATGGTTTAGCTATCGTAGCTTTCAGCAGTTCTTCCAACCCATACTTCTTAGCCAACTCCCTATCTCTATGTGTCAGTTCTAATCCAAACAGTAGTTTGAGGACTGTTGTAGGCTCGAAGACTATGACCCTATGTCTAAGCTGATATCCAGAGACAGCTGTTGGAGCATAAATTTTCAGTGTACAGCTTTTAACAGCTGGAAACTTCAAGTCCTCCTCGTAATCCAGCCCTTTAACAGCGCCCAAGTTATCTAAGTTCACAGCCTTCGCGAAGCCATCTACGTTTGCATAGAAGTTTAAACCGTCGACTCTACTGAAGCTGAAGCCTTGGAATACGAGTATCCTCGGCGAAAAAACCACATACTCAGCAACCTTGTTATCTCCAGCAGTCAAGTCTACGGGAATTGCAGATACAAGTGCTTCAGGAGGATACTTCACGACCTTTCGAACATCAATCTCAGTTCCCATTCACATCACCCCTTCAACTTATACCTATAACCACTATTAAGACCGGTGAGCATCCTCCACCAATCATCTATCTCACCTCCCCTTGAGACATGATAGCAGAGACTTGACCGCTTCATCCAATATGTCTGCGTAACCTGTGAGCTTATCTTCTTCACGCCTATACAACTCGCATGATATCTTATCCTTATGCGTCCTGCACTCATGCTCATATATGCGTGCTAGAATTGCCTCGTCTATGAAGTCTCTTAGGGCGACCCAGACCTCAGACCACTCTTTAGAGCAGGGTACACTCATTTCGAGTCACCTCCTACCTAGACGTTTCATCAGCTCTTCAATCTTCCACTCGCGATACCTCTCAATATCCTTCCTTATTGCACCCAAGTTCTGACACATCAACCTAGCTTCATGAGCTGCATAGCCGAGTTCTCTAAACATCTGTTCAAACCAGTTTCTTTCTTCATCTGTCAATGCATCCCAAAGTAGCGCTCGCGCTTCAAAGAGGTAATCTTGTACACGCGGTGTACCGCTTGAACAGCCATACGACTCCATTGATGAAACAGCTTCTTCTATCTTCTTGACAATCTCATCGTAGATTTCATCTCGTGAACGAGGCATGTGAACACCAATATGTTTATTACAGCTCGAAGTAGTTAAAGATAATTGATAGCCTATAGGTGAAGAGCTTGACGAGACACCGATACATCAAGCGACCCACAACCATCTGGGTTGACAGCGAAGTTGTTGAGCAGCTCAAGAAGCTCAGGCGAAGTAAAGGTGAGCCTCTAGGTGAGGTTGTCAGACGACTAGTTAAAGAAGCACAGATGAGGAGAGCTCTCACGACCTACTGACAAAAAAAGTTGGGTTTAGTGTTCAAGCATACAGGCTAGTTTATGTTGGCACTGAATACTCTGTTGTAGCTATGTAGGTGAGCTCTAAGAGGTCTTTGGTCGTGATAGCGACATTGAGGGTTATAGTGTATTCGTCGACCTTTGTCGGTGTAGCAGGAGTTGCTGCAAGAATGTCGTAGGTTGCTGTACCACCTTCGTTCACAGAGTGACCTGCTAGAAGTGTTGCTGAAAGTATCTTGTATATCGGTGCAGGAATCTTCCCCCTCAAGTCTATATTCGAACCTGCAGCTGCAGATATGTTTCCAACCACGACCTTCTTAACCATTATGCACCACCTCCCTTCAAGACGAACTTCACACCATAGACATGCATCTCGACACCATTGGCAGGTATAGGTGTACCGTTGTCAAGTATCTGTATGCCACCCTTCACGCCGTGGAACAAGAAGGGCTTAATCAACTTGTGTGGACCTGCAACCTTCAACTGGGTATTCACATTGGTATCATAGAATGCTGCTGGTAGGAAGAAGTTCCTCTCTGGCAATGGTCTGGTTGTGAACTCAGGGTTGGTTATCCTGCCTTCGATATAGAACCTTGCAGCCTTAGAGTTAGCGTGTGGTATAACTCCTATGTGCGTCACTAGGTAGGCAACTTCTTTATAGACTAGGTTCCAGCTGAGTGTCATGAAGTCTTCTGCAGCACTGTCGGGATAGACAAAATCATACCACTTGTTGGCAGTGGTTGCATTCTTATTTCTGACATAGGTGAACCATGGGAAGATTTGAGGTATGCTCTGCTTCATGCCTCCAGGCAACTGGTCGAAGGTTTCTAAACTCACAGGTACGCTCTTAGAGTACATCTCGCCGTCAAGATAGAAGGTTGCATCGACAACAGGTGTACCGACGACCTCTATCAGCTTACCTGCACCCTTGACTCTTGCTGCCTTCAAAACTATAGCATAGTCTTCGCTGATATCTTCATCTGCAACGGTCTTCACTGTCAATGTCTGTCCTCTAGCAACCTTCGGACAGGTACCCTCAATAGCTGTTGGAATGATGCCTGTCAGAGGTCTATGTAGATACGGGATGCCAAGTGGAATAGCTTTGCAGATGTAGTTCGGATGTTCAGCAGGCATCATGACAGAGTTGATATACATGTTCGGATAGTCGTGACCCTCGATTCTCAGCGTCACATACTTCAGCCTCTTTATCCTGCCTGTGCCCTCTTCGACAGGTGGAATCACTTCGAGACTGAATATCTCTAAGACCTCGTCGGGTGCAAGCTCATATGCGTTAGGCGAAATCCACACTGCATCTTTAGCTTGAGTACCTGTATGCTTGAACACTATCTCTATCACAGGGTCGTAGACAGACATTCAGAGACACCTCTCGAAATAATCTTATATCCGATTCATCTATTAACTTTACTCGGTATGGGTAGGCTGAGTAGAAGTAGGAAGGCTATCTTCATCGACTGCAGACAGTCACCTGAACTCCACGATAGATTCTACACCTTGAAGAAGCAAGCGCATATAGTCCTTAGAAGAAGGCTCACCAACCGAGAGTACCTCGACTTCTTACTGAAGATTTTCGCTGAGAAGCTAGCTGAAGAGAGACGTAGAAGAACAGCTTCCACCTACTAACACACTACATGATTAAACCTGCAAAGAATCCGACTAACCCTGCAGAGATTGAACCTGCTAAGATAGGTTTCTCTCTAAACTCAGGATACTTCGAGAAGTACGAGGTTAGAAGATAGGTGCCGAGTGCAGTTAGTGTTGCTACACCGACTGCCTTCCCTAAACCTGGACTCGACCTTCGATAGACTGAGCCACACTTCGGACAGGTGACCCTATTACTATACATGAAGAGCTTGAAGCCACAGACCTGGCAAGACATGACTGGATACTGGTAGCCGTGCATCTTCATCTTGACCCATGCTTCCTCGAACATAGATGCGAAAGCTTCAGCTTCAGGCGTAGTACAAGGCACACCAAAGTAGCTGTGTATATGATGTGCCATCTCATGCGCAGTCATCCTAAGAGCTAGCTCGGGAGAAAGATTGTATGGTAGATGTATGACACCAGCTACGTACTCAGCTGTCGGATAGTTTCCAAACACTATCCTAGGTACAGGCACACCAAACTTACTGGCAATCTCTTGTGCTGTAGCGTAGACTATGGGTAGTATAGCATTGCTATCAGTAGCTGGTGATGCTGGCGATTCTACCGGCAGCAGTTGTAGATACTTGTTGCTGACCCAGTTTCTCAAGAACCCACCCTCCACTGTAACCTGCCTTGATAGCACCCTTGACCAGCTTCCTTATGCTGTGGAAGGCTAGAGGCATATATGAAAGTGCTAAGGCACCTGAGAACTTCTCTAACTTTCCGTACCTAGCTATGAAAGTATTGACTGCTAGACCTCCGAACGCACCGATAATCCTCAAGGCGTCTTTGATGTATGTTTGGTTCCCTGTAATCTTGCCTTGCTCTTCAAGCTCTACCAGTATGTTATCAACTATGCCTACACCTGCAGAAGTGCCTATTTCAATTAATTCTAGAGGCATGTTGTCACCTGTTTAAAAATACTTACGTGTGTGTATATCTACTTTATGTTGCCTGTTTGCTGTTAGAGACAGGCTCTAGCTCTAGCTCTAGCTCGGCAGTAGACTGTGACTGTATGTATGTTTGTACTTCACTGCGTATCTGTTCAAGAATCTTAGCAAGCCAGCGCAGACCCTTAGGGTGTCCGTATATCACACCCGCATGTAAAGGTGCATCTTCAATCAACCATAACATGACATTCTTAACTGTGAGGAGGTCGACATACCCCCCAAACCTTCTAGCTACAGCTCTGAACAGCTTCATCTGCTTTGGAGTCAGCTTGCCGATGAGGTCGGTGTCATCCTTCTCGATAGCTTCAATCACCTTGTCGATATCTACCTTTCTAACCTGACTTGACACGTAACCTCTCAGGACATCAACAGCTGCTGACTTAGCTGCACCTGCTGCGAACTTCTTAACCTTCTCCAAGGCTACTCGCCCTTGACCTTCACCCTATAGACGGTCTTGCAGTTCGGACAGGTAACCTCTGCACCTGGAACTACGCCTGGTATATCTGTACCACACTTCGGACACTTCAATGTCTGAGACTGAGGCTGACTGGGTCTCTGATAAGCTATCTCTTCACCTATCTCTTCAGCTGCTTCGCCTATACCTTCAGCCACCGACTCGCCTATCTTCTTGAGTGCTTGACTGAACATCTTGTATTTACGTCTGCCTTCAAGAATCTCATTCCTCAGCTTGAGCATCTCCAGGTCTAACCTCTTCAGGTTGAGCTCGTGCTGTTGCCTCAACTTCTCTAATTCGAGCTGTATCTCAGGTTTAGTTGTTCCACTACCGAAGAGCTCTTTAAACCTCTGGAACTTCTTGTCATCCTCTAGAATCTCATCCCACACGCTCGACCTGCCACCAATACTGTTCTTGAGCTCGTCGATTTTATCTAAGAGCTGCTTCGTATAAATCTCCCTGAACATGCCTGTAAGCTCTTTAAGTACATCTACAACTCCACTCTCACCTTTACCTTTACCTGCAATATCCTTTGCAAGGTCATATACGCCCTTATTGAGTTCGATTATATCTTTAGCTGTCAAGGTCTGTGGTGACTGACCTCTAGACTGTGAAGCTAGATACATGAAGATAGGCAGATATGGGTTGTTGCTGGTTAGAGCTGACACAGTTGCAAGTGCTTCAGGACTCAGCCTCTTGAAGAACTCTTCTGCCTGCTCAGGTTTAACACCACTCTTAACGAGGGTAGCTACCAAGGTACCAAGCGTTACAGCTTGAGTATCAGGGTTAGAGGTAACAGCACCCTGACTCTGATACTTCGCCAACTCCTGACGCATCTTCTCTGTCTCTGCCTGCATCTTCAAGAGGTCCCTCTCAATCTTCAATCTACGCATCTCCTTCTTCTTCTCCTTCAGCTCTTCATCTTCAAGCTCATCTTCAAACTCATCTTCACGCTTAGATTTCATGCGCATATCTACTCACCTCCCCTTCTAATACCTCTACGACAGAATACACATATCCACGGATGATTACCTACATGAAACCTCGTCTTGCCACCTGAACCCTTAAATAGACCTGGGAAAGCCCTCTTGAACTCGGGGTCAATGTCATACAAGCTGAACTCATTGCATACACCCGTCTCATCGTTGTATGCGTCACATGAATCTCTGATTTTTTCTCCAAAGAGCTTAGCAATCTCCATCATAGCTTCAGAGGGTGCTTTCTCGGGTCGAGACAAAGACTTGAGTTCACGGTACTCTTGAAGTATCTGCTTCATGGTGTTTATATCTATCTTCTGCACCTCCATGATTTCTATCGGTGAATGACCTTCATCGAGCATTCTCATCGCACCTAAGACCATATCGAAGTCTCCGAAGTTACTTGAAGGATTCGGATTCTTAGACTTAGAGCTAGGTTCAGAGGTAGAAGATTTATGGGCAAGACTCATATGAACCTTCAACCCTGCCTCGTTCTTGAAGGTCTTACCGCATTTCGGACAGGTAACCACCGTGGACTCTTTACCCGACTCCATCATAAAGAATTTAACCTTCAACTCTTATATAAAACAATAGGTGACCATGAAGTCTGAAAGATTGAAGAGGTTCATCTATACCTTCACCGATTTGCTAGGAGTCTTCATCGAGAATATGCCTGTTAAAATAAGTGAAGATAGGTTGAGGGAGCTTCTCGGACCCAACCCTGCAATCAAGGAGTTTCTATCACCTGTTCAACCTCCGACCCCAAGCTCGTTGAAGAGTCATATAGCTACACCTCCAGGTGTAAGTGAAGAACACTACTGCTATGACTGCGCATCTAAGCATCTCGGCACTGCCAAGGTTCTATTAAGGGAAGCACTTCAGAGGGCTGTGAAGGGTGAACCGAAAGAAGCGATACTAGAGAAGGTCAGGGGTGCATATGAAGAGCTCATGGGTGCAGAAGATGATACCCAGGCGTTAAGTGATGAGAGGACAAAGCAGATTAACTCTATGATACGCGATATCAGGAAGTGGTTCTACGATTCAGGTGTCATAGTCAGTACAGACAAGAACCTGATATCTGAAGCTCTGAGCAAGGTTGATAGGTTGAATAACGAGGTCTATGCAGAAATAGAGCGTAGAAGAGAGAGTCTGAAAGAGTTCTTAACTAAGGTTGAAGAAAAGGTTAAAGAGCTGAAGGAGAAGGTCGAGACAGTCGGCAAACCAGGTGAACACTGATGCCTGAACGTAAAGTGCATGAGATTGTCGACGTATTGCTACTCGGACAAAAATGTAGTCAAGTACACAAGATGATAGACTTGCCGTCTATATGGCTCGGCAAAGGTCATAGGGTGTTGTTTCATGATGAGCCCACAGCGTTGTTGATTGGCTATGTTGTCGGCGGACCGAAAGGTGCACTGTCAGCATTGTTACACGTTTGGCTAGATAGGTTCAGTCGGCAATAAACTTAAACTAGTTGTCTTATAAAGTTACTTTTGGTGTTACAATGACTGATGGTGAAGCAGCATGGGTTAAAGCTATTAGGAGGCTCGGACCAGCACTCAACACAATCAAGTTTGAGCCTTTGTGTGCCGAGGCACGTAGGGTCGAAGTTGAGATAAGAGAAGAAGCTTACACTGCACTCGAACAGTCAGATTGGAGGACAGCACACGATTTAATCTTACAACTACTTGAGCTCAGCAAGTTCATCAACTTAGTCTGTAGACGTTAGGGATGTTTATGAGCCTTACACAGCGACTATGCAGAGAGCTGATAGAACTCTTGGGCGAAGAATTTGTACAGTGTTATGTCGACACGATAGATTATAAACGTCATGACACAGCACAGCTCATGAAAGAATTACGCAAAGAAGCTTGGCGAGGCTACTACATAGGGTCTGTCTGGATAAATGAAGCGAGAGGAGTTGTAGGTGCAGGAGATGTTGTCGTCCCAATAGAGAAAACAACAGAAATGGCTGAGAAGTTAAAGTCATTCGGCTGTCCGCCAGCATACATACATGAGCACCCAGAATTCAAGACTTCACATATACACTTCTCAGACTGCCCGATAAAGGGTAGGGTCAGAGAGTTTGCAGAGATGATTTCAGGGTGACACAGATGACTGACTGGTCTGTGACAGCTGAAGAGTTCTGTTTCAGAGGTAGAGACAAAGAGTATTGGAAGCGTAAAGCTCAAGAAGTACTCGAGAAAGCTAAGCCCAAAATTTATGAGAGAGCTCGAGAGCTAGATTTAGAACCTGTCGAGTTGAAGATTATCGGGTCACTTGCTGAATCTAGGTGGGGTGTCAGGAAACCGATAGATGCAGCTGAGAAGTTCTTCGGTCTAGATATGGGTCCGCCCGAAGTCTCTAATGAGCTCTTGAGAATTGCATCTCGAACTAGGGATATAGATGAGTTTATCAGGGAAGGTTGTACGAAGTTTCCTGAATATTGTGAGCAGATATTGAAGTCTTGCTGTAGTGACGTCGATGTTCTATTAAAGATTAAGAAGAGACCTATGACACCTGATGAAGAGGAAACCTTCTGGCTCAGATGTCCACATCTGGTGAGGGAAGAATATGATGCAAGTGCATACTGTGAATGCATCATGATGGATGAGGTTAGGAAGCTGCTGAGAGAACTTGCGATTATGTTAGGTATGCCTCAAGTCGAGTGGGACTTCTATTGTGAGTCGAGTTCTTAAATAACTTCATCTTCAACTTCTCTTCATGATAGCTGCCAGTGAACCTATTATCGAGGCAACTGCGACCAGTCCGACTGCTATAGCAACATATTCTATCGCTACAACAGCTTTCTCTCCGAACAACCATTTAAGTATGAAGGGTGAGACGACGAATATGATTGTCACGCAAGCTAGAGCTATCAATGCGATAACTACGCCTTGAGGTATAGGCGAACCGATGTACTTGAACCATATCGTTATCTCCCTCTTGTCGCTCTCGACCTTCTCTACCTCGAAGTGTTTAGCAAGCTCTGCTGCAGGTATGGTTATGCCTAGAGGTGTGAGTATAGAACCCGAGAGTTCAAGAAACTTGTCACTGATGCGAACTAGCGCATCCATTATCGGTCTCAAGTATGGTGCGATGTCGACAGTGAATATCAGCTTCACATAGTACCTGGCTGTCTTCTTCTCGACTAGATACAGCTCGACGAGTGTAGGCTTCTTGGAGGTATAGGCGACCTCATCTCTAAACGCTCTGTAGTTTGTGCCGTCATCTGCAATTATGAGGTAGGTGCCATCTGGAATATAGAAGATAGCCCTGCCAGTAGCATCGGTCTTAGAAGTATAGAACGAGGGTAGAGGTATAGCTTTCGATATAACTATGACATTGGCACCTTCAACGACCCTTCCACCCTTCTTCACGATGACTGTCAGCGGATAGACAGCTGCAGCAGTCATCTCGAGTGTGAGTTCAATTACAGGCATCAGCTAACCCTCCTGTATCTGCTACTACAGGTTGGACAGATAGCTGTATCTCCAACTGGTCTGACAAGTGAACCGCAGACTGAACATCTGAAGACATTGGGTTCGATGTTGAGCGTCAAGCTCTTAACTGAGAAGCGATATGGAAACCTCCAAGAGCCATCTTCAATTACAATACCCTTCTTAGCCTGAGCACCTGCAGGCACAGGAGGTTTCTCAACCTTCAAGGTCGCAACTACATCATAGTAGATGTTGTCAATCTTCGCACCGAACAGATAGTATGCACCTGCCACGGGACCTATCCATGCGACACCATTCTCATCTGTTACGACAGGACCATAGTTATGCTTGAAGGGTTGCCACATTGTCGTCTCATACACTGAAACTTCAGCTTCGCCCTTCCCGACAGGTCTACCCATGACTTGCACTGTCACTTTAATGTACCAGTTCGTTGTCGTTTCAGGTGTAAAGTCAACTGTAAGCTCAGCTACAGGGTCGCGACCCGACAAGACTTACACCAAGAGAAATATTCTTAGTGCATGTAGTTAAAGATTCATAAAAAAGATTGTAGTGTGAGTTTGATTGTGTACAGCGTTTTACCTAACTCCAGCCATCTTCTCCCTGTACCTTCTAGCCCACTTCTCTTCTTTGCCTCTCACAGCAGCATCAAAGTCGGCAGCGGAAACAGCAGCGACACCTTCCCTATAGTTAGCCATTACTTCAGGGTTGCAGGTTCCAGTGCCCAAGAACTCTGCAATACCCTTACAGAATGCGTCTTCCTTCCCTGTTACACCTGCCTTCCACTTTTCGCCTTTAACTTTCCTCGCCCACTTCTTCTTAGCAGTCTCAAGTGTAGGCATGCGACCACCCCTGTAATGTATGTCAACATAAGATAGAAATAAAGCTTGATAGTATGTTTAGTCATGCAAGCAATAACAATTACTATATCTACAGAGATGCTTAAGTGGGTTGATGAAAAAGCTAGACAGCTGAAACTCGACCGCAGTAAAGTCATTAGACAATGTATTCAAGAACAGATAAAGATTGATGAAGCAAAGAAGAAAGGCGTCGATGTTGTTATACCTGGCTGTACACCACTACACATCGACGAGAAGACATACATGCTGCTTAAAGAGATAGCTGTTGTTGCCAATATTGACGTTTTGAATGAGTTGCTCGAGTATATCATTACTGGGATGCATGTGATGTTAAAACTTGGCGTGTGGAAACTCTTGAAGCCACTTCCAGAATTAGCTGAAACAATCATGCAGGAGACTGAACAGAATCAGGTCTAAGACGTCGCAAGAGTATCGGCAGTGTCTCACGCACAATACGGTTGAATGTCTCCCTATCAACATGCTTCAAGAGCTCTTGCCTAGCAGACCTGCCGTCTATTTCACCCTTCTCAACCTTCTTCACAAGCTCTTTACACTTCTGCC
>Ga0080004_1190020_pt1 | contig 13634 bp, 15 predicted proteins | sample WasSprMetagenome_FD_69207 | JGI IMG/M metagenome (GOLD analysis project Ga0080004, IMG submission 69207) | Sulfidic aquatic microbial communities from Washburn Spring, Yellowstone National Park, USA - WS (SPADES assembly) (version 2) | ecosystem: Environmental > Aquatic > Thermal springs > Hot... | reverse complement strand
CTACTCCGTTGGCCTCTCGAGGGGGCTCCCGGCGTTCGTCTCCGCGCTTGCGGGCTCGGAGGCCGACTGGCCCGTGAAGACCTCCCGGGAGGCGGTCGTGCGGCTGGCGCGGGAGTACCTGGCAGAGCTTAAGTACCTGCTCAGGAGGTACTGGAGGGTCTAGCCGGCGGTGCGGTATGCGGACAGAGCTGCTCTACCTGAGGGACTCCTACCTGAGGCGCTGCGAGGCCAGGGTGCTGGAGGTCGAGCGGGGTAGGGGCAGGCGTGCCTATGTAGTCCTGGACAGGACGGTGTTCCACCCGCTGAGCGGTGGGCAGCCCTCGGACGAGGGATTCATCGTGGGCGCGGGCGGCCGCATGGAGGTCAGGAAGGCCCTGCTCCTCGACGGGGAGCTGAAGCACTGGGGCGTGCTCACTGAGGGTGAGCTCAGGGAGGGTGATGAGGTGGTCTGCGAGATCAACTGGGAGAGGAGGTACACGGTGATGAGGCTTCACACAGCCGGCCACATACTCGACTACGCGATGGCCAGGCTCTTCGGCAGGCTGGTGGACACTGTGGAGGCCTTCCACGGCCCCCCTGAGGCGTACCTGGAGTACGACGTCGGAAGCCCCCCTGACCCAGCAGCCCTCGAGGAGCTCGCCCGGGAGGTCGTCGAGGCGGACCTCCCCGTTGTCGTCAAGTTCGTGAAAGCCGAGGAGCTCCCCAGGCACCTCTACAACGCCCCCAATCTGCAGAGGCTGCCCTCGGCGGAGGTGTACAGGGTGGTCGAGATACCAGGCGTGAACGCGATGCCGTGCACCGGCACTCACGTGAGAAGGACAGGCGAGGTGGGCGAAGTGAGGGTGCTCAGGGTGGAGAAGCGGCTCGGCTACAGAGTCTACTACACTGTCACCTAGCGCTGCTCCCTGCCGGGCTTCTCCAGCCTCAGCACGGGCCCGGCCTCCGCGCGCTGACCTCCCAGCGGCTCGTCCGAGAGAACCCTGACCACGTAGTACTTCTCCACCCCGCTCCTCTCAAGCAGCTCCCGCAGGGATACCACTGACTCGTCGTAGACCACCTCGACCGTGGACCCAAAGACGTGCACAGCGTGCACACCGGCAACTCTCACGAAGTGCTGCTTGCTCGGCGCCACGCAGCCCTCGCACCCGACTCCGGCCACCTTCAGCCTAGCCCTCCTCACAGCGCTGCACGCGGGGGAAAAGGATATTAGCTTAGCTCCCCTGCAGGGCGCACATGGAGTTCGACCCGAGAGAGTTCGTCGAGCGCGCGGTTGAGGAGATCAGGAGGACTGTGGGCGACGCCAAGGCTGTGGCTGCCTGCTCCGGCGGTGTCGACAGCACTGTCGCAGCGGTGCTCGCCCGGAGAGCCCTGGGGGACAGGCTCACCGCGGTGTACATCAACGACGGGTTCCGCCGGGAGGGGGAGCCCGAGTGGGCTGTGAGCATGCTGCAGAGGCTCGGCCTCAACGTGCTCCTCGTGGACGCCAGGAGGGAGTTCCTAGAGGCTGTGAGAGGGCTCAGGGACGCCGAGGAAAAGAGGAAGGCCTTCAGGCACACATTCTACTCGGTGCTCGGGAGGGTTGCCAGGGAGGTCGGTGCCAGGTACCTGGTCCAGGGGACTATCGCGGCGGACGTGGTGGAGACGGTCAGGGGCGTCAAGACTCAGCACAACGTGCTGGTGCAGCTGGGCCTGGACCCGAGGACGTACGGCTTCGAGGTCGTGGAGCCGCTGAGGGAGCTCTACAAGCCCCAGGTAAGGGAGCTCGCCAGGTTCCTCGGCCTGCCGCCGGAGATCTCCGAGAGGATGCCCTTCCCGGGGCCCGGCCTCCTCGTCAGGGTTGTGGGGGAGGTCACCGAGGAGAAGCTGGAGATCGTGAGGAAGGCTACTAGGATCGTTGAGGAGGAGTTCGCCGGGCTGGGAGCCTTCCAGGCCTTCGCCGCCGTGCTCGAGGGCAGGGCCACAGGCATCGTGGGCGGGGAGAGGAGGTACGGCCACGTAGTGGCTGTCAGGGCTGTGAGGAGCGAGGATGCACTCACAGCGGAGCCCCTGGAGGTGCCCTTCGAGCTCCTCAGGAGGGTTGCCGACAGGATCACGAGGGAGGTGCCGGGCGTGGTGAGAGTGCTCTACGAGGTCACGGGCAAGCCGCCAGCGACGATTGAGTACGAGTGATGAGCCGTGGTGAAGAAGCCGTACCCTCGGAACGACGACATCGCCGAGGCGATACTGGAGGTGGTGGGAATCCCGACGCTCAAGCCTGAGGACCTCCCCGACCGCGTGAGGAGGGTTCTCGAGGAGAGAGGCTTCTACACCGGGCTCGTCACGGACAGGAGGGTGTGGAGGATCTACGAGACCCTCGTCCGGAGGGGCAGGATCTACGACGTGCTCGGAGTCGTCCAGGAGCTAGGCGAGGAAAAGGGGGAGCAATGAGCAGCCGCGCTAGAGCTCCAGCTTCGCGAGGACGTAGCCCATGAGCGCGTCGGCGGCGCCCTCCCGCGCCTCGCCCCCGCCCAGCCCGGGCACGGGGAGGCGGAAGTAGGCCTCCGGGTGTATGAAGCCCGCCACGTCCTCAAGCCTCACACTGCCCCTCACCCCTGCGCTCGCACCCACCACAGCTGCGAACTTGGCCGGGTCGTAGGCTACCACCTGCCCAGGCGCTACTGCGAGCACTGCCGCGGGCCTCACCCCCAGGCTGCCGAGGGGCCAGGCCCCGTCGCTGAAGCCCTCCACCACCAGCACGCGGTACCTCTCGGAGAGGTAGGCTAGGCACTTCTCAACAGCGCCTGCGGCCAGGGAGTTGGCCCTGGAGAGCATCTGGGACCTGTCGCGAACCTCCTCGAGGAGCTCAACCCGCTTCAGCAGGCCCATCACCTCCTCGCGGCCCATGAGGGAGAGACCCCTCTCGAGCAGGACGGGGTTCACCAGCGCGAGGGACCTGAGCCCCCCGGCCTCGGGGCTTGCAACCCTCACTGCCACCAGCCTCCTGGCCTCGTCAGCCTGGTAGACGAAGAAGCTCCGCGGCACGCTGTAGTCGTAGAAGGCCTTGGCGCTCACAGGCACCGTGAGCATCACGACCGGGCTCAGCAGCTCCGCAGGCTCCCTGACGCCCAGCAGCTCCCTAGCGGACACAGCCTCCCTCGCCACGAGCCCGTACTCCCTGAGGTGGAGCCAGTCCCTGTAGGCGTCGAGCAGCGCAGTGGGCTTCACGTGCGCAGCCTTGAAGCCCACCTCCGCAAGCCCCCGCACGAGCCCCTGGGCCACCTGGGTCTTACCGACCGGGGCCGGGAGCATGCCCAGGACGAGCACGACCGCTGCCGGGTAGCTCACGGCCAGCTCGGGGGAGAACGCGGCGAGGGAGTAAGAGCTTTACGCGGGGCGCTTCCTGCCGAAGTAGGACTCCAGCATCCTGGTGAACTTCTCCTTGAGGTCCTCGTAGTCCCTGAAGCCCTCAGCGCCCTCGCCGGCCTTCAGCCTCTCCTTAACCTCCTGGGGCATGAGGACCCTGTGGTCGTTCGGCATGTCCCTGCTCTTCGCGATGTTCGCCAGGCACTCGGTGCCGGCATCCGGGGAGGACCTAGCGACAACGTCCAGGGTCAGGGACTTCCTCCCGTCCGTGACCACCAGGTCCGCTGGGTGGATGAGGCCGCTCCTCCCGCTGACGCTGACGGACGTTCTCGCGGAGAGACCCATTCTCTCAGCGGTCTCTCTGAGCTCCTCGAGAAGCAGGCTCTTAGCGATGGAGGGGACGCGCTCCCCCCTGACCTCGTAAATGTAGAGGGTGAGGAGGTCAGCGTCCTTGTGGTCGAAGGTTGCGCCGCAGGAGGCGCACCTGAACATTGGGTGCGGCGTCTCGAAGCGGCTGCCGCAGCTAGTGCACGTGTACAGGACCCCCACGGGGACGGTGTTCCTGCTCGTCAGGGGCTCGCCGCACTTCCTGCAGGTCACTCCCTCCAGCCTCTCTACCTCGTTGACCGCGCCGCACTTCACGTGCGATACGAGCGCTGCCTTCCTTATCTTCTCCGAGCCGCGCGCTTCACGAAGACTTAAAAGTGACACGAGATAATATAGTTATAAAAAAATAATTTCTTTAAGAATAGTAACCAAGGTTGAAAATTTTAGGTTATTTTCCGAGCACGATAGATTGATGAAGAGTAATGAGCCAGGAAGGCTAAGGTAACAGGTGGAGATCAAGGGGGGTGCAGGGTAGTGGGAAGACTACTTTGACGCCGGGGGTTTCGAGCACGGGTGGTTCTAGCCTGTAGTGCACGGGCATGAGGTACTGGGCTCCGGCTTCCCTGGCTGTCTCGGCGGCTTGGCTGGGGGTGGAGTGGCCGTCTGCCAGGGCTAGCTCCCTGTGCTGGTCGTCGAAGGTTGCCTCGTGGATGAGGAGCTTGCAGCCCCTGGCGAGCTTCACGATGGAGGGTGTGGGCCTCGTGTCGCCGGTGTATGCGAGCGCTGCTCCGCCTGCCTCGATCCTGTAGGCGAGGGATGGGACGGAGTGGTCTGCGGCTGCCGCATAGACCTTGACTCCCTGCTCCTCCAGCACGAGGGCTGGCTCGGGGGCCGGGTCGATTGGGTGGAGCTCGAGGGCTGCGATGTGGTCGGGGATGCCCACGGCTCTCAGGAGGAGCTCCACGTCGAGGTCTGTGGGCGCGAGAACCTTGAGCCTGCGGCCCAGCCTCCTCGCGTGGACCGCCAGCGTTGGGAGCCCTAGGGCGTGGTCCCCGTGCTTGTGGGTGATGAGCACGTAGTCGATGTCCGCCACGTCGAAGCCGCACCGCCTCATCGCCGCGTACACTCCCTCGCCTGCCTCGAGGAGCATGGTGAGGGGTCCTGCCTCGACGATGAAGGAGACTGTGCCGAGGAGGGGGTTGGAGACCCAGCCCCCCACGCCTAGTGGTGTGACGACGAGCTTCGCCATACGCCCCCCTGGGGGTGCTGCCCGCGGTTATCCTTGTCGCTGGCCGGGCTGCAGCCAGCGCGCGGCTAGGGGTTTGTGGAGGAGCTCGTACTTCGGCACAACCAGGGTGCCGCGCTCCGATGCCAGGAGGAGGCGGCCTGCCCAGTAGTCCTTGACGCAGATGCTCAGGCCCAGCAGCCTGTGGAGCGGGGTGGGCTGGGCGAGGAACGCCTGGGGCTCGGCGGACCCTGGCAGCACGGTGTAGGCCTCGTAGTCGCCCTGCAGGCCTAGTGCGCTGAGCGCCTGCGCGGCCCTGCTGGCGAGCGCTGGGAAGCCGAGGGAGAGGGCTCGGGCGGCGGACTCCAGCCTCCTCTCAACCCTGAGGCCCACCCCCTCCGTGGCCTTGCTGCCCAGCTTCCTCTCCAGGAGCCTCATTTCCCGCAGCCCGCCCTGCGCGATGACTGCCGCGGCGGTGTGCGGCTGCTCCGCGACCCTGTGGAGGAGCCTCCAGCGCTGCGTGAGCCCGACCTTCGGCTTCGGGCCCCCGAAGTCCAGGGCGTAGACCAGGAACTCCTCGTCCTCGAGCAGCTCCGAGGCGCGGGTGCAGGCCTGCTCATCCCCCTGGGCGCACCTCTCGTACAGGGCCTTGGGGCTCCCCGCGTGGGCCCTGCAGTAGCCGCCCGGCTCAGTCGCCTCCGCGGAGCAGTACCTGGCGCCCTCGTACTCCCCCTCGTGGTACCTGCAGAGCGGCCGGTTCTGCGCGGAGGCTATGGTGAGGCAGGGCTCCCAGACCACCTCCACCTCGGGGGATGGGGGTATCTGCACGAGCAGCCCAACCCTCGAAGCCCTGAGAACGTGGAGGGTTACGCGCAGCGCCGCCCCTCCCAGCCACGCTGAAAGGCCCGCGGCCTCGCCCTCAACCCTCGCCAGCTCCTCGACCTCGAAGACCACCGCCCTGAGGACGAGCTGCAAGCCTGGCCACCGCAATCCTGAGAGCTTGCTTTAAAACGCCGCCCCCTGGGTTTAAACCGTGCTGTACGTCGGCTGCTGCGGCTGGTGCATGGGCAGGTCGAGGTACTACGCGGCGTTCAACGTGGTGGAGCTCCAGGACACCTTCTACGACGCGCCCGACCCGGAGAGGCTGGGCAGGCTCGCGTCGGAGGCTCCGGAGGGCTTCGCCTTCGCGATGAAGGCTTGGCAGGCGGTGACGCACCCCCTGGACTCCCCGACGTGGAAGAGGGCTAAGAGGAGGCCTGACAGCAGCCTGGCGGACAGGTACGGCTTCCTGAGGCCAACCAGAGAGGTGCTGGAGGCTTGGGACCTGGTGGCTAGGGCTGCCCGCGCGCTCCGCGCGTCAGTGGTCGTGGTGCAGACGCCGCCTAGCTTCGGCTACAGCGAGGAGAACCTCAGGAACGCGGTCGAGTTCTTCAGGAGCGCTGAGCCGAGGGATTTCTGGGTGGGCTGGGAGCCGAGGGGGAGCTGGCTCGAGAACCCGGGCAGGATCGCGGAGGTGGTCTCGAGGTTCGACAGGGTGGTGCACGTGGTCGACCCCTTCAGGGCCAGGCCCGTGGTCGAGAGGGAGGTCGCCTACTTCAGGCTGCACGGCATAGGCGGCGGTGAGGTCAACTACAGGTACAAGTACACGGACGAGGACCTGCGGAGGCTGGCCGAGCTCGTGAGGCCGCACCTCGAGGCTGGGCGCGCGGTCTACGTGTTGTTCAACAACGTGTACATGGCCCAGGACGCGGCCAGGTTCAAGGAGGTTATGGCGAGGGGGTAGGGCTCAGGCATGGCAAGGCCTCTTCACCGTGGTTAGGATCAGGGGTGCTCATCATCGCCGCGCAAGAAAGCACGCCCCCGGTTTAAAGTGCTCACGCGCGCGGAATGCTTACGCCCAGCAGCTCCTCCAGCATGGACGCGCTGTCGTTCCAGGAGATGAGGTCGAAGAAGCTACCCCTCTTCCTCTTCGCAGCCTCTATCACCTCCCTGGGGTTTAGGTCCCTGCGCGCGTAGAAGCCGCAGATCCCGCCTGCGTCCAGGGGTCTCCACATGCTGAGCCACTGACCCTCGACTCCTAGCAGCCTGTAGGCGGTCTGGGTTGCTCCCTCGTAGGCTCCTGCGACGAAGTACAGCGTGTTCACCCCCTCTGGCACCTCCACCTTGTAGAAGGCGTCCTTCCCCGGGGCTTCCTCCACCTCAGCCCACACGACGCCGCGCTCGTCGAGGACCTCTGTCCTCACGCTCGGCATGTGACCCGCGAAGATGTACCACGCGGCGCTGCCGAGCACCTCGATGAACTTGGCGACGCCGCTGGGCTCGGGCTTCCACAGCCTCCTCAGGGTGTCCGCTGGCGCGAGGTTCAGGAGCGCTAGGCTGCCGCCCCAGATTCCCTGCCTGAACAGCTCCGCGTTCACGGCTCTCGGGTCCCTGCGCTCCCTGACCACCGTCGTGACCATGTATGTGAAGAGCACCTTTGCGACGAGGACGTGGACCGTCGGGGTGAAGGCTTTCTGCAGCCTGAACGCGATCTTGTAGACCTCGCTCATACCACCACCTTGGGCTTCAGCTCCTTAATGAAGCCCTTTGAAAAAAGCTTGTCCACGACGCCCTTCACTGCCGCGGGGCTCGTGCCCAGCTCCATGGCTATCTCGGCGATGCTCTTCCTCCCATCGCAGGCTTTGAGCACCACCTCCTCCTCCGGCGACAGGGCCGCTCTGGGGGGTCTCGGAGAGGGTACGGGGACCACGTCCGCGAGGAGCACGGGGGCTCTCCTCTCCTCCACCTTAGGCTGGAGGGCCTTCCTCTCCTCTGCTTCAGGCTGAGGGGCCTCGAGGGGCTTCGGCCTGGCGCCCGTCATTATCCACTGGAGCAGCTCGGGGACGCCCTGCCCGGTGGTCGCGGAGACTGTGAAGAAGTCGAGGTCTACCTTCTGGGCCTCGGCTCTCGCTCGCTCGATGGCCTCCGGGCTTGCTAGGTCGAGCTTCGTGAGCACCAGTGCCCTCTGGGGGGCTGCGAGGACGAGTGGTAGGAGCTCGGGGTCAGCCCTGGGCTGCTGGGAGCCGTCGGCGAGGAGCAGGCCCACCGAGACCTTCCAAGGGGGTGCCGCGAGGAGCAGTCGCACGACGTCCGCGCGCCCCGGCACTTCGACAACCTTCACCCCCTGGCCTGCCTCGTACACCCTGTAGATGGCTGGCTCGGTGAAGCGGACTGGGAGCTCGGGGAACAGGGCTTTTATCAGCGTGGACTTTCCGGAGCCCTTGGGGCCTGCTACCAGTAGAACCTTCGACACACGCTACATGCTGCTTCGGCTTTATTTCGCTTGCGTCCGCGGGGGTGGAAAGGCTTTATTGGTGGGCCTGGTCAGTTACAGGGCGCGCGGAGGATTAGGGATGAGCTACGCGGGCTTTGCTCCACAGAGGAGGATTATTCTCGACGAGCGGAAGCTCAGCACGGAGTACGTCCCAGTTAAGCTGCAGCACAGGGAGAGGCAGATAGAGGAGACCCTCCGCGTGCTCAGGCCTGTGATCAAGGGGGAGAAGCGCGTTGTCCACGCGGTGATCTTCGACGGGCCCGCGGGGACGGGCAAGACGGCTGTGGCCAGGAAGATCGGGGAGTTCCTCGCAGTGGAGGCTAGGGAGAGGAAGAGGATCCCGCCGCTGGTTGTGAGCTACGTGAACGCTCAGGAGCACAGGACGAGGTACCAGGTCATGCGCAAGATTGGCAGCGACGGTGGGTTGACGATACCGAGGAGGGGGTTCTCGGCAGACGAGCTCTCTTGGTACATCTTCGAGTTCTTCGGCAGGAACGACTACAACCTCCTCGTCATACTCGACGAGGCTGACGTGCTTGTGCGCCAGGAGGACGGGAACGCTGTCCTCTACACCCTGACGCGGGCGCACGAGCTGCACTCCGAGGTCGACATCGGCGTGGGCCTCATCGCGATCTTCCGGCGGTTCAGCGAGAGCTCCCTCCTCATTGAGGACGCTGTGAGGAGCTCGCTCGCCGCCTCAGTGCTGAAGTTCGAGCCTTACACGGCTCAGCAGCTCAGGGATATCCTCTGGAACAGGGTGCTGCTGGACAAGGCCATCAGGGAGAGCGCGGTGTCCGACGACGTGGTCGAGATGATAGCCTCGGCTGTGGGCTACGACCCGGAGTCGAAGAGGGGGTTCGGGGACGCGAGGATGGCGATAAAGGTGCTCTACTTCTCCGCGCTGAAGGCGGAGAGCGAGGGGCGCGAGGTGATACTGCCGGCTGACGTGCGCGAGGTGATAAGCAGGGGTGTTCTGCCCGCCGAGCTGGACGAGGAGGTTTTCGAGAAGCTGGACCTGCACGAGAAGCTGCTCCTCCTGGCGATCACCAGGGTGCTGCTCATGGAGAAGAGCAAGGCGTACGTCAGCATAGGGGACGTGGAGCTCGAGTACGAGGACATATGCGCGAGGTACGACGAGAAGCCCCTGCGCCACACGAGCGTGTGGGAGCGCGTCCAGCGGCTCAAGAGGATGGGGATCATAGAGGCTAGGGTCGAGAGCGGGGTGACGAGGGGGAGGACCACGCATATCTCCTTCGTCGGCATCTCCAGGGTGCCTCTCGACTACCTCGAGAAACTGCTAACGAGCCTGATCGAGAGGGAGATCGCCGCCAGGGAGGCCTCGGGCCAGGGGGTGGAGGGCGAGCGCTCTAGCCTCTGAGCACAACCTCGAGGTCCTCCCTCCTGACCCCCAGCTTCTCCAGGAGCTCCTCGCCCTTCTTCCTGTCGTGCTCGTAGATCACCTTGATGTACGGCAGGATCTCGGTCTTGAAGGTGGACGTCGAGACGTGCAGGTTGCGGGCGGCGAGCCTGACCGCGCGCCTGAACCTCTCGCGCTGCTCCTTCATCCTCGACAGCAGCCGCAGCTTCTCGGGGAAGTTGTACTTGACGAACTTGAAGGGCGGTCTCTGCCTCGCGCTCGCGACGCCCGCTGTCATGAGCTCTAGGGCGTAGGACAGGAGCGCCCACTGCTGCTCGCGCTTCATCCTGCTGAGCATCACGTCGGCCCACGACAGCGCGTCGTAGGCGTCTGCTATCGCCTGCAGGCTGGGCTCGTACTGGTAGACCACGTTCTCGCTGAGCCACTGGAGGAGCATTTCGTGGTCCAGCGACGGCAGCCTGGTGACGGACAGGGCCTGCTCCGGCGTCTTCGCCGTGAGGACGGTCCTGACGACCTCGAACATGCTCTCCTGCTCCGCGCGCTCGCCGAGCACCTGGAGGTCTGCGAGCGAGATGCTCTTCCTCCCCGCCGCCAGGGTCTGGAGGTCGTTGATCGCCGCGCGGAGATCCCCCTTTGCGTTCTCGGCGATGGCCGAGAGCACCTCCTTATCGCAGGCTATGCCCTCCTTGGCGCAGATGCTCTCCAGCACCTTCACTACGTCCCTCTTGCCGAGCCTCTTGAACTCTATCAGCTCGCACACGTCGCGGAGCGGCCTCAGCTTGGGGTCCCAGGGGTCGTTGGCTGTGAGGACGACGGGGTAGGCCGACCTCTCTATGAGGTCGAGGATCGCCTGCAGGCCTCCCGCGTCCTCCCTCGGGGAGATGCCGTCGACCTCGTCGAGCAGGATTATCTTGCCTGCGTAGCCCGCGACGGAGCCCGTCCGGGAGGAGGAGAAGACCCTGGCCTCGATCGCCTCCCTGGACCTGACGTCGCTCGCGTTGAGCTCTATGAGCTCCCAGTTGAACTCCTGCGCTGTGGCGAAGACTATGCTCGTCTTGCCGCAACCGGGAGGGCCGTAGAGCAGCGCTGCCTTCTTGGTGGGCTTGCCTCTCACCCAGCTGTTGATCCAGGCGACGTACTTCTTCTTGGCTTCCTCGTTGCCCGCGACGTCCAGTATCCTGCGGGGCCTGTACTTCTCGGTCCAGGGCAGCTCGCGGGCGCTCATGGCTAGCTTCTCCCGCTCTTGGCGAGCAGAGCGATCTTCGAGAGCAGCGCCATCAGCTGTATCTCGTCGTCAGCCCCCTCCACGATCCTGTAATTGGCCTCGCCTATGAGCACGAGGAGGTCCGCGAGGGTCACGTTGTCCAGGCGCAGGGGGGACTTGGACGAGAGCACCTCGCGGTGGACGAGCCTGATGATGTCCAGGCCGGATAGGCCGTAGTTGTAGAGGAGCACGCGGAGCTTCTCCCTAGCCCCCACCAGGTCGCCCTTGACAGCGCTCTCCAGCATCTCCCTGACCTCCTTGGGCCTGACCTTGCCCAGGGCTGCGTAGACGGTGTCCACTGTGACGTGCCTGCTCAGGACGGATGCCGCCTGCAGGGTGTTTATCGCCTTCCTCAGGTCGCCCTGGCTCTCCTCCCATATCGCCTCGAGCGCCTCCTCGTCCACCTCCAGGCCCTCGTTCTTGGCGATCCAGCGCAGGCGCTCTATCGCGGAGCCCTTGGGCAGGGGCTGGAAGCGGAAGACTGCGCAGCGCGACTGTATCGGCTCGATGATCTTCGACACGTAGTTCGCGATGAGTATGAACCTCGTGTTCCTGCTGAAGAGCTCCATCGTCCTCCTCAGGGCCTGCTGCGCGTCGCTCGTCATGTTGTCGGCCTCGTCGAGGATGACGAGCTTGAAGGGGACGTCGCCGATGGGCAGTGTCCTCGCGTAGTCCTTTATCCTGCTCCTGATCACGTCTATCCCCCTCTCGTCGCTCGCGTTCAGCTCCAGGGTGTTGTCCCGCCAGTTCTCCCCGTAGAGGTCGTGCGCCAGCGCTAGCGCTGCGGTGGTCTTACCTGTGCCGGGCGGTCCCCCGAAGAGGAGGTGCGGCATGCTCTTCGTCCTTACGAACTCCTTGAGCCTCCTGACGATCTCCTCCTGGTCCACAATCTCGTCGAGGGAGCGCGGCCTGTACTTCTCAACCCATATCTCGATCTCACTCGACATACGCGGGTAAACCGGTACCAGAGGCGTTTAAGCCTAGCGTGCAACAGAAGGGCTCTGTGGGGGTTCGAGGCTCGGAGGGCTACCTCGCCGCCATCGCTATTCTCTCTATCTCCTCCTTCTTCCTTATCGCGTAGCTGTTAGCCTCGCCGTAAGCAGCGGCGATGATCTCGTCCGCTAGGCACTCCTCGATAGGCTTGGGGTTGTTGAACGAGCAGAGCCTGGCCCCCTCGGCTATGAACCTGAGCGCCAGGTCGACGCGCCTCTGCGGGGAGACATCCACGGAGACGTGGTAGAGGATGCCGCCGTAGATGACGCGCGTCGTCTCCTCCCTTGGGGAGGCATTCTCGATGGCCCAGACGAGCACCTGGATCGGGTTCTTCCCCGTCTTGAGCTCGATGAGCTCGAAGGCCCTCTTCACTATGTTCGTGGCCAGCATCTTCTTCCCAGCGTTCCTGCCGGGCCTCATCATCATGTTGATGAGGCGCTCCACCACCGAGACCTTGGCCTTCCCGAACCTCCTCTTGGCGTGCCTGCCCTCGGAGTGCGGCACCAGGACGGGCTTGAGCGAGATGTAGGGCTCGAGGCTCTTGTCCCTGATCTCCACCTCTGAGAAGCTCCACTTGCCGAAGAGCTTTACCTCCTCCCCGTCAAGCGTCCGTATCTGAGTAGCCTCCTGCGCCATGGACCCCGAAGCCCCTCCCCCTGAGCCTATAAAAGCCTTCTGCAGCCACCGCACGTGTGGAGAAAGAGAGGAGGAGAGAAGGAGGGAGGGGGGCGCGCTATCCTTTCACGACTGCTATGGGGACCATCCGCACGACCTTCTTCGCTATGCCCACTGCGTCGGCTACGTGCGCTACGCGGTCTACGTCCTTGTAGGCGTCGGGGGCCTCCTCGGCCACCACAGCCATGCTTGCTGCCTCCACGATGATGCCACGCCTCTCGAGCTGAGCCTTGATCTCCTGACCCCTCACGGACCTCCTGGCCTCAGCCCTGCTCTGCATGCGGCCTGCGCCGTGCGGCGCTGAGCCGAAGGTGAGCTCCATCGCCTTCTGGGTGCCGACCAGTATGTAGCTGGCCGTGCCCATGGACCCGGGTATCAGGACGGGCTGACCGATCGACTGGTAGTCCTTGGGCACTGCTGGGTGGCCTGGTGGGAAGCTCCTCGTAGCCCCCTTCCTGTGCACGTATACCTTGACTCTCTTCCCGTCGACCACGTGCTCCTCGATCTTGGCGATGTTGTGTGCGACATCGTAGATCACCTCCATGTCGAGCTGGTCGGGGTCGCGCCTAAACACCTCCTTGAAGCTCTCGCGGACCCAGTGCGTGATCACCTGGCGGTTCGTCCAGGCGAAGTTCGCCGCTGCGGCCATGGCGGCGAAGTAGTCCTGGGCCTCTGGCGAGGTCACGGGGACTGAGACCAGCTCGCGGTCGGGTAGCGGCACCTTGTACTTGTGGACTATCCTCTCCATGATCTTGAGGTAGTCGCTCGCGACCTGGTGGCCCAGCCCCCTGCTGCCCGTGTGTATCATGACGGTGATCTGGCCCTCCCTCTCGATGCCCATCTGCTTCGCGACCGCGGGGTCGTAGATCTTGTCGACCCTCTGTATCTCGAGGAAGTGGTTGCCGCTGCCCAGCGTCCCGAGCTGGTTCCTACCCCTCTGCTTCGCCTCCCTGGACACGGCGTCCGCTCTAGCCCCCTCCATGCGCCCGCCCTCCTCGATGTGCTCCACATCCTCCCTCCAGCCGTAGCCCCTCTCGATCGCCCACTCCACACCCTCCTCGAGGACCCTGTCGAGCTCGTTGAAGCCCAGGTTGAGCCCGCTGGTGCTCCCCAGGCC
>Ga0080004_1160970_pt1 | contig 13636 bp, 13 predicted proteins | sample WasSprMetagenome_FD_69207 | JGI IMG/M metagenome (GOLD analysis project Ga0080004, IMG submission 69207) | Sulfidic aquatic microbial communities from Washburn Spring, Yellowstone National Park, USA - WS (SPADES assembly) (version 2) | ecosystem: Environmental > Aquatic > Thermal springs > Hot... | reverse complement strand
TAGGGTATAAACATTAAAATAAATTCTGCTTATTTTTTAATTACTTTTTTTAAAAATATAGAGTTATTCCCTAAAAATTAGCGAGTTTGGGTTATTAAAAGGGGACATAAGGGGATTTTGTTTATAGGACAATGCTTTAGCATTGCTATGCTCCGACATAACGTCGGAGCCCTACAATTCATAATTCATCATCCACAATTCATAATCCCTAATCCCCAACCCCTCATCCATAATCCAACATCTAAAATTTATAATTCAAGATTTCTCACTATGCGCACCTCTCACTTCTCACTTTCTTACTTCTTCCCTGCTCACCTCTTAAATTTTATTAGTCCACTTTAAGAATTGAAATCTCTATCCTTCTGTTTTTCGCTCTTCCTTCTGGAGTTGAGTTATCCGCAATAGGTTTATACTCACCATAACCTATACCACTTAATCTCTTTGGGTCAATTCCTTCATCCTGCATAAATTTTATAACGGAATATGCTCTTGCCATAGAAAGTTCAAAATTACTTCTATAAATTCCACCTCTTATAGGAACATTATCTGTATGTCCTTCAACAATTATATCATTTGGAAGTTTTTTCAACTCATCAATAACGTCTTTTAATATTTTTTTAGCCTGAACTTTAAGTTCAGCACTACCTGAATCAAAAAGAACCGCTTCTTTTAAAATCAACTTAACCCTCTTCTCACTGGATTGAAGTTCAAAGTTTAAATTTGCTTCCTGCATTTCTTTTAGTTTTGTCTCAAGATTTTCCTCTTTCTTTTGTATCTCCATCTTTTGAATCTTTTCCTTTGATATCTCACCACCAAATGTTTTTTGAATCTGTATAAGTGATTCTTCATATTTCCTTAACTTGCTCCTATCTGTTTTAGCTATTGAAACTGAAAATAGTAGCAGAAAAAATATCATCAGATAACTCATCAAATCACCATAAGTAATAGCCCAAAGTGCTGATTTGTTTAGTTCGTTTTCAAAATCCTCTTTTCTTATTCTGTATACTGGCATAATTATAAATTCAATAATGTCTTAAGAGATGAATGTATCTGCACCATTCTATATGATATATTAAAAAGTTTTTGAATATACGAAGGATCAATATCTGTTTTTGAGATTTCATTAGTAAGTTCGGTCATTTTATTTACAATATTATTCATTTCATCTACCATATTTTTACACTCAATCTTAAATTTTTCATCTCTGGTTTTTTGATAATTAATAAATTCATCCATTTTTTCAAAAACTTTGTTGTTGGAATTTAACATAATTTCTTTTAAATTCTCAATAATTAAATCAATTCTTTCATTAAATAATCTGTTTATTCTATTTTCAATCTCTTCCATTCGAGAATTTTTATCAAAAACTTCTTTTTTTAATTTTTCAATAAAAGCACTAAATCTATTTTCAAGAAAATCATCAATCTTTGTCCCGATGCTAAGAAGTATTTTTCTCTCTTCTTCTGGCAATGTCTCAATATTGGCAGAGATGTTTTTAAAGTTTTCTCCCATCGAAAAAATCATTGATTTAATTTCTTTTATATCATCTTTATCTACGGATGATTTTTCCGATAAAATTTTTATAATCTCATCAAGTTTTTTATTCAACTCAACAACAGATGATGTATCAACAACACTTATTGCATTCTTTACATCAGATACAATCTCATTTTTAAACTTCTCCCATACTTTTTCATCTACACCACCTATAACACCTTTAGCAGAAGAAATTACTTTTTTAAGATCATTTATCTCATTTTTGATCTTGGATATATCAGAAGCAATCTTTTCCATTTCCTTGGAAGGTAGTGATTGTGATGATGCCTGTGAGTCAAAAGTATCACTTGGCTTCAACGGCTTTATTTTAGAAAATATTGACTCCTCAGCCATATTCTATCACCTTTTTTCAAGAAGATTAAAATCAATTTGTGGTTTTTTAATTCTCCCTTCTTTAATAAGATTATCTACAACTGTCATTATATTTGAAATAGATTTTTCAATTTTTTCATTCGTAATAACATCCTTTGACTTCTCCTCTATAATCTTTAGTGCTGTTTGTGAAAACTCCCCTTTCAATCTTTCCTTAAACTCATCATCTATTATACCAAAAACATTTGCCCAGTCATCAATTGATGTCTGTGATATCAAAATAGACATATCCTTATCATCAAGATACTTAAGGTCCTCTAACAAAACAAAATGTCTTCTTATCTCCCTATAGATCTCAGGACGTTTTGACTCAATATTTTTTAAATATCTTGACTTTTCAATCCAGGAAAGATTTTCAATAAGTTTTAAAGCAGTATTTACTCCCCCAACAGCACCACTCAACCTTGTTTCAAGCTCTTCTTTTATTTGCATTATGGTATCTCTATCTACAAACCTCATTTGAGCAAGTGAAAGTATTATATCGGATGCAAAACCCTCTGGAAGCCTTTTCAAAAATTCTGCTTTTATATCATCTCTTAGATGATCTACAATAATTGCAACATTTGAAGGATCCTCTTTAATCATTAGATTTACAAGCGCATCTATCTGATAAGGTTTTATATCAAAATATATCTTCTCACTCAAAGAACTCTCTTCTGGTGTCTGTTCAGAAACCGCTTTTTCCTTTGATTCTAATAGTGGCCTTGTTATATCAAGACCTATACCAGCTGGACCTTGCAGACCTCCACCACCAACCTCCATTGTTATCTGGTGTGTCTGTTGCACCTTTGCCATTGTATTCATTGCTGATGCAAGTTTTAGAAATCCCATAGCAACAATAAGCAGACTTATTATTCCAACAATGGAAATGATTATATATTTCATTATAAAATTTAGAGAACTTGGATCATACCATATTGTTTTCCACATCGGTGCAAAAAATGATTTTAACACCACTATCTCATCTCCTCTTTTTTCATCAAGATTTAAGATTTCTCTTGTCATACTTGTTATATTTTTAACTATGCTTTCATCAAGTTTCTCATTTACTATTAGATTAACCTTTATTTTTTTTATAAGATTTGATGGTATTATTAGTTGTTTTGTATATGACCTTGGCTCATTAGCTGATGACTCAACCTTTGGAATTTCAAATCCAGGCATAAGATAATCTTTACCGCTTATATCCCCTGCCTCTTTTGCAGCAATAAAATTCTCTTTAACCTTATTGATTTTTTCATACTCTACTTTTTCTATCTTACTATAATCCATTGTTATATCAACAAGAACCTTAACCTGAGATGGACCAAGTATTTTTGTAATTGCATTTTCAACCTTATTTGCAAGAAAATTCTCATACTGTGCTTTGTTTGAAAGAACCTCCTCCTGTGAGTTTAAAAATTCAGACACTGCTATCAAAATAGATATTAAAATTATCCTATGCATCCCCTCTCCTAAATCATCTAAATATCTTTAACTTCCTTTCAACCATTATTGACAAAGTTCCCTTCATTATATCAAGCATTGCCTCAAATATTGCACTTTTAAACCTAAGGTTTAGTGATGCCTTTGTCCTTATCTTATTTGCAAATGGTGTAAATATCATATTTGAAAGAAATATACCATAAAAAGCACTTGTTATTGCAATACTCATAGATGGACCTATCATATCGGGATTTGATATTTCTTTAAGAACTCCTATTATACCCATTAGTGTTCCAACAAGCCCAAACATAGGTGATAAAACAGCCATCGTTCTATAAACATTTGATATCTCTATCATCTCATCATATTCATAGTTTATCTCTTTCTCTATAACAGATCTTACAAATTGCATATCAGAATACTCAACTATACACTCGCTTATTCTTTTAACAAATCCATCCGCAATATTTTCATCCGTATCCTTTAATGCCTTAAATCCATTCTTTCTGACATTATCACCCATCTCAGTGATATAGCCCATAACTTTATCAAAATCGGAAAAACCACCTTCTTTAAAAATAATCGATGCGCTTTTTAGTGCTTTAACAAAGTACCTACTTGGACTGCTTATGAGTGTTGCTATAAGCGTTCCGCCAAGAACCACTATAAACGCATGTATATTAAAAAGAACATTTGGAATTGCTCCAGTAAAATAACTCACACCAATAAATATTATTAGTGCTATACCGCCTATTGTACTTGATTTATCTATATTCATAAGTATATTTTACAAAATACCTCATTACATTTTAATTTCATTTTTTTTAAATCTTTTATTGTTTCCTATATCCTTTTATCTTAAAAAAAAATGTTGAGCCTTTACCAAGTCCTTTACTACTAGCCCATATATCACCGTTATGCTGTTTTATTATTTCTTGAGCAATTGCAAGTCCAAGACCCCATCCTTGTTTTTTTAACTTCTCATCTTTTTGATACTTTGCTTGATAGAATTTTTCAAATAATTTTTTTAGTTCGCTTGGGTGAATTCCTATCCCCTGATCCTTGACATATGTGGTTATGTAATAGCCACCTGTTATAAAACCAACCTCAACATTTTTCCCAATAGGTGTAAACTTTATAGCATTGTTTAAAAGATTCATAAGAACCTGTGATAATCTAAACTTATCTCCAACAACATACCAACCTTCAGGCAACTCCCCCACAATCAGGTTTACTCCTTTTTTCTCTGCATTTATTTTTATAGAAGGAAGTATATCAAGAAGAACCTCTGGATAATGAAATTCCTTTTTTTCAACTTTAAGTTTTCCTGCCTCAATCATTGCAAGATCTGTCAAATCACTTACAAGTCTTGCCATCTGCTCAGCTGCAAGTGAAATATTTTTAGTGTATTCCTTTAATTTTGGATCATCTATTTTTTTATTTACAAGCTCTGAAAAACCTTTTATTGAAGAAAGAGGTGTTCTTACATCATGAACAACCATTGAAAGAAACTTTGATTTCATCTCATTCAATCTCTCAAGCTCTTGATTGGAAAGATATAACTGCTTGGAAAGTTCTTCAAGTTGTTTTGATTTTTGATAAATTTGTGTCTGAGCAAGTATTATTTGATTTATATACTGTTGTATCATCATATTTGCAAATCTTTGTCTCTGATTATAAAAAACCGACTGGACAAATCCAGATGTCTGACTAACAATTAAAATACCCGTTACCAATAGAAAAAGTCCAAGTGGAATTCCTATGACAATTAGCACTTCCATAATTATCACACCTTTAAAATCCCTCTTCTCTTCCCCATTTCATAAAAGGGGTTTTTCCCTAAGTTTCTCCCTTTCGTAAAGGGAGATTAAGAGGGATTTATTTTTTCTTCCAATCCCTCCATTTTATTCCCCCCTTTATCAAAGGGGGACAGGGGGGATTTTTTCTTTCTCTAAATCCCTCTCTTTTTTTCCCTTTTTTCTCCCCCTTTTCTAAAGGGGGACAGAGGGGGATTTTATATCTCATTCCATATCTTTCCTAAAACAGAATCTATATCCTTCAAAATATCTACATCAGAAAATCTTAAAACTTTTAAACCTAATCCCCTTAAATAATTATCTTTTATCTTGTCCTTTTCTTTTCCTGTTTGTAAATAATGTTGTCCACCATCTAATTCTATCACAAGTTTTACCTTTGGACAATAAAAATCAACGATACAATTCCCTATCGGTTTCTTTCTGTAAAATTGTAATTCTTTTATTTGTTTCATTCTGATTCTATACCATAGTTTTCTTTCAGCATCAGTCATATTTTTTCTTAATATTCTTGAAAACTTTTTTAATTTTTTATTATATCTTAACATCTTTTCTCTCTAAATCCCCCTTCTCATTCCCCCTTTTGTAAAGGGGGAAGTAAGGGGGATTTTCGTTTCTCACCTCTTACCTCTCATTTTCTCACTTCTCAAATCCCCTTTTAAATTCCCCCTTTTTCAAAGGGGGATTGGGGAGATTTTTCTGTAGGGCAAGGCTTTAGCCTTGCTTATATAAAATCCCCCTTCTTTTTTAATTTTTTCCCCCTTTTTCAAAGGGGGATCTAAGGGGGATTTATTTTCTCCGAAGCCATGTCATAACCCTACTTCATCTCCATCCTTGTTTTTTCATAAACTCAAGTGTTACCTTATCATCTGGTTTTAATTTTAACGCTTTCTCATAATAAAGTTTAGCATTTTCTTTATCTCCAAGCATAAAGTATGCAGAACCAAGCCTTACAGTTGCTATATGATTATTTTCATCTATCATCAAAATTTCACGACACTCCTCAACAACCATATGATACTGTTTCAAATAAAAATAGTTTGCACTCTTTTTAAGTTTATATACTATCCAAGAATCCTTTGTCAATAATTCATCAGTTCTAACAACAAGACCATTTTCTCTTGCAATAAAATTAAGAATCTCTTCAAATATACTATCACCCTTTGGATTTACTCCATACATTATATGAGCCATAAGATATGATTTCTTATCCTCCATATTAAGATAACTTTTTATAACATCTCTCGCCCATCCCGCCTGCTCACTATTGCTTTGAAGAACTGCAATTTTTTCCTTTCTTTTTTCAAGTTTTAAATGACCTATTAAATTATCAATTCTTTCATAAATTTTTTCCCATTTTGACTTTTTAAGAGATGGTTCTAAATTAAACGCTTTTGTTATATTATCTCTTGCAGAGAGATAATCGCCTGCCTCAATATTCTTTTCAGCAAGTTTAATAAAATCAGATGCAAACATCTCAAGTTTTTCAATCTTTTCTTTTGGTGCAATTATTTTTGCTTTCTCTACCCTTGCAACCTCTCCCTTAAGAGGAAGTTTTTCTTTTTCAAAACCAAACCTTAATACGAGATCAACCTTATTCATCTTTCCTAAATCTCCAAAATCAGCAAGAGAATAATTCACATCAAGATATGATAATCTAAAACCAAATCCAAAATTTAGTTTTGAACCAATATCTTTTGATGACTCAATCCCAATTCTTGCAAAAAGCAACTGAAAAAGAAAATACTCAGCACCAAGAGAAAATTTTATTTTATCATCATTTCTAAGTGTTGTATCAAAAGACAAAACCAATCTATGTTTCGTCCATGGATGTGATATCCAAGAAGTTCCAAGAGTTAAAGAAATTGGAAGAGGTGTTCCTTCTTTATCAAACTTAAGAGGTGGTCCAATATTTTTTAATACAAAAGCAAAATTAAACTCTTGTGCTGGGACATCTTTCAACCAGTATTTATCAGGTCTTTTTATATAAAGAACACCAATATCAAATCCAAATGTATTTGCAGAAACATTATCAAGTGTCTGTGATATATATTTAAGATTTGCACCAACATTTAAAACTGGTCTTTCTATCTCATCTTTTGCCAAAACCTTTCCATAACCAAAACTAATAGCATAATTTGATGTGTCAATTTTCCCAATTGGAGAACCTTTAGCATCAAAGCCCTCTATATCACCATTTGAAAGAGAATGATAAGAAAAACCAAAAACCTGACCTATTTTATAAGGATATCCTATAGCAATATATTGATTTGATATCTCTTGAAATGATTTTGTATAAGAAACACCACCTTGAATTAAATCTAAATAACCAAGTCCAGCAGGGTTATAATAAATAGAAAAAACATCATCTGAAAGTGATGAGTATGAATTTGCCATTGCAGTTGCTCTTGCAGAAGGTGAGTAATTTAGAAACAAAGCACCACTTGTACCAGGAGAGCCAGCAAAACCATTAAAACCAAAAATCATAAGCAAAGAGAGGGATAAAACAAATTTGCATATCCATTTAATTTTTCTCTTTTTTAAAACCATTTTCATCTTTTTGCCTCTCTTTCTAACATAACCTCTTCACATAATTCTTGTAGGGCTCCGACGCTACCTGCTCCGACTTAACGTCGGAGCATCCGAGCCCTACAATTCATCATCCAAAATTCATAATTCAACATTTCTCACGACCGACTTACCTCTCACCTTCTCACTTTCTCACCTTCTCACTTTTCACTTTTTCACTTCTCACTTTTTTAACCATTCTCACCTGCTCACTTATCAAATCCCCCTTTTCTTCCCCCTTTATCAAAGGGGGATACAGGGGGATTTTTCCCTCCGACGTTACGTCTGAAGGGATTAAGGGGGATTTCACTTTCTCTTAAAATATGCAATTGGTTTATCTCCAGCAGAAAATACAGAGATCTTATTTCCACTAACATCATCACCAACAACATCAAGTTTTGACTTCGGTGTTGATATTCCAATTCCAACTTTTGCATTATTATCAACTTTTATAGCAACTGAAGTTCCATTCCCAAAATATGCATCCCCCACAACACTTAATTTACTTAAGGGATTTGAAATTCCTATCCCTACCATGCCACTTTCAGTTATAAATAAACCATTATTAGATGGATTTAATTCACTTGCCTTATAACTTACAAGTTTAGTTAAAACATACGAATACTCCACAGTTGAACTGGTTATATAGAGTGATGCTGTCTGTGAACTTGAAGTAAGATTATAATTATGAATTGACCAAGGATCGACTTCAGTTGCAGTAGAAGGACTCACGCAAATCCATTGCGTTCCATTATAGAAAAGCATTTGATTTGCTGAACATGGTGCAAGTTTTGATGGCGAGATGCTGTTATCAACTATATTCTCTCCTTTTATATTTGTAATACCTGAACCATTTCCATATAACCAGTTTGCATAAACTGATGATGAGACATTAAGCCAACCCTCAATACTGACATTTGTAGATATGGTTATAGATGATACATTCACACCCGGTCTTATCAATGTATTTGAACTTATGATGATATCATCCGTAAATGTAATCTCTCCAAGTTTTGTAATCTCATCACTTCCTCCCGGCTCATGAGTTGTGTGGTGAGGAGCAGGAACCCCCCCTGAGGGAACTGTCCAAGTACTCCCGTTATAATAATAAAGAGAACCCGTATTTGAATTAAACCAAAGATCTCCACCCTGAGCATCGGAAGGAGGTAGTATGGAGGTATAATACCTCTTTCCTTCATGGAGAAGTGAGTTTATTGCAGAAGGTGATGGGGTTATTTTTTCTCTTGGAGTTAATTTTTGACCTTCAACAGTAATTTCAAGATATAGAACATTATTCCATTTATCCCTTGGTATTTCCGGTTTTAAACTTACTCTAAACACTCCTGTTGAAATACTCACTGCTGTTGTTGTGCTTTCCCAAAGCGGTGTTGTTGATGAAGTTGAATCATAAATAGAAAAAGACATATTTCTAACACCGCTTATAAGTATTCCTTTCTCTCTTATATTTCCCTGATATGTGATTTCAACAGGAACCTCAGAGTAAAGTTTTAAAGAAAATAATAAGGAAAGGACAATTACTTTTGTCCTTTTCAGATACCTTATTATTTTCTCCATCCTTTTCATCTTAACTACATCCCTCATTTAAATCCCCTTTTTTATTCCCCCTTTATCAAAGGAGGATTAAGGGAGATTTTATTGTTTCTCACTCTTACCTCTCAAAATCTCACTTCCTCACCACCTCTCACTCATCAAATCCCCCTTTTACTTTCCCCCTTTTTCAAAGGGGGACACAGGGGGATTTACATCTTATATCTCACTTCTCACTTTCTTACTTTTCACTTAATTACTTCTTCTTAAAATAAGCAACCACATTATTATTACTATCTTGAATTTTCATTAGTTGTGACCCACTTGTTGAAGGTCCTACAACTGTAACTGTCCCATTTATTGTATGAGCATTATTATTTGCGTCATTACCAATTGTTACATTTCTATTTACAACCAGACCAACCCCACTTGCATCATCGCCTTCTATTGTTACACTACTCTTAAACAATGCAGTATTTACAACCGTAAAAGATGAAGCATCAACCGTTATACCATTGCTTCCCTCCTGGTACATACCAGCATCTATGACCTGCTGAGAATCATTAACCCTCAATAATCTCCATGGTGTAGTATTTGTTAATGTCACAGTACCGTCGAATTTAGCCGCTTTTATCTGCCCAACAACCTCAACATTTGTTGATACGGTTATTCCAGCATTCGCCCCGCCAAAATAAGCAGAACCACTTGATATAGCAAGCGACTCATTGGAGAATGTAATTGAACTAACTTTAATAATAGCATGGTCATTCATATTGAGGTTTTGTGTTGCAGTATGATTACCGAGATTATCACTATATTGTGAAGGGTTATACCACTCCAAATTTCCATTGGCCGCTTTTCTAATTGCCCACCCTGCTTCTCCATCATTTACCCATATATTTCCAATTGAGCTGTATGTTACACTAGAACCAGTTGGAAAAGTTGCCCCGGCTGTAAATGTTGAGATAGCATTAAACTCAACACCTCTATGGAAGTATGCAGTTGAGCCAACAACAAGGTCACCCAGTATTACAACAGCACCAGTACTTGTAGTTGGCATCTTACCTTGAAGAACACTCCAATCAGTCCATCTGTTGTTATACGCTGTTGTGCTACCAAACATTGAGAAGCCATATATCTCAACATCCGGATCACTCCATCTTCCGTCCCAGCCACCAACATAGAGGTCATCTACGACATGGAACTCAGTCCCGTTGTCTTGCTCACTTCCACCGGTCAGGCTATCATGTTCTGCATAAGTAGTATTTACCATCACTACCATGCAGGTAAGCACTACCGCTACCGCGATAGCAACTAACCTTTTCATACTACCTCCCTTTAAAGTTTCTAAAACTTAACATTTTAATCGCCTTAAAAACAGTCGGGCATATTCATCCATTAGCCATTTCAAAATCCCCCTCTTATATTTCTCCCCCTTTCATAAAGGGGGAGTTAGAGAGGGATTTTGCTTTTTAAATCCCCCTTTTTATTTTCCCTCCCGACCGACTTACCTCTCACCTTCTCACTTTCTCACCTTTTCACTTTCTCACCTTCTCACTTTCTCACCTTCTCACTTCTCACTTTATTTTAGAGAACTACCTTATTATAATCAGTTTTCCTGTCTTTGAGTTTTTAATTCCAAAAATATTATTCTCACTTACAACCCTCCATATATAAACACCGCTTACAACCTTCTCACCACTTTCATTTCTTGTATCCCATTTTATAGAAAAGCCACCATCAAGAGTAATCTTTTTAACTAAACGTCCATCAATTGTATATATCTCAATATAACCTATTTGTGGAACATTAGCAAAAGTAATTCCATTTTCCTCTGTTCCACTACATCCATCACAATCACCTGCCTTTGGACCATTTGGTCTAAAAGGAACTGGAAAAACATAGACATCACTTACATCACTATCAAGCTTTCCTATAATACCATATATTCCACTATTAATATTAAAACTCAAAAGTATTTTGTTGTAAAAACTTGTTATACTTTGATTATGTGCCTTAATCCACATTTCATACTTAGGGTCAAATATATATCCATTAATAGTTTTAATCCTAATATTTGTCCCGTCAAGATACCCATCATTATCTCTGTCCTCTAAAGTTATAGAAACCCTCCCATCCTTTTCACTCTTTGTTATAAAAACCTCCTCATCATAGAAAGCATTTCTGAATGTCATTGTGGATGAAAGAACCATCTTATAGAGTTTTGACATTTTTTCATCTGCCTTTTTAATAGAATCATCTTTAACATTTTCTTTTACATACAGTTCAAATTCTCTAAGTTCTACACTTTGAGAAGAATATGAAAAATTAAAGTTATCATACGAAAAATTAACTGGCAAATCTTTTTGAAACTGTTTTTTTGGCGGATTGTAAAAACCATTTCTAATCTTATATACTCCGTTTGCACTTATAAGCGCTCCATTACTTGCTAAATTTTGTCCTGCAGAACCTTTTACAGAAATATTCCCTCCACTTATCCAGTTATCTGAATAATTATTGGTAGGAGAAATCCAATTTATCTCATAATCATTAGACTGAAACGAATACAATAAACCTCTTAAACTCATCATAACTATTGTTAGTACTGCCAACCTTTTCATCTTTACTTTTCTCATACCCTTCTCACTTTTTAAATCCCCCTATTTAATCCCCCCTTTATCAAAGGGGGGTTAGGGGGGATTTCCGTTTCTCACCTCTTACTTCTCACCTGCTCACTTTTTACTTCTTATCTTTTTTTTATAGTATAATATATTGTGGTTAAAAAATCTTGAATAAATTATGAATTTTTTATGAATAAGTTTTTAACACAAAATATCTTGATTTATATCAAAGATGAGAGTATAAAAAAAATTTGGGGAAATAATCTTAAAAAAGTAGAAAGCATAAGCCCTATCTTTTTAAAAGATAAAGTTGAATTTACAAACACAATTAATTCCATAAGATATAATTCTGAGTTTCCTGTTATAATAATTGAGATAAGAAATGATTTTTTTTCTTATGATGAGGCAAAAAAATTTCTTGAAACATACCCCAACCAGACAGTAGTATTCTGCTATCAAGGTTCATCTCTTACAAACTACGATATAGCAGAACTCATCACAAAAGGAGCCATAGATGTGATAAACCTTATAATAGAGCCCGTTCTTTTTATAGCAAAACTCCACTCATATATAAGATTGAGTTTATCAAAAAAAACAAAATCAATCCCTGATATATTTATTTCATCAGATGGAAGTATAAAATTAAACGCAAATACCCAGATGGTTCATATCCTAGACAAAAACAAAGAACTAACAATTCAATTTACAAAAAGGGAGATTCTAATATTGGCACTTCTTCTCTCAAACGAAGGAAATGTAGTAACAAGATACGACATAGCAGATCTTCTTTGGTCAAAAAACATAGAAAAAGCAAATCCAAATGTTATAGACAAACACATTCAAAATATAAGAATTAAACTTGGTGATTTTGGCAAGAGAATAAAAACAATCTACGGAAAAGGATACATATTTGAATAATTTGTAGAGCAATGCTTTAGCATTGCTTTTTCAAATCCCCCTTTTTTATTTCTCCCGACGTAACGTCGGGGGGAGACAGGGGGATTTTCTCGTCTCTTCACCTCTTAATCTTCACTTTTTTACATCCCACTTCCCACTATTCACTAATATGTCTCCCCTACCGCACCTGTTCACTTTTATCTAGTGGTATTGACTTATTAATTTTTTTGCATTATACTATAATTATGAGGTAAATATGTTTGAAAAAGAGACAACACAAATTTTATTAAAATTTCTTGAAAGAAAATGCAGAGAAGCAGAGAAAGAAATAGAAGAGAAAGGAGTCCTTTCTGACGATAAAGCAATACCATTATTACTTAAATCACAGTTTAATCATATCGCCCATTTAGATTCTGAAATAACTGCCTTAAGAGAATTAATGGATAAAAGGTTTGAGCAGGTAGATAGAAGGTTTGAACAAGTAGATAAAAGATTTGAACAGATAGAACAAAAGTTCGAACAAAAATTTGATCGAATAGAGAAAATAATAATGTGGCTTGTTGGTCTTGGAATAACCGCCTGGCTCAGTATAATCATTGCTATTGTTATTAAAAAATGAATTAAGAATAAAATCCCTCTTATTTGTAACTGCAAACGCCAGATTTGCCCACCCTATTTGTAGTTGCACCCCGACTGAAACGTCGGGATGCCATTTCAGAGCAAGATCTGAAACTACTTTCCCATCGCAGAGTAAACTCTGCAACTACAATTTTTTCAGAGCAAAATCTGAAACCACAATGTGGATTTGTTTTGTAGGGCAAGGCTTTAGCCTTG
>Ga0080004_1087345_pt1 | contig 13636 bp, 16 predicted proteins | sample WasSprMetagenome_FD_69207 | JGI IMG/M metagenome (GOLD analysis project Ga0080004, IMG submission 69207) | Sulfidic aquatic microbial communities from Washburn Spring, Yellowstone National Park, USA - WS (SPADES assembly) (version 2) | ecosystem: Environmental > Aquatic > Thermal springs > Hot... | reverse complement strand
GACCAGTTCCTGCTGGCGATGAGGATCGCCTTCGCCCTATCGCTCCTGCCGGCGGCGAAGGGCGCGTACCCGCGGTTCCTCTTCCTCGACGAGCCGCTCGGCTCCTCCGACGAGGAGAGGAGGGGGAGGATCGTCGAGCTGCTTGCTAGCGAGCTCACCCGCTTCTTCGACCAGATATTCCTGGTGACGCACGTCGAGGTGGAGGAGCCGCCCGGCTCGACCGTGATAACGATCGATAACGGCGCGATCCAGCGCGTTCACACGGTTGGAGCCAGCGAGGCGCCTGGCGGCTAGCGCAGCTTGAGCCAACGGCGCCCCAGCGAGCCCGATGCTGAAACAGCTTTTTCGACAGCTACCGAGAGGGCGGCGTAGATTACCACGAGCGCCGCGGCCGGCGTCCAGAAGTCGAAGTACTTCGAGTTGTACGTTCTAGCGGCAGAAAGCAGCTCGTACACCCCGACCAACCCAGCCAGCGTCGTGGCTTGCAGCAGGTAAACAGCTTCGTTCGCGATCGCGGGAAGCGCGGTTCTCAGCAGGTGCGGCATCACCACGTACCTCACCACCTGCAGCCTGCTTGCGCCGAGGCTCTGGGCGGCGAGGATCTCGCCTTCAGCCGATGAAAGTACTCCAGCCCTCACGTACTCGGAAAGATAAGCCGAGGAGCAGAGGGTCAGCGCTATGGCTGAGGCGGCCTGCGGCTGGAGGGGCAGGCCGAGCTCCGGAAGGCCGTAGGTAAAGGCGTAGAGCAACGCGAGCAGGGGGATCCCCCGCAGCGCGTCGGTGATAGCGTCTAAAACGGCGCGCGCCCACCCCGAAGAGCACGCCCGGTAGATCCCCAGGAGCAAGCCCAGAGCTGCGGCTGGCGGCAGGGAGATCGCCGTTAGCGCCAAAGTGTTTAGAAATCCCTCGGCCAGTAGGCTTAACAGCTCGTCCACCGGCATGCGACCACCGCTTTCCTCACCTTCTCGAGGCGCAAGCTTAGGGCCCGGGCGAAGCGCGCCGCCTCCGGGTCGCCCGCTTTTTCCGCCAGAGCGGGGAGCTCTTCCAGCCGCCCGCGTACCACCACTCTTCCCTTAGACATGAGGTACACTTCAGCGTCGAGAGCCGCCAAGAGGCCAACATCGTGGGTGACAACGAGGCTAGTCACACTGTTTCGAGCTAGCTCGACTATGGTTGCGACCACTTCTTCCGCTCCCACAGGGTCCAAGCTTGATGTGGGCTCATCGTACAGGATCACTGACGGCCCCATCGCCAGCGCCCTGGCTATAGCGACGCGCTGCCTCTGCCCACCGCTCAGCTGCGCCGGGTAAAGGGTCCAGGAGCCTCTGTCCAACCCCACTTCTTCAAGCGCGTTTACAGCCAGCTTCTCCGCCTCCGAGCGCGCCAGCTTCTTCACCTTGTAGGGGCCGAAGAGCACGTTCTCGAAAGCGGTCATGTGGCTGAAAAGGTAGCTTTCCTGGAAGACCAGAGCGACGCGTTGCCTGACAAGCTTCGCATCCACGCCAGGAGCGGTTACCTCCACTCCCTCAAGGTAAATCGAGCCGCTGTCGGGGCGGAGCAGAAGGTTCAAGCACTTGAGAAGGGTTGTCTTCCCAGAGCCATTGGGTCCGACGAGCATTTTCACTTCGCCTTTACGCAGAGAGATCGAAGCCCCGTCTAGCACCTTAAGACTGCCGAACTCCTTGACGAGGTCGGCTGCCTCGAGCACTACCTCCACAGCTCAACCACCCCCGCGCCCAGCGAGCCGGGTACTGCTAGCCTCCTGTGCAGGAGCCTGGAGAAGCGCAGCGCCGCCCACGACACAGCGTAGACGAGTAGACCCGCTGCCAGTATCCAAACGAGCGAGTAGCCGGCAGCGATGCTGACCAACCTAGCTCTCGCCAGGGCGTCGAGGACCCCCAGTGCGAGTCCGAGCGTCGACTCCTTCAGGAGCGAGGAGAGCTCGTTGAAGAGGGCTGGGAGAGCCGCGCGCAAGCTCTGAGGGAGCACGACGTAAAACGCCGCCTCCCGCTCCCCCAAGCCGAGCGATAGCGCAGCTTCGAGTTGACCCTTTTCGACCGCTGCCGCGCTAGCGCGCAGTATCTGCAGCTGGAAAGCCCATGTCCTGAGTGTGAAGGCTGTGATGCATGCTAGCAGAGCATCGGAAGGTAGGCCTAGAGCTGGGAAGATCAGCCAGTACGTGGCGGCCAAAAGGACGAGCGGAGGCACTCCTCTGACCGCGCGGGATACCGCTGCTACGAGCTTCGCGGCTGGTGGAGAGGACAGAGATATCGCGAGCGATGCAACCGCCACAGCCATGCCCGCCAGGAAAGCCGACACAGCGATCACCAGGTTGTACTGGAGTCCGGCGAAGATCAGCGCGATGTAAGGCAGCAGGTCCTGCACATAGCTCACCTCAGCCCAAACCCCACTTCTTCAGGAGAACCTCCCACTCCTGGCTCTCCATCAGTCTCTCGAGCTCCCTGTTGATGCAATCCCTCAGCCACTTGTCCTCGGGCCTGGTGGCGATCCCGTACGCCTTTACGGGTCCAACCCTTCCGGCGACACGGACGCTGGAAGCGAGCTCCGGGTGCTGCCTCAGGTAGGGCTCGAGGAACGCCGAGTCGAAGATCCCCGCGTCAGCAACCCCGTCGACCACAGCTTTGAGCGCTGCTGGATAGGACTCGTAACCTAGCTTAACGATCGGGTAGCCCTCCTGCTTCAGCTTTTCGGCTAGCATGTCCCCCGTCGAGCCCGTCTGCACTGCAACCTTCAGCCCTTTCTGAAGCAGCTCCTCAGAGTTTCCATCAATCCCAGCTCTGGCGACCAAGTAGTGGGTGTACATGTAGTAGGGGATCGAGAACCAGACCTTTTCCGACCTGGCTGCTGTGATCGTCATCCCCGACGCTATCACGTCGACGTCGCCCGAGGCGAGCGCGTTGACGATCGTGCTCCAATCCCACGGCTTGAACACCGGCTCGAACCCGCAGGCTTCGCCGATCCTCTTCATCACGTCCACGTCGAAGCCGACGATCGAGCCGTTGGGCAGCATCTGGGTGAAGGGCGGGTACTGCGCGTCCAGCCCCACCACCACCTTCGGTGTCTCCCCCGGCTTCGGCGGCTGGGCGAACTTCCCTCCGCCGCGGGCGCCCGGCAGCGCGGCGCCCGCGAAGCGCGCCGCCGCGACCCCCAGCGCGAACCCCACGATCAAGCCCAGCAGCAGGTAGTTGAGGCCCTTCATCGGTCCCACCTTTGTGGGAGTGAGGTTTTAAGCCTTCCGGGGGCGCTGGGAGCTCGTGAGCTCGCAACTGTACGAGTTCGCGGTCATGGACTCTAAGGGCAGGATCTTCATCCCGGCGAGGATCCGAGCCGTCCTCAACGTGCGCGAGGGGATGAGGTTCATGGTGATCGCGGACCTCGAAAGGCGCGAGATCAGGCTGGTGCCGCTCGCGGACGCGCAGTCCGAGGTCGTCAAGCTCACCGTGCTGATGAAGGACGTCGTCGGAGCCCTCTCGAAGGTCGTTGACGCGCTGGCGGCGGCGGGGGTCGACCTCCTCATCACCCAGTCGAGGACAATCAGGAGGGGCGAGCTCGCCGAGTGGGTGGCAGTCGCCGACTTCTCCAAGTCGGAGTTGAGCATCGAGAAGGTGGTGGAGAGGCTGTCCAGCCTCGACGTCGTGAAGAAGGTCGAGTGGGAGCGCCTCGAGTTCGCGGCGTACAGGGCGAGGAGCTCCTAGCCCGGCGGTGCGGCCGGATGCGCTGGAGGCTAGCGCTGCTGGCGGCGCTCGCCCTGTACGCCGCGACCAGGCTCGCGGCATCCCAGCCGGCCTACGCCTCGCAGCTGTTCGAAGTGCACGAGCACGCGGGCGCCGGCTCCGAGTACGCGGCGGCCGTCGCCTCCACCCTGGAGGAGGCGTACGCGGCCTTCAAGGGCAGCGGGGTTGCGCTTGCGCCCCCCTGCTCCGGCCCGCGCTACGCGGTGCACGTGGTCGAGCCCGCCGGCGGAGAGGGCGGGCTAGTGAGGTGGAACCTCACCGGAGAGGGCGGGCTGGTCGAGAAGGCTTGCGTCGTCTGGGTGAACATCACGAAGGGGTTGGACGCGCGGCATTTCACCGCGCGCAAGCCGGGGAGCTACGCGCTGCGCGTGCGTGGGGGGTACGCCGGGCAGGTCAACGAGACCCTCGTAACGGTGTACGCGGTTCCCGAGGCGCTCTACCGCCGCGCCCTATAGGCGCTGGCAGAGCTCGGCGAAGCACTCCACCTGAAGGGCGCGCTGGAGAGTGCGGTGGTCTCGGGCGAGTGGGGGAAGGTGGAGGAGTTCGCCAACGCGTACGAGCTCGCCGGAGCTAGGGCGAGGTACGGCCTCCCAGCGGCCCTCATCGCCAAGCGCCTCGCCGAGCGGTGGGCGGCAGCGGGGGGCGAGGGAGCGCTGAGCGCGGCGGAGACGCTTCTAGCAGTCGAGATCCCACTGTACCTGGCGGCTGCCGCGCTCGCAGCCGCTCTTATCAGGAAAAAGCGCGCGGGGGCAGCCCCAATAAATGATAAGGTAGGAGGGTGGAGCCGGTAGAAGGCGGCCGGGTGGAGGGGGTTGAGCGCGTTGCTGCGTTCGCTCTTCAGCCCCGCTCGACCCCTCGAGCCTTCGCCCAAAGAGCCGCTCGAGGCTGGAGGGCGGGCGCAGCTCCGCGCCCTTCCTCCTCCACCCGGCATGTTATGGTGCGGGAGCCACGTATAAAACGGTGCCGCTTTCGACCGAAACTTTCGGGCACCTCAAGCAATTAAAGGGCCGCGCTAGGCTGCGCTATAGCTCCTACTGCACCAGCTTGGCGCGGTTTGCCTCGCGCGAGCCCTCGGGGACCTCGACGTCGTGGATCGTGAGGAGGGGGATGAGCGCTGCCGCCCTGAGCGCGGCGGAGAGGGCTAGCCCGTACCTCACCTCCTCCCACCCCGCGCTCCTCACTAGCCGGTCGGTGTGGAAGCCTCCGAGCGCGGAGCCCAGCGACGCCGAGATTCCCTGGAGCAGGTTGAGCGTGGAGAGGTAGCAGGCTTTCAGCTCGGGGTCGGCGACCTCCATAGCGTAGAGCGGTATAGCGACCATGCCTATCGCGACGAAGGGGCCCGAGAGCAGCTGCCACGCGAAGATGGGGAGGGGGTCGTGGGACAGCGCGTAGACGGTTGGGAACATGACCAGTCCGGCCCTGCTGACGATCACGAGCTTCTTCAAGCTCCTCCCGTTAATGTGCTTGGCTAGAGCGTACTGCGAAACCATCGTGGAGGAGGTGGAGAGCAGGTTGAGGAGGGCGAGGTCGGCGACGCTCATGTTCAGGACGTACCTTTGCGCCAGCGGGAAGAGCGGCCAGGCGATAGCCATCGCGAAGTTGTAGATCGAGGTGGCGACCGCGAACCTGGCGAAAGCCCTGTTGCGCAGCGCTCTCAAGCTGGAGGTCAGTGAGGCGCTCGCCCCCTCCCTCCGCCGCCCGACGCCGAGAAGGGCGAACCAGGTGGTCGACGCCGCCAGGCTGACGACGCCCGACACCGTGAACATCAGCCTCATCGCCTCCAAGCTGGGGTTCGCGAAGACCATCGCAGCGAAGACGGGTAGCGCCGAGAGCTGCGCTGCCGCGTACAAGTAGCTGAGCATCCTGCCGCGCCGGTCCCCGGGGAAGAGCTCGCCCACGAGGGCTGTGAGGGCTAGGCCGGAGACGCCCACGACGACGGCTCGAGCCGTGATCAGCGCGACGAGCAGCAGCGGGTCGAGCGTCAGGGGGACGAGGAGCCAGAGGATCGAGGACGCGACCGAGGCGGCCAGCAGCAGCACCACGTGCTTCCCCGTCCGGTCGAGCCATGGGCCGGCTAGCACCTGCGTCACCGTTGGCAGCGAGTTGACCGACATCTGCAGGACCCCCTGCAGGGCCCCCGAGCCGCTCAGAGACGCGAAGTAGTAGCCCATGTACGGCGCCGAGAGGTTGTCCGCGAGGGATGCCAGCGACTGCCTGACGATCAGCGTGCGCTCGACGCCGCGCTTGCTCCTACCCACGAGGCGTGGGGCTCGGCTTTCCCGCTCAAAAAGTTTGCGCTCCTCCCCGGGCCGCTAGTACGCGAGCAGGAGGTAGAGGCAGGTGGCCGCCAGCAGCGCGCCGGCCAGCGCCTGCGCGTAGGCTAGCTTCCTCTCGCCGATCTGGCCCGTGAAGGCCGATACCGCGCTGGCCGCAGCCGCGATCGCCAGCAGGGGCGCCACGTACACGAGGTTGTACAGCGCGAGCAGCAGGTAGCGCATCTCCGGCTGGGGCAGCCTGGAGAGCAGGGCGGCTGACACGAGCAGGGGGCCTCCCCCGCACGGGGTGAGCAGGAGGGCGCAGAGCGCTCCCACGGCGGCGGCTCCGAGCCAGGCGGGGAGCTTGGCGGGCGCGGTCTCGGCGGCGCCCATTAGCCTCCTCATGACCGCGCCGGGGACGAGCGACCTGAACTTGCCCCGCGCGTTGGCGGCCGCGAGGTAGAGGCCGAACACCAGCCCGAGCGCCGCGAAAGCTTTCATGAACAGCGGCGGCAAGGCCGAGGCGGCGGCCACGAGCCCCGCTCCCAGCGCGTAGTAGCACGCGTAGACGGCCGCGACGAACGCGAGCGAGGAGGCGAGCTGGCCCCGCTTGCCGCTCAGCGCTGTCACCACGAGGAGCGTGGTCGCGAAGACGATGAACGTGCACGGCTTGACGCTGTCGCTGACCGCCAGCGCGAGCAGCAGGGGCAGCATCTCGCCGACCGATAGAGGCTGCTGAGTCACCGCCGGCGAAGCCCCGGCCAGCCTCGCTTCGACGATGCGCTGCGCCTCCCCCACCGCGCTCTCGTCCGCGACGCGCTTGACGGCGCCCTCCGCGCTCATCACCAGCACCCCGCCCTCGGCGCCGGCTTTCGCGGCGAGGTCCAGCAGCTCGCGCGCGCTGTGGACGTCCACCGCCGCCGCCACGAGCCTGCCTCCGCTGCAGATCAGCGTGAGCGGCACGACGGGCTCGCCGCCCCCGAGCAGCTCGTAAAGCCTGTAGAGCTCCGGGGCCGTCGAAGCGTTCACCTCGACGTAGACGACCGCGTACCCCTCCGACTTCAGCGCCTCCAGCTCCGCCTTCTGCTTGGCGCAGGCCGGGCACAGCTCCTGCCCGTACATGACGAACGCCAGCTGGGGGGCCGCGCAAGCGGCGGGCAGGAGCGCCAGCAGGAGTAGGAGCGCGAGCGCCCTCACGGGGATCCACCTCTCGCGTACCAGCGGGCGTAGAGGTCCCACCTCGCCAGCTCGAGACCCCTCACCGCCTCCCTCGCCTCCCTCACCTCGGAGGGGTCGAGCTCGGCGGTCAGCGCCCTCTCCCCCTCCCCGAGGTCGACCAGCGCGTGGCCCCACGGGTTGACGACGACGCTGTGCCCTATAAAGCGGTCGCCGGCCTGGTCCGCTGCCACCAGGTAGGCCAGGTTCTCGTGGGCGCGGGCCGAGGTCAACCCTTTCCACTGCTCGACCTTGTAGGGGCCCCTGTACCAGGCGGAGGGGACGAGGAAGAGGTCCGCACCAACCCGCGCCATCGCCCTGAAGAGCTCGGGGAAGCGTAGGTCGAAGCACACCGCCAAGCCAACCGTGAAGTTCTCTAACCTCGCCACGGCAGGCTCGGAGCCGGGCTTGAAGACGCTCGACTCCCTGTAGCCAAAGGCATCGAAAAGGTGGATTTTCCTGTAGACGGCGAGCACTTTCCCCCTGTCCACGAGCACAGCGGCGTTGCTCACGCTTTCCCCCTCCCTCAGGTAGAGCGTGAAAGCGGCCGCGAAGTCGCGCTCCCGCGTCTTGTCGAGCAGGGAGGCTGCGAACTCTCCCTCCAGGGGCTCGGCAAGCGAGCGCACGTACTCCGCGTCAACCCCCTTCGGTCCCACGCCCATGAGGTACTCGGGAAACACGTTCAAGTCTGCGCTCGACTCGTCGAGGAGCCACAGGACCCTATCCAGGTTGGCTCGCTTGTCAGGTCCCACCGCAATCTGGAAAACCCTCACCCTCACGAGTTTGCTTTCGCAGCGCCCCCTTTTATAGTGCGCGCGCTCTTTATTGCCCGCTCCCTTCGTCTGTCTAGCTTTGTTAGCGCATTCTCTATAACATATGTGTATATTCTCTATTCTTTTCTTAAACTTTTTGATTAGAAAAGATCACTTTCAGGCTTCTCAGCATCGAATTTATAAACCTCCGCCTCAATTTCTAGCCCGTGAACCGCGGGAACGGCGCGGTGGTAGCGGACGCTGTGAGGGGGCTTCAGCTCCGGGCCCTTGAGCAGGAGGTTGTCCCGTTGAACGCTTGGGCTCGGCTCCTCTTGGAGCTTTGTGGTGACCCCCGCATCAGCGGGGGGAGTGGGGCCCAAGCGGTGAAAGCGCGCGTGGTGAGGAGTGACACCCTGCGGCTGCTCACGACGCCTGAGCTCGAAGATTTCCTGCGGCGTGTCGGCGATGCTGCGGCTCGCTTGGTTAACATGGAGAATTTTAGGCGGAGGAGGCTGTTCTTCGAGGCGGGGAGGGTCGATTACAGCTGGATGAGCGCTTGGAGTCGCCGCTTCACGGATTACTTCGATATTTACAAGCTTCTGGGTAGCGCGAACTTCGCCGAAGCCTGCCGCTTGATCAGCGAGCAGTGGAGGAGCTTCCTCGGACTACTTAGAGCCGCTAAGGAAGGAAAACTGGAGCCTTGGCAGAAGGTTCGGCCACCAGGCTACAGGAAGGATAAGGACGGGCAGCGCGTACCGATCGTGGTCGTCCGCTCCGACAACTTCAGGGTCGACTTGGAGAGGAGGGTGCTGCGCTTAGGCTACTGGAACGTGAGCATACCGTTTAAGGGGAAGCCCCGCTGGCTCACCAGGCAGGGAGCGAAGCAGGGCCGCTTGATTGTCGTGTACGACCCGGTGAAGAAGCGGTGGTACGCGAAGATCGCCGTGGAGGTGACGCTGGAGGGGAGGCTCGGCGGTGGGCTGAAAGCGGGCATAGACTTAGGTAGGGAGCTCTTGATCGCATTTGTTGCGGAGCCGGTGAACGGAAGCGGCGAAGGTGTAGCTTTGCTGTACAGGGGTGGACCTTTGAAGGCGGACTACTTCTACTTCGAGAAGAGGATCGCGGAAATCGATAAAACGCTGTCCGATCCTAAGCTCGAAGAAATGGGCAGGAGCGTGTTGAAGGAAGAGCGTAAGCGACTTTACGAGAAGAGGAAGAAGCGGAGGGATCAGGTGTTCGCCAACAGCGCGGCGCACCTAGCTGGGATGTGCTTGGAGCTCGGCGTGAGCGCCGTGTTCATCGGCGGCCTACACGGCCTCGCTCAAGAAAAGCCCGGTAAGGGGAATTCAAATATGTGGAGCTACCGGAAGCAGAAGATGCGGCTAGCAACCACCTTCGAGAACCACGGGATCGCAGCCTTCGAAATACCCGAGGACAACACTTCGAAAACCTGCGCGAGGCACGGGTGCGAAGTGGTTAGGAAGCCGAGAGGGTTAGTGTGGTGCCCGTATGGACACGCAATGCACGCGGACTTGAACGCGGCGATGAACATCTTAGCGCGAGGAGGAGGGAAAGTGCCAGCGCGAGTGAAAGTGCGCAGCTTCATACCCACAGCGAGCAAAGTGATACCCGTTAACGAGAAGAGCAGTAACCCCGTGTAAAGGCGGGGTAACCTGGATGGCGCGCGCTAATCCTTGATAGGGCTGCCCGAGCGGCCTCGTAGAGCGCGCCGGCGGCCATCGCCGAGTAGAAGAGGATGTCGAGGAGGGGGTAGGCGGGCGAGCGCGCCCTCTTCCTCTTCGCGAGGTACGCAGCCGCCAGCGCAGCGTAGGCTGCGGGCAGGAGGGCGAGCGGCTGCCAGAGGCCGAGGAGGGCGAGGGGCGGCAGCAGCGCGTAGTAGCACCAGAGCGCGAGCGCCCCCCAGAGCCCATACCGGGCGAGCGGGGCTCTCGGGTGCTTCCTGTAGAAGAGGTAGTGGCCCCTCCCGTAGCTGAACCCTCTCTTCAGCATCCTGCGCAGGCTGCTCGTGTGGAAGTGCTCCACCCTGATCTCGGGCGCCGCGTAAACTTTGAAGCCGCTCGCGCAGAGCCTCCACAGCAGCTCCACCTCATCGTAGCCCCCCTTCAGCCCCTCGTCGAAGGGGTTCCGCAGGAGCACATCCCTCCTGAACGCGAGGTTGTTCCCGTTCGGGACGCGAACCCTGTGGAAGTTGCGGGCACCGATCTCGACAACGTCGCGGTAAACGGGCATCATCGGCCAAAGTGCCTCATTGTAGTAGTCGGCCACAATCTTCCCCGCTTGCTCCCTCGCCGTCAGCACCGAGCCCCCGACAGCTGCGGCGTCGGGGTGGGTGGAGAAGAACTCGGCGACGCGCTGGAGCCAGTCGGGGCTAGCGCGGCAGTCGCCGTCCGTGAACGCGACCACCACCCCCCTCGCTTCTCTCACGCCCGCGTTTCTCGCGACGTTCAAGCCGACGGGCGGGACCTTAACCACCCTCGCGAAGCTGTAGCGGGAGGCGATCTCCGGCGTCCGGTCCCTCGAGCTGTCGACCACCACCACCTCGAAGCTCCTGTAGGATTGGCGGGCGAGCGACTCCATCAGCTCAGCGATCGTGCTCTCGTTGTCCTTCGTCGGCACCACCACGGTGATGAAAAAGCCCCCACCGCCCACGCGCTGGCTGGAGCCCCCATATATTATTGCACTTCCACTGCTCGTCGTTTACGTAGGGGTAGCGAAGAAGAGATTGCCCCCTTCAGGCGCCCCTAGCTCCGGGTGAAATCCATGATCACAATCTCGGACGGAGTACTTAAGCATATTATCAGGAAACATGGAGCGGACTTTAGCAGGCTTCTCGGGATCACAAGGCTAGACGAGTTGAGAAGGCTGCTTAAAGAAGCTTTAACCAACCCAGACGAGACACACGTGGACGCCCGTAACCCTCGTGCCAAATTTTTTCTTAAAAAGAAAGACGCTCTGTGGCTACTCATCGTAGTTGTCGGAAGAGAGGTAAAGACCGCTTACCTGATAAGCTTTAAAACGTATAAGAGACTTGCGTATAGGAGATGGTTGTGAAGAGCCTGCTTGATCTGGACGTTAAAGCGCTGCTGAAGAGGCTGGAGGAGGTTTCGAGGGTGAAGCTCCCCGAGAGTGTTATCGAGGTTTCGCTGGTGAGGGGTGTTCTGCACGTGAGGTTCTCCTACCCGAAGGGGGCGGAGATAGAGGTCGAGCCGCTCGACACGAAGGCGCCGGCGTTCCTGTTCAGGGACAGCGAGACGGGCGAGGTGACGGCGCTCGAGGTCGTGGACGTGGACGCGCTGCTGGAAGAGCTGGGCCTCTCGTAGCGCCGCCGGCGAGTGGCTTTTATAGCGCAGCCCGCCACGGACCACGGTGATGAGGGTTTCTGGTTCAGAGCCCGTGAAGAGAGCTTGATTGGCTGATCCCCGCCTCGATTTCGCGTCAGGTAAAGGAATTCGCTTCACCGCTCGGTCTGGGGAGTACTCATCATCCGCTCTCTCCGCGCGGGGCGGCGGTATAAGCCCTTTTCGCGCCCAGCGCGCTGCTACCTCGATTTCGCAACGTAGAGCAGCAGGGCTAGGCTTACCGCCTGCGTGGCGATGACTTAGAGGCTTCCCAGCCAGAGGGGTGCGTTCAAGTCCACCATCAACCCGTTCAGGCAGCCTGCCGCCATCGCGCCGAGGCCTAGGGCGTCGCCGAAAACCCCATACGCCGTGGCCCTAACGCTGGGGTCGGCCAGATCCCCTGCTACCGCGCGGTGAACCGACTGTTGCGAACCCAGAACGAAGCCGAGCAGCGACGCTGAAACCACGACGGGAGCGAAGCCTCTCTGCGCGCAGAGAAGGGTATCAGGATGGAGAGCGAAAAGGGGAGGGAGAGTACGATTGAACCTGTCGTGGGGAGGACACTAAGCGCGCGGCGCGAAAACTTTCGTGCTGTGCCCCCGTTGATGATGGAAGCTTCGAGATTCCCTAGCGGCTCCGATCTAGCAGGTCCGCGGTCTTCGATGTTCTCACGTAGCGGGAAGCCTTCTTGAGCAGCTTCTCGTCGTCGGAGACCAGGGTTAAACGGTTCTTAACCGCGACGTAGAGGTAGGCGGCGTCGTAGACCGTCAGCTCCTCCCTCAGCGCGAGCTCGAGAACCTCCACCTCAAACCCTCTGACGCTCTCAGTCGGGATGACGCTGAAGACCCCTTTCAGGACCTCCGCGAAGCTCTTGGCGGTTCCGGGGTCCAAGCGGCGCAGCCTGCACTCCTTCCAGACGGCGTTGAGGGCTTCGTACGCGGCTAGGTCGAGGGTAACCCCCTCGCTCAGGGGCTTGAGCGAGCCCCGCTTGACCAAGTTCGCGATAGCGCTAGCGTCGAATAGGTACACCCTCACCTGCCCTCCCTATCCTCGCGGATGAGGGCGGCGATCTCCTCGTCGCTCACGTGGGCGAGCTTCGCGCTGAGCTCCCTCGCCCGCTCCTCGAGCTCGCTTAGCATGCGCTTCCTCACTTCCTCCTCGAGGGCCCTCCTGACGATGGGTCCCGGCTTGATACCGTACTTGTCCATAAGCTCCTTCAAGCGCTTGGGGATTTTGACTGAAACCGTCACGTAGCTCATGCTCGGGTAGACCGATACGTAAACCTATATAAGGTTTGCTTACGCGTAAACCCCGAACGCTGCTCGCAGCGCCGGAGTCACGGTCGCGCCTAAACCCGCTGCGCGCCCGCTCTGCTGCCGTAGTTGGCTCTCGAGTAAAGGCCCTCGGGTCACCGATGTAGTCTTCCACCACCTACAGACCCAGTCGGCCATCGTCTGCGCGCCCTCTACCATGCGCTCCAACCAACAGAGGTGAGGGAACAGGTGGATGGCGAGGCTTGTCTCGATCTCGCACGCGTAGCCCACCGGGCGCTAAGTCGCCTTGTGGCACGTCTTATGGGCGCGCCGGGCAGGTCCAGCGTGGAGCATTCATTAAGGAGCTGAGGGCATCGCCGTCCAGAGTTAATGTACTCACTGCCTCTCCCGCTCCCTAGGGGGAGGTGAGGAGCTTAGATAGCAGTTTTACCCACCTCTCCCCTATCCGGTCGTATTTGAAGCTCAGCCTTTTGCATGTCTCCGTTTACCTCCTAAACTGCCTCTGGTCCATCGGCCTAGTCCTCTTGGCGTAGGCAAGGCTGCCCTCTATCCCCACGTATACGGGGGGTCGGCGAAACCCTCCTCCGTAAGCCGCCCACCGTGAACCGCGGCCCCCAGTCTCCACCAGCTGTCTCCCACGCCAGCTACGCGTCTCTACCTTCTCCAAAACCCCGCCGCGACACGCTTCTCCAACCGTGAAACTCAACTCCTCCAAAGCCGCCTTGGCGGAAGCCTCGGGAGCGCCAGCTGGCGTGCGAAGCCCGCTAGCTGAGGGCCAAACCGAAACACCTTGCGCGGCGCCCGCCTCGGCTGGGTCGGTGGGTGGGCTGGGCTTGCAGCCGCGCGGGTTTGTCGAAGCGTTTTAAAGCGGCGGTCGGCTGGTGTGGCGGGGTGGGCGTGCTTTCGAGCGAGGAGAAGAGGAGGTTCCTTAGGGCGCTCAGTGAGGACGAGGAGTTCCGCTACGCGGTAGCGGGTTTGCTGGGTTTAGGCGCGGTGCTCGACGAGCTGAGAAAGCTGCGCGAAGAC
>Ga0080004_1079874_pt1 | contig 13637 bp, 20 predicted proteins | sample WasSprMetagenome_FD_69207 | JGI IMG/M metagenome (GOLD analysis project Ga0080004, IMG submission 69207) | Sulfidic aquatic microbial communities from Washburn Spring, Yellowstone National Park, USA - WS (SPADES assembly) (version 2) | ecosystem: Environmental > Aquatic > Thermal springs > Hot... | reverse complement strand
TCATTTACTTCATGGCTCGCCCTATCTAATTGGGCTCCATGTCCTATACGGGTTTCCCCGAGGCAATCATCTGTGAATAGCTGTAAATATTTGTGTGTATTTTGTTTCTTGCCCCGGGGTTCCCGGGCTCTGTTCGGGTTTTCATAGCATCACTGCCCGGGCTATCAGGGCTCCACGTAACCCCCAAGCCCCTCATCTGCATTGTGTGTATTTGAGCTTCAAAACTCATCATCAACAGCTAAACATGTGTGGAGAGGCTAATAAATCTAAGAGGTATTCACAACTATTCACAGCTATTTACAGTTAATGTATACCCGGCTACGGCTCGCAAGTGTGCGTGTGGACTACACTTACAAATCGGCTCGCATAGATGGCTTGGTCTCCAAATTTTGAACGGCTCTTGCCCCGAAAAAATGGTTTTGAAAAAGTGTTTAAAAGGTTTTTGCTTTCAGCTCTGCTTCTGCTTCTGCCTGTATATCTTTAGTGCTGTTACCCAGTCGTAGTACTCCTTTTCGCTCCACCACCCTAGCGGTCTCAGCACTGTGTCGTAGAAGCCCTGGACAACTGCCGGGTCCTCTGTGTCCAGGACTGGCGGTATGCAGAAGTGCGGGTGCTTTTCGCACGGGTACGCCTTTCTGGTCGGCAGGCCCTGAAGCACTCTCCCAACCGTGTGCCAGTGCGACAGGAACAGCTTCACAGCGACTCTCCTAGCGTGCGCCAGGTGGTGAGCCTTTGTCCAGCTCGGGTGCTTCTTCAGGCTCTCCTCAAAGAACTGCTGGTACATCATCCTGTAGAAGCCTCCCCTCATCCTAAAGCTCTCACCCAGCTTCCACACCATTGTCCTCGCCACCGGGTTCCAGCTCGTCGGCTGCCCAGCAACCCTCCTAGGAGCCCTGCCATCCTCCACGTGGAGTCCACAATATTTCCACAGCCTGCTGACAGTCTCAAACTTGGATGGGTTCAGCACGGTTATGAGGTACGCCGATATCAGTGGTCCGACGCCGTCTATGTACTGCAGGTAGTGCATGTACAGCTGGTGACTCCTCACCCTGCTCTCGACATCCCTGTACAGATTCTTCTCAATTGACTCAAGGTCCTTAAGCACAGCCTTTAATACCTCGGGAGGCTCAACAACAACCTCAGTCACTGGGGCATCGCATATTGGGCACCTATCCCTTGCGACAGCCATTGGGACCAGGTGCCTGTTTTGGCACTGGCTAAACCTCGTCTGCTTGACCCTCAGCTCAGTGGCGACCCTGAGCTTCTGAACATCGTAGTAAGTCTTCAGCACCCTCAGAATCTCCAGCTCCCTGAGCTCCGCCTCTGAGCCTGAGGCCTGTTGAGGCAACATGTTTTTACCCCGAAAAAACTTTGGGTGTGTGTATAAAAAGCTTGGTGTGCCGTGCTATACTGTGCCTGTGGTCTGCTCGCTTTCCCCAGCTCCTAAAGCCATTCTGACTAGCGCTACTATCTGCTTTAGCTGCTCAAGCAGTTTAATCTTTGTGTCCCTGTCCCTCGCCACCGCCTCTATCATCTTGCCCACATCCTCTTCGCTCAGGTTGCAGACCAGGCTCACTAGGTCTCCGACAGTCTCTATGCTTACTGAGATTGGTAGCACATCGTGTATGTGCTTTGCTGTGTATATGTACTTTGCCTTCAGCTTGCCGTCGGCTGTGTAGAGCCTCACCGAGTTGAATATGTATGGCGTTTCTACGCACTCTATGCCTCTGTTTCCAACGACTGCTATCCTAGCCCTCCTCTCCCTAACTCCAACACTAATGTCTAAAACTTCATCCGCTGCGCTTATGCCAATCCTGATGCTGGCAAGCCTCGATATCTCCTCGACTAGCTCAACCTCATCTGCAACCTCATTCACCAGCTCTAGAAGCATCTGCAAAACCCTCTTAACGCTGCTCACAGTGCTCACCTCTCGGCTGTTATTGTCAGCAGTGCTAGTATTTGCTTGAGTGTCGCTAGGCTCGCTTCAAGCTCTCTAAGCTGCTTCTCAAGCTCATCAGCACACTTCTCAGCCTCTCTCAAGAGCCTCTTAGCCGTCTTTGAGCTGGTCTTCCTGAGGCTTATTATCTGCGGCGCCCTGCCACCAACCTCAAGCTCTGCGTAGTTCGGCTCCCTGTCCCTAAGCGTCAGCTTGTCCTGCGAGCTCCTGTCACCAATTGTGCAGCACGCCACGTCGCAGTATATGTATATGTCTCCACACCTAACAGTTGTGCTAAACCTCGCAACCCTGTCCACAAGCTCAATAATCTCCCTCCTAGTCCTCAGAACCTCACCGAGAACCCTCATAACACTGTGAGCAACAGCAACTACCCTATCCATCGCATCTCCCCCGATTAAAAAAGGATGTTGCTAGTACCTAATCATGGCTACAGCTGTGTGCAGGGTCTTCAAAGTGTTTACAGCGCCCTCAAGCCTCCTAACCTCTTCCTCTATTGCTGGTGCGCACTTGTTGATTGTGCTGAGGTACCTATTAGCAAAGTCTTTAACGTCCGACTCGCTTGCAGGCCTGAATTCACCGCCTTCAATGCTCCACAGCTTTACACCTTCTGGCCCTATGTCAAGAGCCTTCAGAGCCTTTTTCTCCGCCGGGTCTATGACTATTATTATGCACCCCCCTGTCTTGTGGCACACCACAGTCACGTCGCTGTGCATGCACATGACGTAGCCCTTTAGCATCTCCCTGAACATGTTTAGAGACGACTCCAGCTCGCTCAGAAGCTCGCTTAGCTCAGATGCCAGTGCAAGCATTTTCACAACCTCTTCAACAATCATGTCTTTATCCCCGAAAAAATTGTTGTTTTGATTTGTTTAATATGCTGGGTCTGAGGCTAGCACCTTAGCGAGCTTTGCTGTTGCTGTTAGTGCTAGTGCTAGTAGTGATGCTGATACAACTAGCTCTACAATTCCTACTAGAAGCTCCTGTGCAGATGACACTATGCTTGCCAGAGCAACTCCTGTGCAGTTAACAATGCTTGTAGCTGTGCAGTTCAAAGCCCTCCTATACATCTCCTGGTAAGCGAAAGACCTGTCAATGTGGCTCTTCGCGTCAAAGGCTAGGTACAGCGCTATGGCTAGAAACACTGCTATTAGCAGTGACGCAACTATGATTATTGCGAGTTTTGCTATTCCCATAGCCTACTCCTCCTCATCATCATCAAACAGGTACGCATAGGTGTCAGGAGCTCTCCAAATCTCCTTAAACCTCACAGATGTTGTGACATTCATGGCTAGCCTGGCCTCGTACACCCTGTCGTCGCACATGATTGTTAGAATGGCATTCTCATCCTCATCATATTCTTCATTCGATACCCCAACATGCTTGCATATGCTCTTGAGCACAGGCATTATCAGCGTCTCAACAGTGTAGACATTGTCAACCTCTCCCAGTAGCCTGAGGAGCCTGCCTATTAGCTCCATGTATGCGTCCGCCACTTCTTCTCCCCCGAAAAAAATGTTTTATCTCAGGACCATTCTTACCAGCACCAGTACCTGTTTTAGCTTCTCAATTGTCTCTGAGTACCTGTTTATAGTGTCTCTAGCTGCCTCTATTAGCTTATCTATATCCTCTTCGCTTATGTTGCACGACAGCATCAGCAGGTCTCTGAGCGTTTCAATGCATATCGTCCTGCTGTGCATATCCTTCACCAGCCCTATGCAGTAGAGCCCTGGCATTGTAGCGAACATTATCTCGTCGTATGTGTAGTCTCTTACCTCTGTGCACGCAATCCTCCCATTTCTAACCTCCAGCTCTCTAATAGTTCTGGTGCCCACAGGGACAGCTGCGCACTCAAGTGTGTCAAGCCCCTGCGGCGGCTCTTCAAATACCCTCTGCTTCAGTAGCGTGTAAATTTCGCTGTCAAGACTATTAACAGTGTTTCCAAGGCTGAACAGCTGCTTGAGCTTGCTCAAAAGCCTCTCGCTAATCATGTTAAACCCCGAAAAAACTGCTACACCTCTTTTAGGTACGGCACTAGCTCTAGGAAGTGCGCTGCTGTGAACCTCTGAGCCTCTTCAAGAAACTCCTCAACTGTCGCTGGCCTCAGCAATAGGCACATGTCGTAGCCTCTCCTAACTCTCCAGCAGAACGCCCCAACCCTCCTCGGCGCAGGCTTGTCAGGTGCAACGCTGTATAGGTAGTGCTCAACAGCGTCGCTGAATATCTCGTCTGCCGTGTCATAGTACTTCCTCTTCCCATGTGCTCTTGAGATGAACATGAACAGAGGCTCGAATATGTAGTAGTCGCAACAGCTCCTCACAAGAAAAGGCTTTACATGCAACGGCTTGACAAGGTGTAGACCTGTCCTTGAGCTGTACTCAGATACAGGCACTTCAACAAGCTTTATCCTAACACCCTCAACCTCATTTAAAACGTCTTCAGGCGGGTTCCATAGCCTAAACGCTCTGAAAACCCTTGCATCCGATATCATTACAAGCACAAGTGGCGGTGAAAGCCCCTCGTGGTTAAGGTAGTGCATTGGGTAGACTATCACATTAACCCCCGAAAAAGTTGTTTATAGTGTTAATGCTATGTATGCGTATGTCTGTTTCAGCTCTTCTAGTGCTGTGCTTAGCCTCTGTAGCCAGCTCCTCAATACCTTTGCAACATCTTCAGCGCTTCTGTAATTTGATATGAATATTCCGCCGAAATCCATGCTAAATGTCCTTAGCAGGTGTCTAGCGTCGTGGCACATGTCGTAGTGCTTGTCCAGTTGCTTTCTAGCCTCTTCACCAATCATTCGCCTGATGCTGTAGACCATGTAGCACACCTCGTCACGTGCCTTGTCCACCCTGTGCCACAGCTCATCGATTTCTCTCGCCAGTCCCTCTGGGATGTCCCTGAACCTCATAAACTTGTGGAGGTCTGCCAAGACCTTAGCCCTCCTGTTCTTCATCACAACTGTCCACCCAAGCCTTGCTCCTGTTGTAGGCTGTCTGAACACGTGTTTAAGCCCCTCAACCTCAACCTCGTACACAACCACGCCACCTATGTTCAAAACATTTATGCTTGCCCTTGGGAGCCCAAGTAGCTCGCTAGCACTTTTGAACAGAGTCCTGTACACATCCAACAGAGCCTCGTTCCTGCAGAAAAACACCTTGACAATGTATGTGTGCTCGCAGGAGCCGTACCTATCAATCTCAGCAATGGGTGATAGACTCTCCTCATCCCTTTCCCCAGCACCGTAGACAAAAACCCTGCGCCTAGCAATGCGGTACAGAGTAGCCTTAGCCAACTGCTTGTATCTATCAACAGATACAGAAACAAGGTAGTCGCTATCACGATAGCGCTTTAATTCAAACAAGCTGGAAACAGCTGTTGACATGGGTAACCCCGAAAAAGTGTTCACGCTGTTAGTATTGCTAGTGCTATTCTCTCCCTCATTACCTCAACAGCCTTTTCTAGAAGCTGTGCGTATTTCTCAAGCTTTTTCCTCAGGTCTTCAATGTTGTTTGTCCACACCTTTCCGTCCCTAGCGTCATCTACAAAGTCCTCTACTGCGTTCATAACTGGTGTTGGTATTAGAAGCGGTTTGGTGTCTCTGCTCCTAGACTCGTCAATAAGCTCTTCATACTCTTTGTACAGGTTTACAACTTTTTCAACAAGCTCTCTCCCAACCTCTGATACCTCAACCTTCTCCCTAGCATTTGTGAATATCCTTATAAGCTCTGCAAGACTCTTATCAACTTTCTCAACAATTGGAAGATAGTCACCGACTTTATACCACCACAGCACCCTAGCACCGTACCTCGGAAGGTGCGGAACCTCAAGCACTCCGCTCTCCAAGCACTTAGCGCTAACAAAAGTAGCATATACAGCGTCGCCAACCACCTCGGTAATGGCTATCCTATTGTTCTTACCCCTGTAAATGTGGTACATACCTTTTCGAATCCTTGCTGTGACTGGGCTGTCTGTAGGCAGTATGTATGCCTGAACACAGCTGTTGCCAACAAGCTCATACAACTCACTCTTCTCAAGCCTAATCACATGCACATCCCCTGGCGCTACCATGACCTTTCCAAGCTCTGGCTGGTTACTCAACCACTCTTCAAACATCTTCAGCTTCCTTGAAATAGTTCTCCTGCTCCTGTAGCAGTTGCAGACAATGTCTTCAACGGCTTTCCTGAACTCCTCCTCAGTCATCCACCTGTCCTCATAAGGTGCGATAAACTCTCTGCACCTAATGCTGTGAAGCCTCATGACGTGCCACACAAGCTTGACCTCCCTAAACACCTTAGTCCTCTTCAGGTTTGTTCGTTTCATCGGCAGGAAGCCTCTCCTCAAGCTCCTTACAAACGCATACTGTAAGTTATAAGTTCTCTTAAGTGGTTGAAGCTTGACAATTGCGTACCACATGAGCAACCCCGAAAAAAGAAGGTGTGAAAAATGTTATTAGGTTCTTATCTTGAAGCTCCTCAAGAACTCTGGTGGCTGTTTGTATGTTGTGAACGCAAGTATTCTGCTTGCATACTTCTTCAGCAGGTTCTGAACATCTCTGTTGTTAATGTCGTATATCTCCCAGTCGCTGAAAATAACTACCATATCGCTGTTGCTGAACTTAGTGTCAACCACTTTGAGGGCTGGCAGAATGCAGGTTCCGCCACCGCCTCTAAGACCTGTCTTAAGCTTCTCAATGTCTCTCTGAGACTTTAGAACTATTGGGTCATAGGCTGTAGCGTCCCACGGAATCACAACAACCTCTGCATTCTCCTTAAGAATCCCATAGACCTCGCTGACAAACTTCTTAAGCTCCTTCTCACCAATAGAACCGCTGGTATCTATTAGCACCAGCACCCTGTTCAGCTTAAGAGTCTCCTTACCTGGGTAGACAAACGGTAGCTTTCTTGAAGGTCTTGACCAAGTCCTCTTAACCTTGCTCCCAATTCCCTTGGTCAGCGTTAATAGTAATAGCCTTCTCCAATCAATCTCTGGCTTCAGCAGTTCATTTATTAACCGCTCCCATCCTGCTGGCAACATCCCTGCCATCTTAGCAGATACCAATGCTTCAGCCATTTTCTCTCTCCACCTCTTCTCCAGCTCATCCTCGCCCTTACCCTCAGCATCACTATCCTCCTTATCACCTTCATTTACAGGAATCCTATCCTTGCCTTCACTCTCCTTACCTTCACCACTCTCTTTCTTTTCCTTCTCATCCTTTCCACCCTTACCTTTCTCCTCGCTCTCCTTACCCTCTCTGAATACATCCCTAACCTTCGGTGGCTTAACGTTCTTTTTCTCTCTCTTGCCGTTTTCCTCAACCTCAACCTCTATGTCTCCTTCTGGTGATGGGAATGGCGATGGGAAGCCTCCCTTACAGCTACATCCCCTAATGGTAACTATCTTCACTTTCTTTGCAAGCTCATCCAGTATCTCCTCAAAGCTCTTCTCCTTAACGTTCTGAATGTTGAATGTCTGTTCAAACCATTCAGGTGTTATTACATTGAGCTCACTGCCAAGGTGCTGGAACAGCGGTAGCTCCATGACATATTGATTGACTTTTACATCCGCTACAATGTTCATTAGTGCTGGCGGTATGAACTTCCTGTACCTCTCAATGTAGTCCCTCTGCCTAATGGAATGCTTCAACACTATGTGCATCAATTCGTGAAGCAATACAAATGCTTGGTTCCTTGGCCCCCATACAGAGTCCTTGCCAATCTTTGTGAACCAGTCATAGCATAACACAATCTTCAGTCCATCTGTGTATGCCGTATCTTTACAGTCCTCAACATAAATCCATGTCTTCCTCAACAGCATTCCCAGAAACGGGTTCTTTACAATGATAGACGCCATCGCATTTTGAACAGCCTGTCTCACTTCCTCAACCTGTTTGGGTGTGAGAGGCATGGGTTTACCCCGAAAAAGAAAATTGAAGGTGAAAAAGGTTTTGAAGCTATATGAACTTCGCAATGTCTTTGCTGAGCTTTAACGCAATGTCCATGAACCACTTTTCTGCTAGTAGCCTCTTCTTAGCATCCTTGTTTATAATCATTATCAGAATCGTTAACAGCTCCCTGTGCTTCTGCATCAGGTACTCAAAGAACTTCCTAAACCTTGCTATTCTCTCAGCGGTCTGGCTCGCAATGCTAGACAGCACAAGAATCTGTATATCAAGCCTCTTGTCAGGGTCAAAGCCATCAAACACCTCAGGCTTCTCCTCAAGCTCCCTAAGAACTTGGTTCAAGTCAATGTTCACCTTGAATATTCTTGAAAACTTCAGTCCGACTTCCTGTCCAAGTCCGCCCACAGCTGTTGCCTCAATAACTTCCTCATCCGCTCCGCTCTCCTTTAGTTCATAAATGTCTATGCACGTCAGAGTCCATGAGCGTGGTGTTGGAAACGCCTCAAATGCTTGCTTCGGTGGTATTAACAACTCTGCTGGAAACAGCTTTAGATAAACTGCACACGCCTTTTCCCACTCATCGCCATAGACTTTCTGCATGTAGTTAATCCACTCGTCAATTGTTGGTGGAGTCACTTCAAATATCTTCATCCTGTTCACTAATGGGGCTGGCAACTCTCTAACAATTGTGCTCCACTCTGGTGTGTTTCCTGCAAGGACTATCTTAATGTTCTTTGATAGTTTCAGCTGGAAACCAGCTTCTTTTTCAAGAATTAAGCTGTAATACATTGAGATTTGGTCATCACGCTGAACATTTGTTATTTCGTCTATGAATAGAACTCCGTATATGTCTGACAACGATAGTATCTTCAGCACCTTTGGCGGTACATACTCTACATAGTCCTTAGCAGAGTGATTAACCATCTTCGGAATTCCCAAGTCCTCTGGAAACACATGGGGTGCCACTATTCGTAGGTACACATAGTATTTCTCTGGATGTACAAGAATGTCGTTAATTACTTCTTCGCTTGCTTCTCGCAAATCAACAAATATCTTCCCTAGCTTTCTAGCCTCTTCCCTAGCCTTCTGCTTGATTATCTCCGTCTTGCCAATCCCTGGTGCTCCCAACAGCAGTATTCTATCAAGCAATGGGATTCTAGTCACAGGTAGCTTTACTCTACCGCCTTCCGATACAGGGGTGCTCATATGGAACCCCGAAAAAATTGTTTAGGATGTTAGTGTCTGTAGTGTGTATAGCTCTCTTGCTTTATCTACTAGTGCTGATAGCTTGTTGTAGAGCTGTAGGTACCGCTGGTATGTTTCTTTTGGTGTTTTGTCTATGTACATCCCTATGTTTGCAACTGTAACGTTTCTGCGCTTTAATGTGTTTACTGTGTACTCCAATTCCTTTAGCGCTCTCCTCGGACGCTCACCTAATACTTGTTGCAGTTGCTCGTAGCCTACTTTGTAGTACCACTCCTCAAGCTCATTAAATAGCTTTGACAGCTCTGTCTTGAGCTCCTCAATCCTCTTGGCATATTCCTCGCACTCCTTGCACTCTCTAAACAATGCGAATCTCCTGTAGTAGCCCTGTGCCCATATAACTTCGCTAGTGTTCTCCCTTTTAACTATTGTCATTACACGCTTGTACTCCCTGAAGGGATATTCATAGCCTTTTATGGCTAAGTACACGGCGTTATCATTGTCAATAGTAAACGCTGTTATTCTCACGCCTGTAACGTCATAGATGTAGTCGCTAACCTCATTCAAAATCTCTACACCTTCGCTGACCTCAGGCACCTTGTTTATAAACAGGTACCTGTCTTCACGATAGAGATAGTCCCTGTCAGTCACTAGGTAGAGCATTGTGTTGCTTATGGTCTGGTCGCAGGTAACGCTCCTGAAGTAAGCTATAGCCCTCACCTCGCTGTATTCGTGCACACGCTTAACCACGAGGTACCTACCATCAAAGTACGGTCTCCCCTCTGCAAACGCCTTAGCAATTTCACGTACATTAACCATTGAGAACCCCGAAAATGAAAAGCGGGGAAAAGGGTTAAAACGTGTTACTGTGTAAGCATTGTGTATGCTAGTGCCTCTTTGGCTTCCCTGTAGAGCTTTCTGAGCTCCTTTGCAAGGTCCATTAGCTTCAGCGCATCTTCCATTTTCTTCACATAGACTCCATACATAACTCCATCCTCTTTAACAATTGTACTCGTAGCATCGTCAATTTTCTTACCGATTTCCTCTAGCCTTGTTTCATACTCCCTAGCCTTGTACCAGTCCCTCTGATAAATACTGTTTATGACATCTCTTATCGCATACACTAGCTTATTGATTTGTCTGTATGCTCTCCTTATCTTCTCAAGGCTCTTATCTTCTATTACATACTTAACCTCTTTTCTCTCATCAACAAACACTGAAAGTAGCTTTCTCTCTGCAAAGTCTATGAACATCTTAACTATATCTACCCTAAACTTCCTACCATCGATTACCATATAACTATGGACTGGATAGAATCTGAAAGAGTCTCTATCCTTAGTGTACTTTAGTCCAAATTCAACATTGTGTTCAATTCCCATCTTCTTCAGGTGGTAGAGAATACCGTTTAGCCTACTAACCGTTGTTGGTGTTGGAAATCCTGCATCTCTAAGAACAAGCATATAGACGTTTCCATACGTAGGCTTGTGTAGCTCTGCAATAATGTGACCGTGTAGCTTCCAAAGAGATATTGGGTGCTCATCGTAAATTGTTAATGTCTCGTCCTGCCAATGCTCCATTCGGTGCTCATAATAATCACACCTCCAATTATGGCAATCACGAAACTCTATAAAGCATTTGAATAACCTCTCAAACCAATCAACCATGGGAAACCCCGAAAAATAAGAAGAATGTAAAGTAATTGTGTTAGCAAAAGTTAAATAAGGGGCATTGCTCTGCTTACTATTGGTATTGGTACCTCGCCTACAAACACCATCTTTATGTTTTTACTTACATTCCACTCTGACATGATGGCTATGAGGTAGTCTGTCACATCCTCTATCACTACCATGCCGTGCACTTCTGGTAGCTCTAGTACTCTAACAATTACAGGCTTAATGTGGCGTCCATCTATGATTATTGGGGTGAGCTCATCGTATATCAGTGGTGCTATTATTCTTAAATACACATAGAATTTGCTGGGATTCTCAAGTATCTGGTTAATCAGCTCCTCACCAGCCTCCCTCAAATCAACAAAGGTCTTTCCAAGCTTCTTTGCTTCCTCTACAGCCCTCTGCTTAATGACTTCTGTATCAAGATTTGATACAAACACATTTTTAAGCCAATCCATATACGAAACCCCGAAAAAGAAACTGTAGTGTTAGAGGTTACATATTTTATGTGCAAGCGGGTCAAGTACCATACGCACTCTCCCTTTCTGTACCAAGACTGTACCATACTTTATGACCTCACATGCCTCGTTTACATTCAATTCATATTCTTCACAGTAGCAATTCTTTTCAGTCTTCAAGTAGTTGACCATCTTTATTTTCTTATCTTCGACAACAATAAGCGTCTTCGACATATATGTCTGTTCACGGTCTATCATTTCAGCTATAATGGTGGCGGTGGACGGGATTCTAACCTCATTGCTTATACAATATACGGTCATATCTAACCCCGAAAAAGAAGGAATGTAAAAATTATTAAAACTATAAATCGTAGTGAACAATGTATATCATGTTTCTATCTGCATCATCAACGTATATCGCATTCTTAAATTCAATTGTAACTGTAGATTCTTCACACACAAGGTCGTTAAATTCTCTATCAAAGAGCATCAGAGTGATACTCTTAGTGACATTGAGTGCTTTGGAAGGCTCTGCCGATTCATCATAGTAAAACTTGCAATGGGTCTTCTCCTCAATGAGCTTTCTAAAGCTCCACACATCCATCGGTAGCTCCTTCCTCAATTCCTCTAGAATTTCTTTCCTTTCCATATCCAACCCCGATTATTCGCAAGAAAGAGTGCAATTAAAGTATGGGCAATAGACAGCTGGGGATGATAGGGAACACATTTCTCTAAATGAACAATCTCTGTACAGCTCCTTTTCTCTCAAACCCCGAAAAAATAATGAAAGGGTAAGTGTTTAAAAGAGTACTACATTGTATGACTTTAATAACTCTTCAATTTCATTTTCATTAGGAAGGGGTATCATAATTGTTATATCTCCCCATGGATGGCATGAACAAGGATAGAATACATACAATATGCTGTCTCCTTGGTCATACTTTCCAACTTCAAAGAATCCGCAACATGCAGCGCATCCGCCGTTTACTTCACCCCTCAGTTCCTCTACTATTTTCATTATTTTTTTCGGAATCATGATTTCCATACCACAAAATGCTTCGAACAACAACTTATTTCCCTTCTGATACCTCATATAACACTTCTCCTTTGCAAACTCTAACACTTCTTCAAGATGCTGAACTATTTGATGTATTGCTAGGTATTTTCTAACAAGATGTGTTGAGGACATGGAAATCCCCGAAAAAATAATGGAAAAAGGGTTAAAAGGTTATCTAGTGATGTAGCGTACGTCAAAGTTCTCATCAATTTCTAAAGGTACCTCATAACCAGCGACATACCTAACTTCAATAAATTCAATGTCTTCTGGTTTAACGTTCTTAATGTCCTCAACCTTCTCTAACCTCTTCCTCAACCTAACAATAATTGCTAAATCTCCATTTCTAGGTGAATACATAGCTCTGTTTACTGGGACAGGCTTGGATGTTAATTGCTCTAGAAGTTTCGCTGTAGCCTCATGTCCAATATAAGAGTCTAAGCACTCTGACATCCAAATCCTCTTAATACCCTTGTTGAATGTTAAAGGCTTTGTTATCAATATAAATGGTTCACTACTATGGGTTACTAATGCGTTTAACAATACTAAGCACCTAACCATAGATAGACCCCGAAAAAAGAAATGAAAAATAGTTAAAAAGGTTATTGTTGTGATTGCTGTGTTGTCTGGGGCTGTGGCTGGGGTTGCTGAATAAGCTTATCAAAGTCAAGTACTTCAACGTGTAGCTTTTCTTCGGGATAATCGGCATAACCCAATGCTTGAACTGCTAATAATTTAGCAATTTCAGTATCTAGCTCTCTTGGTTTATAAACGGTTAAATATACATTAGCCCTATTTGATTTATAGTGGTAGACAATTAAGATGTCTTTCGCTAAAGTTACTTTTGCATGCTTCTCTCCCTCTCTGTAACACCTTATAGCATCAATATATCTCAATGTTTTCGGTTTAAAGTTTCTTATGCCTACTATTGCTATGAATGATACACTACACTCCCTTACTGAAGCACAGCATGGTTTCCTTAGTGTTATAATTTGTGTATTGGGTTGGGATTGAACTTGGGTGGTCATATAGACCCCCGAAAAAGAAAAAGGAAAAGAATGAAAATAGTTAAAAAGGTTATTGAAGTTGTGTTTGTTGTTGCTGGGTCTGTGGCTGGGGTTGCTGAACAACTACAACTTTCTTCGGCTTTATAAAGTTTAATATCGTAACTCTCGGGGGTTCTGTTGTCTTCTCATTCTTAGCCTTTTTAGCCTTCCTAGACTTCCTATTTCCATTTAGTTCTAGCTCCTTTTCGGGAGTCCATGATAATGCTGTTATGATTGCTGGTATTATTGATTTTCTCTGAATGGTATTCTGAAGTAGTTTAAGCTCTGTTAATTCAATTATAGCGTACTGTGTTGTGAACTCCTTAGTAATCACTAGTATATTCTCTTTA
>Ga0080004_1109624_pt2 | contig 13651 bp, 14 predicted proteins | sample WasSprMetagenome_FD_69207 | JGI IMG/M metagenome (GOLD analysis project Ga0080004, IMG submission 69207) | Sulfidic aquatic microbial communities from Washburn Spring, Yellowstone National Park, USA - WS (SPADES assembly) (version 2) | ecosystem: Environmental > Aquatic > Thermal springs > Hot... | reverse complement strand
CCGATCCCCAAAATTCTCCAAGATTGCGGCATCCGCTCCCCCTTCCTCCAAGGAAGCGAGGTCCCGCAGGGCCCGCTCCAAAATCCTCTCGAAAGGCTCACCCCGATAGCTGGGCGAGCCAGGAAGCGCGGGAAGATGGATCACCCCAATCAGCGGCTTTTTTCTCCCAAAAATCTCAGTCCACATGATCGCGCCAATGATCCTGAATTATGGCCGACGCTCCCTCTTTCTCCGCCAAGGGGATGCCTTCCACGAGCTTTAGGGCCAAAGCCCGGTGCGGGGGAAGGCCGGAGGCGCTGAGGGCGCCAAGGACAACGCCCAGGATGGCCTGGGCCCCAAGGCTTGCCCGAAAAAGGTTTCCGAAAATTACCCCGGCGTTGAAGGCGTCGCCCGCGCCGAGCGTGTCCTTGACCTCGACAGGCACCGCCGGGATACGTATGACTTTTTCGCCTTCCATGGCCAAAGCTCCCTCGGCGCCGAGCTTGAGAAAAACCCTCCGACCGAAGGAAGAAAGCTCGCGGAGAAGCCCTTCTTCGTCCTTTCGTCCTACCATATGCTTGGCTTCCTCCAGATTGGGCAAAAAAACATCAACCGGGAAAAGCTTCTCAAGATCAAGGCCGGGCTGGTGAACGAAGATCATCCCGGGATCGAGGCTCACGGGAATTTTTCTTGATCTTGCTTCCTCTACGGCGGAGAAAACCGCTGCGCGGGAAGAGGGCTCAAGGAGGGCGTAACCGGAGATGTGGAGCCAATCAGCTCTTTCTAGCCATCCCGGCGGAAGTTCCGGTCCAAGGAGGGAATTGGCGCCGCGGTAAGTGAGGAGGGTCCTTTCGCCGTTTTCCTCCACCAAAGCGCAGCAAATTCCTGTCCCTCCGGGAACTACCTGAAGAAAGGCTGTGGAAACGCCATGTTTTTGGAGCTCGTACTGAGCTCTTTCGCCCAGGAAATCCGCACCCAAGGCGGCGAAAAGCCACGCCTCCACCCCAAGCTGAGCCAAGAACCTCGCGGTGTTGGTCGCCGAGCCGCCCAAACGAAGGGAAGCCTCCCCGCTTAGGATTTCCCAGCCCCGCTTGGGAAGCCGGGGAACCCAAAAAACCAAATCCCAGTTGAGATCCCCAAGAATTGCCACTGCCGCCACACTTAAAGTTTCCCCGCTTTCCCTGCCCCAGCCAATTTGCCCACCGTTTTCCAGTATAATGGAGTTGGAGGTGATTTATGAGGAAAGTGGCTCTGGTGGTTGGCCTTCTCCTTTTCGGTGGCGGAGCGCTGGCTCAGACCATTCCCGACGAGCTCCTCTCCGTCCTTCAGGCCAACCCCGTGGTCCCGGAGTTCCTTTTGGAGCGAGCAAGTCTTTTCCTCGAATCCGCCCTCACAAGCGGTGCGCTTTCTGTAGAGGAAGCCAAAGAGCTTTTGGAGACCCTCCATTGGCCAGAGCTCGGGGAGGAGGAGATCGGGTTTGCCGTGCGAGCCTTGGAACTTGCCCTCATCGCCCTTTCCACGGGTAGCGCCACAGTCACGGAAGTCCTGAACAGGCTTTCCCAGGCCGTGGCGGAAGGGGTCCTTGGGCCCTTGGCCTCTGAAACCAAGGCCCTTTCAGGACTTCCGGGATTAGCTTCTTCCCTACTCAAGCTAGCTGTGCCCTTGAACCCCGAGATTTGGAATCAGATCGAAAATTTGGCCGCGGCGGGGGTGCCCTTGGGCCTCATCGGCCACACCGTACGGGAGCTCGCTAAAATCGGTGCTGACGCTACAGAGATCACCGCCGCTTTGTCCGAACTCACTCCGCCGGGCCGGTACCAGGTTCGGGAACACCTGAGGGCGCGGGAAAATTTCGGGGCCCCCGAAAGCGAAGAAGAGGAGAAGGTTCCCCCGGGAAAGGGCGGAAAGAAAAAGTGAGCTAGCCATATTCCAGGACGACCACGGCCCCAAGCTCGGGAACGCTCTGAAAGCCCCGCCGGGCAAGGAACGTGTAAAGCCAAGGATCGGCCACCATGGCCGAAAGAATTCGATGGCCTTGCCTGGCCGCAAGGCCATGGGCCAAATGGAGCAATTTCTCTAAAGCCAGCTCCTCCCCGTCGAGAAAGGCCAAAGCCAGGATCTCTTCGGGGGTGTACGGATCGGGAAAAACGATGAGGAGCGCTGAAAGATCTTTCCCTGGCGCAAAAACGTTCCCCTCATGGTAAAGCTCGGTGAGGAAATCGAAGGTAAGCGTTCGAAAACGCCAACCCAAACCCACAAGGCCTCGGGCCTCCGAAAAAGCGCTGGAACGCTGGAGAAAATCCCAGGCCTCCTTGGGTTCAGGTTTTTCCGCCTGTGGAACGCTTTTGGGCTCCACGACGTCCGCTTCCAGGTAGGAAAAGCGGGCGATCTCCCGGAAACCGAGTTCCTGAGCGATGTGGAGGCTCGCGAGGTTTTCTTCCACAGTGGCCAGGCGCACCGAGCGCGGTTTTTTCGCTAAGGCGGCCTCAAGCTGGGCCCGGGCTAAGGCTTTGGCCACGCCCTTTCCCTGATGCTCGGGATCCACCCGCAGGCCTTCAAGCCAGATCTCGCCTGGAGAAAGCTCAGTGTTTTTGGCAAACCCCACGACTTTCCCAGAAAGTTCGGCTACAAAAAGCCCGCCCTCGGAAAGCCAGCGATCCAAAACGTGGGGAATATAATCCTCGCCTTCCCAAATTTTCGCAGAGATAGCGAGGATCCTTTCCCGGTCCTCGGGCAAAGCTGGCCTTACCTGCAAATCCGCCATGATCCTTGCCAAGTGTACTCTGTCTTGGGGCAAAATCGGAGACATTGCGGATAAAAACGGTCCCCGAGGATTTTCTGGTGGAGGAGCGGCTTTCGGTCCAACCCAAAGCCCGCGGGCCCTATGCCCTATATCGCGTGGAAAAGCGAAACATCACAACTCTCGAGGCCGCGCAGATTTTGAGCCACGCTCTAAAAGTAAAGCCTTCGGCCATCGCGTTTCCAGCGCTGAAAGACAAGGTAGCCGTAGCCATCCAACATTGCACGGTGAAAATCTCGGCCTCCCCTATTCCCAAAGAGATCCAAACCACCGCAATTGCCGCAAAATTTTTGGGGTACTTGGACCGGCCCCTTTCCCCGAAGGATCTTGCTGAAAACAAGTTCACGGTGACCGTGCGGGGAATTTCCCACGAGGAGACGGAGCTTATACGCGAGCGTTTTTTGCTCCTTGGGCATCAAGGTTTCCCCAATTATTTCGATTTGCAGCGCTTTGGCTCGTGGAGTAGAAGCCTCGGTTTTCCAGGAAAGCTTCTCCTTTTGGGGGAATGGGAAGGCGTTTTGCGGGCGTACTTGGCGGAGCCGCTTTTGGGCGACCCGCCAGTCGTTCTGCGCCTGAAAAAGCTCGCCCGGGAAAATTGGCGAAACTGGCCCCTTTTAAAAGAGCACGCGCCAAAAGGGAACCTCCGGAGCGTCCTCACTTTTCTCTGCGATCATCCGGAGGATTTCAAACGCGCCGTGAACCTCATCACGCCCAGAATCCTTTCCCTTTGGCTTTCTGCTTACCAAAGTTTCCTTTGGAATCGCGTAGCTTCCTTGGTTCTGGAGCGCCTGCTTCCGGAAAAAACGCGGCTTGAATATCCTTTTGGGGATTTCGTTTTCCCCTGTTGGCCTTTGCCTCCGGAGGTTTTGGCGAGCCTGAAAGGCTTGGAAATCCCGCTTCCCTCTGCAAAGGCTAAGACCGAGGGAATTGTGGCTGAGGCGGTCTCCCTAGTGCTTGCCGAAGAAGGACTGAGGCCGGAGATGCTGAAAGCGCGGGGATTGGAGCGCGCCTTTTTGACCAAAGGTAAGCGGTCCCTTTGGGTGGTGCCGAAAGAACCCGCAATCCTTGGGGAAGGGGAGGATGAACTTTTTCCGGGCCACCGCAAACTCGTTCTTTCCTTTGCCCTCCCTCCGGGAAGCTATGCCACCCTCTTTTCGCGGTTGCTGGGCAAAAAATTTGGCAAAGGAGAAGGTCAAGCCTAAAATCAAGTCGCGATGGGTTTAGACGAGCTTATCCAGGAGCTCGAGAGCGTTAGAGAAAGGATCAGTAAGTTCAGGCAGGATCTAGAAGGAAGCGAGGCGCTCACGCGCTATGCCCTTGTGGATCCAGTGCTACGTGCCCTTGGCTGGGATGTTTTTGATCAGGAAAAGGTGCGACCAGAGTTTCCCACCGAGCAGGGTAGGCCCGACTATGCGCTTTTGTGGGAAGGAAAACCCCTCATCATGGTCGAGGTTAAATCCTTGCACGCCAATCTGGTCCAAGCCAAGGACAAGGGCTTCAACTACTGCTGGAAGAACAAAGTGCGGTATTTTGCCATCACTGATGGGGAGCGCTGGGAGGTTTACGACATGGAGAAAATGGGCGGCGAGGTAATTGCCATCGCCAATCTCTCGGAGAACCTAGGCCATGCGGCGCGCCAACTTCTCGCCCTTTGGCGTCCGGCTATGCCGGAACTGCGGCCTGCTCCTTTGTCCCCGCTCGAACCGGTTCAGAAACCTGCAGAGCAACCAGCCGCTTCAGCTGCACAAGAAGAGCTGATCGGGCTCGCTGACTTGCTCAAATTGTTCAAGAGTGGCGAAATTAAACCGGGGGCAAAGCCGCCTCGGCAAATTTGCTTCCCAGACAACCAAAAGAAGAGCATCCAGTACTGGAGGGAAATTTTGTTGGTCACCGTTGCGTGGGCCGAAAACAGGCTGAAAGAAAAGCTGCCCCTTGGGACCCTGGTCGCTGAAATACCCGAAGGAATGCGAGCACCTAGAAAAGTGGGGAGCGTTTATGTGGAAACAAATTTGAGCGCCAAAGATTGTGTACGGTCCGCAACTCGTGTCCTTAGAGAAATCGGGGTTAATCCGAACGAGGTGAAGGTTGAGCTTTCGGCGCAATCGTAAAGAGGAGCGCGCCGCCCAAAGAGGCAAGCGGAGGCCCAAGGCGCAAAGCCCATTCCCAGTCGGAAAAAGATGCGAGGAAGAAAGCTAAAGCTGTGCCAGCAGAAGCGCCAAGAAGGCCGAACCAAGGATCGCCCTCAATTCGCAGGTAAAATCCGCTCCAGGTGATGCCGGCCCAGGCGGCCAAGGTGGATCCGAAGGCATATCCCACGTACGCGGCAAGAATGGGACCCAAAACCCCATCGATCAGGCCCCAGCCGAAGGCCTGAGCCAAATACGCTCCCGTTTGCGCACCGATAAAGCCTCCGAGATAACCCAAAGCCGTTCCGGTAAGGACTTGCAGCCCGAAAGCCTCCCAAGAGGCAGCGAGCCCAAACCCCCCAAGAAAAAGAAGCGCGAAACCCGTGGCCAAAATTTTCATCCCTCTACTCCCCTACAACGTTAACGCGGGCGCTTGGCCAAGTCCAGGACTCTTTGCACAATTTGGACGATGCTCGACCCGTATATCCGCCAAAAAATCCTTCCCGAAATCGGCGAGGAGGGCCAGAAGAAGCTCGGGGAAAAGGCGGTTCTCATCGCCGGCTGCGGGGCTTTGGGAACGAACACCGCGGAAGCCCTCCTTCGCGCGGGGGTAAAGCATTTAGTCCTCGTGGACCGCGATGTGGTGGAAGCTCACAATCTACACCGGGTCTCTTTGTTCTTTCCCGAGGACTTGGGACGGCCGAAGGCATTAGCGGCCAAGGAAAGGCTTCAAGAAATAGACCCTGAGGCCCAAATTGACTGCTACGTTGCCCATTTAGATCCGGAGCTTGCGGAGGAACTTGTGCCCAAGGTGGATCTTGTGGCCGACGGCTTGGATAACCTGGAGACCCGCTACGTTCTCAACGACGCCTGCGTGAAATACGGAAAGCCCTGGATCTACACGGCAGTTTTGGCCACCTATGGGTTGATCATGCCTATTGTGCCGGAGAAAGGGCCTTGCCTCCGCTGTCTTTTTCCCAACCCGCCGCGGCCGGGCACGATCCCCACATGCGCGGAAGCCGGAATTCTTGGGACTGTCCCTAAAGTCCTTGCCAGTCTCCAAGCGACCGCGGCTTTGGCCATCCTCCTGGAAAGTCCGGACGCAAAGCCGGGCGAGCTCTTTTATTTCGACGTTTGGAGGAGGCGCACCCAAACCGTTCAGGTCCAGCGGGCAAAGGACTGCCCAACCTGTGTGGGCAAAGATTTCCAGTTCCTAAGGGAAAGCTCGCGGACAGCCACCCTTTGCGGCGACTCCATACAAATTCTCCCTCGGGAGAGGGCCCGCTTGGACCTCCTTTCTTTGGCCCAAAGGCTTTCCCACGTAGGGAAGGCGGAAGTCAAAAGCGGCGTCCTTTTTGCGGAGTTGGAAGGGCTGAGCTTCACCGTTTTTCCCGACGGCCGGGCCATCATCAAGGGGGTATCAGACCCAAACCGCGCGCAAGCGCTTTATGATCAATTCATCGCCCGCTGAGCCTTCCCACAAGCCAGGCCAAAAAGAAAACCAAGGCCAAAAGGCCTAGAGGCACCAGCATCATCGGCCAGGCCACATGCCAAATGAACTTCTTTTGCTCCGGCGTAAGCTCCACCTTCTTGGGATAACGGATCTCCAACCGCCTGGCCTTTTTCAGCATCTTCACGGATTCCGAAATCCGCCCCTGCTTTCGGTAGACTACGCCCAAATTGTGGTGGGCTGAAGCATGATGGGGATCCTCTTGGATGGCCCTTTGGTAGGCATATTCCGCGCGGGAGAGGTCTCCGACATCGAAGTACACGTTTCCAAGGCGGAAGTAAATGGCCGCTTTTTCCTCGCCGTAGCGGAGGGCATCAACAAGGAGGTCAATTGCCTCTTTGTGCCGTTTTTCGCGGCGCAGGGCCTCCGCCCGCTCCAAAACCCTCCCCACGAGCTCTTTCCGCTCCGAGGCGGTCAGCTCGCTGGGGTCGGGGAGCGGAGGGATAAGATCCTTGCCTTCACCGCTTTGATGTCCTGCCATGTTAAGTACTTCGGGCTCCCTTTTTCCGAGCTTGGATTACGCAAAAGATAGCTCGGGTGGAACATGGGGAAAACCTCGATCCCGCCCTTCCAGGGGAAGAAGCGGCCCCGAAGCTCATTGATGCCCTCGCTTCGCCCCAAAAGCCAATGGGTGGGAGTATTGCCCAAGGTGATGATGATTTTGGGGTTCACAAGAGCGATTTGGGCCGCGAGCCATTCCCAGCAGGCCGCCATCTCCTCCTTTGTGGGCACGCGATTTCCCGGCGGCCGGCACTTCACCACGTTTGTGATGTACACCTCTTCCCGGGGAATCCCGGCGCTTTCGAGGATTTTGGTGAGGAGTTGGCCGGCCGGGCCAACAAAGGGCCGGCCTGTCTGATCTTCGACCTCGCCAGGGGCCTCACCGATGAGCATCAGTTCCGTGGGAGCACGGCCTTCCCCAAAAACGGCTTGGCTTCGGGACTGGGCAAGAGGACAACGTTGGCAGGAAAGGACGCGTTGACGTAAATCCTCAAGGGATGGTGAGAAGTTAGGCAAGGGGAGCACCTCCAGAGCTGGAGCGGGCAACGGGAATCGAACCCGCGGCCTTCGGCTTGGGACGCCGACGCTCTACCAACTGAGCTATGCCCGCGTCCACTTTTATTATACCCGGGAAGGCCCCTAGTCCGCCCGGAGGACCTCCAGGGCCGGCATGGGCTCGCCCTGAAGGAAGCTCAGGGTAGCCCCGCCGCCGGTGGAAACATACCCGAATTTCTCGGTGAGACCGAGCTTCTCCACCGCTTCGCCGGTCTCGCCACCGCCCACCACGGTGAAGGCTTTGGAGGAAATAAGGGCGCGGGCGATGGCCTCCGTGCCTTTCCCAAACGGCGGAACCTCGAAAGCCCCCATGGGGCCAGTCCATACCACCGTTCCCGCCCGCTGAATGACCTCGGCAAACCTGCCCACAGTAGCTGGCCCAATATCCAAGCCCATCCAGCCCTCAGGAATAGCCTGAACGGAAATGACTTTCACCTCTACGCCTTCTTTGAGCTCGGGAGCGACGACTACATCCACCGGGAGGTGCAACTCCTTTCCCTTCTCCTGGATCTGGCGGATGAGATCCTTGATGGTGGGGATGAGCTTCTCATCGAGGACGGATTTCCCAACCTTGAGCCCCTGGGCGGCAAGGAAGGTGAAAGCCACTCCGCCACCGATGAGGAAACCATCCACGTGGGCCAAAAGGCCGGTGAGGACCCCGAGCTTATCCTTCGCCTTTTTCCCGCCGACAAGCACATAAAACGGCCGCCGCGGATTAGTAAGAAGCCCAGAGAGAACCTCCACCTCCCGCTCCATGAGGAAACCCGCATAGGAGGGAAGGTATTTTGCAACCCCTACGGTAGAAGCATGGGCTCGATGGGCTGTGGCAAAGGCATCGTTCACAAAAATATCGAAGGGCTCAGCCAAAGCTTTGGCAAATTTGGGATCATTTTCCTCTTCGCCTGGGTAGAATCGCACATTTTCGAGCATCAAAATTTCTCCGTCTTTTAGGGAAGCTACGGCTTTACGCACCTCCGGACCGATGGTCTCGGAGAGGCAAGGCACCGGCTTTCCCAAAAGCTTGCTCAATCTTTCCGCTACTGGCCGGAGCCGGAGCTCCTCCACCACCTTCCCCTCCGGCCGGCCCAGGTGCGAACAAACTGCCACCCGGGCCCCCCGCTCCAAAAGCCATCTGAGGGTAGGAAGCACTGCCCGAATCCTGGAATCGTCCGCCACCTTCCCGTCGGAAAGAGGCACATTCAAATCCGCGCGAAAGAGAACCTTCTTTCCAGCCGGGTCAATCTCCCGGACCGTGCGCAATTTCATGGCCATCACCAAACACAAATTTTATGCAAATCCTCGCGCATAGGCAAACGGCAAAAGTTTTGGGTACGATTGAGTGTGAACTGGTGGACAGTGTTTTTGATCCTGACCTTGGCTTTGGTTGGGGCCGCCTTCCTCGGACCCCGGCTCCTTTCCGATGAAAACCAACGGGCTTGGGAGCGCCTGAATGAGGTAATCCGGGCCTGGGAAGGTATACGGGATCTCCAGGCGGAGGTGATTCTCCTTAGGCCGGGCGAGCCCGCTCTGCACGTTCAGCTCCTCTACCTTGCTGGGCTTGCGGTCCGGCTAGAAATAAAGGAACCGGAGGAACTTGCGGGCGAGGTTTACGCCTTACGGGCCGTGCCCGAAGGATGGCTTTTGGTCCATTCCCGGCCAAAACTTTCCCTGGGCTTGGAGGCCCGCTTTCCCGAGGACGCATTGGGCAAGGTTCTCGGGGAATTGGGTTTTCCTTCTTTAGGGAAGAGCAAAGTGACCTGGCCCAAGGAGAACGCTTTCCAAATCACCGGCCTTGCTGGCCCCTTCACCACCGTGGAGGTCGAGATTGGCGAAAATTTTTCACTTCCTAACCGCATCGTAATTTTGGGGGACAACGGGCAAAGGATAGAAATCCAGGTTCACAATGCCCAGGTCAACAAAGGCTTAGAGCTTCGGGACCTGCTTCTCCTCGAGCCCCTTCCTACTCGTTGGATCCCGATTCCGATTCCTGAAGGCGGCGCCTGATCTCGGCGAGGGAGAACTCCTGCTCCACGAACTTCTCGAACTGTTCCTCCTCAGCGAATGGGGACTCAATGGCTGCCTGTTCAAAGACCTCGTCGGCGATGAGGATGGGGGCCCGGACCCGGAGGGCTAGAGCAATGGCATCGGATGGCCGGGAATCCAGCTCCTTCACCTCGCCCTGGGAGTCCCGCAGAACGAGCTTCGCGTAAAAGACCCCGTCTTTGATCTGGGTGATGACGACCTGAACGAGGGTTGCTCCCAGTGCGGCGAGGAGCTCCTTCATGAGGTCATGAGGAAGGGGGCGGGGGAAGCGCTGGCCCTGAAGCTCGAGAGCAATGGAAATCGCCTCAGGCTCGGCGATCCAAATGGGCATAGCCTTCGTGGAGTTACGATCCTTAAGAAGAATCACCGGGCTTTTCGTGGCCGGGTCCATGAGCAATGCCCGAACTTCCGCCTCCCGCATCTCCGCCTCCTTACGCCGCACCATTATACGGCCATAAAGCCAAGGTGAACATGGCGCACATCACACTCGGGCTATAATGCCCAGCCATGTGTGGGATCATCGGGTACGTAGGGCCTAGGCGGGCCGAAGATATTCTCCTTTCCGGGCTTTCCCGCCTGGAGTACCGGGGTTACGACTCCGCAGGGGTCGCTGTGCTCACTAGCCAAGGCCTTTCCCTCCTTCGCCGCGTGGGAAAACTGGAGAACCTAAGAAAAGCGGTGCTGGAAAGCGGGGTAACCGGGAATCTTGGGATCGGCCACACCCGCTGGGCCACCCACGGCCTTCCCACCGAGGAGAACGCCCATCCACACCTTGATTGCGCTGGCAAAATCGCCCTCGTCCATAACGGCATCATCGAAAACCATCGCGCCCTCCGCGAAAAACTCCTGACAAGGGGACATTCTTTTCGATCCCAAACGGATACCGAGACCTTGGTGCACCTCGTGGAGGAGAATTACGAAGGGGATTTAGTGGAGGCGGTGCGCCGGGCCTTGGCCGAGGCCCGCGGAGCTTACGCCGTGGCGGTGATCCACGCCGAGCATCCCCAAGAAATCGTAGCGGCCCGCGAGGGAAGCCCACTTGTGGTGGGAATCCTCCCCGGGGAGGGCTTCCTCGCCTCCGATGTGCCAGCCCTCCTCCCTTACACGAGAACCTTCCATTTCCTTGAGGACGGCGAGATAGTCCGGATCACCCCTGGAAGGTTGGAGATCTGGGATCGCCAAGGAAAGCGGAAGGAACCGAATTTTCGGACCGTTCCCTGGGATCCTCTTTCCGCGGAGAAGCTGGGGTTCCGGCACTTCATGGAAAAGGAGATCCACGAGCAGCCGCGGGCCGTAGCCGATACCCTAAGAAGCGAGCTCGCCACCCCTTGGGAAGAAGGGCTAGGAAAGGTGGACCTTTCTCAGGTTGAGCACATCTATCTTGTGGCCTGCGGGACTTCCTACCATGCTGCGCTCGTTGCCGAGTATTTGTGGGAGCCGCTTTTAGGCCTACCGGTGGCCTCGGAGATCGCCTCCGAATTTCGGTACAAAAGCCCAGCGGTTGGGAAAAATACCCTGGTGGTGGCGGTGTCCCAATCCGGGGAGACCATCGATACCCTCATGGCTTTGCGGGGGGCGAAGGAGCGGGGAGCACAGGTGATTGGTGTGGTGAACATCGTGGGCTCGGCCATCGCCCGGGAAGCGGATGCCGTCCTCTACACCCGGGCCGGCCTGGAGATCGGGGTAGCGGCTACGAAGACCTTCACCGCCCAAATTGCGGCGTTAATCCTTTTAGGGCTGTGGCTAGCGCGCAGCCGGGGTATTCTCTCCGAAGAGGAACTACAAAAGCTGAAAGAGGAGCTGAGCCAGGCTCCAAGGCTAGTGGAGCAAAGCCTCCTCCTTGGGCCAGCTATTGAGGGCTTGGCCCAAAAGCTCTATAGCTTCCCAAATTTCCTGTACCTCGGCCGGGGACTACTTTTCCCGCTCGCTCTGGAAGGAGCCTTGAAGCTCAAAGAGATCTCCTACATCCATGCCGAGGGCTATGCCGCCGGGGAAATGAAGCATGGCCCTATTGCCCTTGTTCACGAAGGGATGCCTGTAGTGGTCCTATATTCCGCCGAGGAGCTTCCGGAGAAAGTGCTTTCCAATATCCAAGAGGCCAAAGCTCGCCGCGGGATCCTCGTGGTTTTTGGCGATGACGCGCCGGAGGAACTCCGGGAACTCACGGACCACTTTGTCCTCCTTCCCAGGGCCCCGAGGATGCTTCTTCCCTTCACGTTCGCCCCAGCCTTGCAGCTTTTGGCTTACCACATCGCTCGGCTTCGCGGGACCGATGTTGACCAGCCGAGAAACTTAGCGAAGACGGTGACGGTGGAGTAATGGGGGAGAGAAAAGTTGTGGCTCGGAACCGCCGGGCTCGCCGGGATTATCAAATCGAGGAGACCTACGAGGCCGGGCTCGTCCTGAAAGGTTCCGAAGTAAAATCCATCCGGGCCGGAAGGGTCTCCATCGATGAAGCCTATGCCAAAGTGGAGGAGGGCGAGGTCTGGCTTTATGGGATGCACATCGCTCCCTATGAACAGGCCGGGATTTTCGGCCATGACCCGGACCGCCCCAAAAAGCTCCTCCTCAAAAAACGGGAGATCGCTAGGCTCATCGGCAAAGTGAGCCGAGCCGGCTACACCTTGATTCCCCTTACCCTCTACTTCAACGAGCGGGGCTACGCCAAGGTGGAGCTAGCTTTGGCCAAGGGCCTTTCCAAGGCGGATAAGCGCCGAAAGCTCATCGAGGAAGAGGAGGAACGCCGGGTCCGCGAGGCCATGAAACGCTACTTCCCCTAGGACTCGGAAAGCATCCGGGCGGCCTCCTCAGCTAAAAGAGGCTCCACAAGCAAATCCAAATCGCCCTCAAGCACATCCTCCAGCCGATACACGGTGAGATCGATGCGATGATCAGTAACCCGGTTCTGGGGAAAATTGTAGGTCCGGATTTTTTCGGAGCGCTCGCCAGTCCCGATCTGCCGCCTCCTTTTCTCCCGAAGCTCCTCCTCCCGCTTTTTCTCCTCGAGTTCCCGGAGCTTGGCCCGCAGAACCCGCAGGGCCAGCTCTTTATTGCGGTGCTGGGAACGCTCCTCCTGGCAGGTGACGACGATTCCGGTAGGGATATGGGTGATGCGCACGGCGGTCTCGTTCTTCTGCATGTGTTGACCGCCCGGACCAGAGGAGCGGAAAGTCTCGATCCGAAGATCCTCCGGACGGATTTCTACCTCCGCCTCCTCCGCCTCCGGCAAGACGGCTACAGTGGCCGTGGAGGTATGGATACGGCCGCTTGCCTCCGTCTCCGGAACGCGCTGGACCCGATGAACTCCTGATTCGTAGCGGAAAAGACCATAAGCACCCGGCCCCTCCACAGCAAAGACGATCTCCTTAAACCCACCGAGGTCAGTGGGATGGGAATCGAGGACGCGCACGTTGAACCCTTTTTTCTCCGCGTACTTTAGGTACATGCGGAAAAGATCGGCCGCGAAGAGGGCGGCCTCCTCGCCCCCGGCGCCGGCCCGGATCTCCACGATGGCGTTCTTATGGGCATCAGGATGGGGTGGCACCAAAAGCCTCCGTAGCTCCTGAGCTACCTTTTCCGCTCGCTCTCTATCTTGCTCAAGCTCCTGGCGCAAAGCCCTCTCTAGCTCCTCATCTCCACCCTCATGCAAAAGCTGCTCTTCCTCCGCAATGTTTTGCAGGATTCGGCGGAGTTCCCGCCCTTTTTCCACGATAAGGCGCAATCGGCCATAGCGCCGGGAAAGCTCGGGAAAATCCGGCCTCGAAGGCGAAGAAGGATCAGACAAAATCTTTTCCAGGTCTTCTAGCTCCCGCTCGACTTCCACGACCCTAGCTAAAAGCTTTTCCATCGAAAAAGCGTACCAAAGAACTTTTGCGGGGGCTAGCGCCGCAGACGGCGCAGGCCAGAGGGCCCGGCGACGAAGACCTCGTCCACAAGGCCAAGGAAAAGGCCATGCCCAAGAATTCCTGCTCGACGGCCGAGTTCCCTGGCCAAGGCCTCAGCATCCGCAATCGGCCCAAAGTTGCAGTCAAGAACATAATTCCCCTGATCGGTAAGAAAAGGGGAACCGTCAGGGTTGAGCCGAAGCTTAACCTGCGCTCCCAAACCCTCGAGGAACTGAACTTGGGTCCGCCAGCC
>Ga0080004_1129153_pt1 | contig 13654 bp, 13 predicted proteins | sample WasSprMetagenome_FD_69207 | JGI IMG/M metagenome (GOLD analysis project Ga0080004, IMG submission 69207) | Sulfidic aquatic microbial communities from Washburn Spring, Yellowstone National Park, USA - WS (SPADES assembly) (version 2) | ecosystem: Environmental > Aquatic > Thermal springs > Hot... | reverse complement strand
ATTGATAGGGTAAACGTTCCCTCTAAAATTTCCACTAACCATACTTTTAAAACATTCATGACCTATTTTACCAGGTTTTGAAGATGCACCAATTACAGCGACAGTTCGAGGATTAAAGAAGTATTCTATACCGTCCATCCTATTCGGCTACAAATTTACAGCTTTTAATCTTTCTTAGAAGATGATCTAAAATTTTGCCATCAGTTAAAAATATGCTACAAACATAGTCCAATTTAAAGTGGTGGTACTAAAATTGTGTTATATGCGAGTATTTTAGACACCTTTAAAGTACTTGCATGCCTTCTAGTTCGATAAAATCTGACTTACCAATCCAAAATAATATAGCATTAACGATTATGCTATTGATCGGTACATAGCCTCTATTTATTCCTGGACAATCTGCATCAATGTAGACATAATATCGTTCACTAAATAGCTGGAAAACTGCCATCTCATCGTTACCGTATAACGGTTTCTTGTAAATGTAGAACGGGTACAGGGCACAAGCTCTAGGCCTAAAATGATATATACTACAATGCGCTCTACCATTAACCCAATCTAGAAAAATACAGTAACCGTCACTCCTTTTCTTTAGATGAAAGCCCTTGTTAAAGTATTCTATTACATTTGTACCATATTCTTTCTGATAATATAATGCTTCACCAATCTTTACTGGAACTAAAAGTTTACAGCATTTACCACATCTTGTACAAGACCAACTGCTTGCAAAACGCCAAGCAATAGGGCTTACCATTCGAAAAATATTTAACATTATATTAATATAAAATTTTCCTTCATAGGTGATCCAATGTTTGTGTTGGCGCAACCTTTTTACAAGCTTTTTTCCGGACGTACTCTAGGCTTCTAACGGTTTTCTTAAGCACGTTTATTCTAACATGCCTCATCCATACAAATATGGGTGGCGACTGATAAGAATAGGGATAAAGCTAAGGTAGTCAACAAGAAAAAATACATAAAAAATACTGTAAGATAAAAAATTAATTAATTTTTTTAAAAAAAAGCAAAAGTTAAGCATAAAAATATATAAACGAGCACTTCTAAGATTATGATGCGAAAGGTATGTCTGAACCTAAAAAGGTTGATAGAAGGAAATTTATCTACGCAGGCCTCGGCGCAGTTGCCTTAATCGCTATAGGTGCTGCAGCATATGTTGCAATGAACCCTCCAGTAGTAACCCAGACCGTAACGACAGCAACAACATTACCAACAACATCAGTAGTAACAACAACGGTGCCAACTACAGTTGTAACTACAGTAACACAGCCGACTACGACAGTAATAACAACAACACCAACTGTCACCCCCTTAGGCACTATTTCTATGATGGCTGAAAGTGGCTGGTATCCACAGGAAGAAGAGGCTAAAAGATGGCTAGTTACGATGTTTAAGAGAGAAACAGGTATAAATGTAGAAATGGTGACACTTACTCAAACGGATATTCTTAAAAAGACAATGGCTATGGCGATGGCAGGGAATCCACCTGATATTGTTTACTCTACCGGTTTCACTGGTACACAAGATTATTGCTGGAAGGGATGGATTGAGGATGCAACCGAATTTATTGATGATTTAAAAAAGCTTGAGGTTCCGGATTGGTGTATAAAGGCGTATACTTGGGCTGATAGCAAAAAAAGAAAATTAATATTGTTTGGAGTACCCTTCCTTTTAAACAATGTACCAATGCACTATTGGAAAGACTTTCTAGAGAAAGCTGGAATGCCTACTAATCCTGATGAAATTCCGACAAAATTTAGTGACTTCTCTAATTTCTGGAAAGAGGCGCAAGATCGTTTATGGGAAAAGGATCCAGATACGAAAGGTAAAGTGTACGGTATTGGATGGCCCTCTCTTGGAGCAATAGGTACTGCACCTGGAGACGGTCTTCAACAAATAGCACACATCATGCTCTGGCATGGCTGGAAGTTAGAATACGATAGCAAGGGTATTATAAATATAGATGCATCAGGCAATAGGGATGCACTCAAAAAGACTGTAGGTTGGGTTGTCGAAACTTATAAAGCTGGTTATATGCCTAAGGGGATATTAACATGGGGGCCAGCTGACAATAACACGGCATTTCATTCAAGGAGTGTGATCAGTGTACACAACGGAAGTATGAGCATACCATTATATTGGTACAGTCAAGATAAGACCGTTTATTTTGAAAAGACAGCATCATTAACTAAATTCCCAAGTGAGGATGGAACTCGTGGCAAACAGACATGGCAGGTGCATCCATTGGTGATATTTGCGGATGCAAAGAATAAGGAACTCGCAAAGAAGTTCATTAAATGGTTCTTGCAACCTGAACTCCTTAACAATTTCTATAAAGCTATAGGAGGAAGGTTTATTCCCCCATCAAAAGCTGTTTTAGAGATGGATCCATTTTACAAACAAGGCTACTCTGATTCAGGAAAAGTTGATCCCCATCTACCTACAGTATATGAAATGTATGTGGAGGGAGAAAAGCTCAAAATAAATGTTCCGAATATTGAACATTGGTTCCAGTTCCCATTCGGTGCTCTAGACGCGTACCCCATGCAAGCTGTACATAAAGTATTAGAAGAAGGGTTTACTGTCGACGAAGCGGTAAATTGGGCTATGGAAAAGTGGCTAACCGTAATTAAATCGTATGCTGATGAAGTACGAAGCTGGTAAAAGGATTGATAGTACATGAAATTTGAGGAGATAGCTCCTCTACCCTTCATATTTTTTTTCATATTTTTAATGATATATCCTCTGATATTATCTTTATCTATGATAAGCTTTAAAGATGCCCTTACACTTTTTGGTGACGAGTTATATATTCGATCGCTTAAAAATTTATTTATATTCATAGGTGTAGCTGTTCCTGTTAAACTTGTACTAGCTTTATTTATATCCGCAATTTTAAGTGGCTTTAGAAGAAATCCTATAGTCAAGTTACTCGGTGTTATATATCCCCTTCCTTGGGCTATACCTGCGATGTCCGCAGCATTATCATTCAGATGGTCATTAAACTACGACTTCGGTATAGTTAATAAGATGTTAGTGGATCTTGGGTTATGGAAGATTCCTTGGCTCTTAACCTATCCTACCGCAATGCTTTCTATAATTCTTTTCCACGTCTGGAAGTGGACTCCGCTTTGGACGCTCATGCTATTTTCTGCCCGACAGGCAATTCCAGAGGAACTGTATGAGGTCGCAAAAATAGACGGTGCCTCTCTATTCCAAGTGTTTAAAAATGTAACCTTTCCACTTATTAGAAATACATTCTTAGTTTGTTTGCTACTATCTTCAGTATGGAGTATGGGCGAATTTGAGGCAATATGGCTTGTTACAATGGGCGACCCAAATGCATCGACACATACAATAACTACACTAGGGTTCAGAGAAATTTTCGCTTATGGGAATCTGGGTAAGGGGATAGCCATGTACTTCTCTGTATTTCCTGTGGTTGTTGCGGTAATGGTATCAATAATTTTCATTTTGAGGCGGGAATCTTGAGAAAACTAGATCTCCTAATTTCTTTTATAGCACTAATTTTGATTATATGGACGTTATTTCCTGTATACAATATGATTGTGACATCACTTTTAACATATGATGAAGTATGGAGAATGCCTTATTTTCCGCCTAAACTTTTTTTTGGAGCCTACTTGGAAGTGATCACTCAAAGTTATTGGAGGTTAACGCTTTTTTGGACATGGCTTTGGAACAGTCTTAGAATCTCCTTCCTCGTTGCCTTACTATCGCTGATGGTCAGTTCACTATTCGGTTATTCAATAAGCAACAAGAGTTCATTAAGCAGAAGGACTAAAGACATTCTTAATACTACTTCAATGTTGGCTTATATATTCCCCTCTTCATTGTTATCAATACCTATATATGTTTTAATGTTCAAATATAATCTTCTTGATACCGACCTCGGTTTAGTATTGGCCCTTTCGATGCTGACCATACCTTTCAATGCATGGATGGCTGCACAGTACTTCAACGAAATACCCAGAGAGCTCAGGGAGGCTTCAGCTATAGATGGAGCATCCACTCTAACCTTTTTTATAAGAATATTGCTACCTATATCGATTCCTATAATAATAGCCCTTTCCGTTTATTCTTTCATGTTCTCTTGGAATAGCTTCCTATATCCTGTTTTGCTGCTGAGTCATGAGTCTAATTATACACTACCACTCGGTATGAGTACATTTTTAGGAGCGGACGATAGTCCTTGGAACATATTCATGGCGGCATCTATTCTGTATGCTTTACCTCCTGTAATAATTTATTACCTTTTCAAGCAATATTTAGTCAGCGGCCTCTTCAGAGGCGCAGTTAAGGGATAAAAAAGGAAAAAGGCAAATCAAGATACATGTTTTTGCTATTTCTCCTTTTTATTGTGTTTGGTGTTGAAGTTAAACACTATGTGAGAGAAAGTTAAACCTTCCCCCATCAGCCACTATTACCTGTCCTGTAATAAAATTTGATTCATCAGAGGCTAGGAATAGGGCAACATTCGCTACATCCTGCGGCTCTCCAACCCTACGTAATGCAGTAACCTTCGCTACATCATTTAAGTATTTTTCTACTTCCTCCTCACTTCTTCCTCCTGTGTACTGGATTTCTGTTCTTATCATTCCTGGTGCTATCGCATTAACATTAATGTTATAGGGGCCAAGCTCGTAAGCTAACCTTTTCGTTAAATTATTTACTGCTGCCTTAGACAGGGCATATGCAATAGAATAGGGCACAGTTGTTCCAATACTGGCTAAAGAAGATATGTTTATAATTTTTCCATACCTTTGTTTAATCATGTATGGCGCTACAGCTTGAGTACAGTAGTAAGTGCCAAATAAGTTTACTCCAATAACCTTTTCCAATTCTTCCCTCGTCGCAGTTAAAGGATTTGGGTTCGGCCAAGAAATTCCAGCATTATTCACCAAGACATCGATTTTGCCGAACTCCTTAATCACTGTTTCTACCATCCTATCTACTTCCTCTTTGTTTGACACGTCAGCCTTAACTGCAATCGCCTTTCTCCCCAATTTAATTATCTCATTAACAACCTCTTCCGCCCTTTCCTTACTCTTAGAATAATTAACAACAACATTCGCTCCTTCACTGCCAAAGGTCAACGCTATAGCCCTCCCGATTCCCCGAGCGGCACCCGTAACAAGACAAACTTTACCAGTTAACCTCATACCTATAGACTGACAAATTATCTATTAATAAATTTTGTGTAATTTCCATTCACGTTAAATTTATAACCTAACCATGCGCTTTCTGTTACTCCATGATGAAGGCGTCTCGCGTTTCTGGGGGATAAGTTCTCGAAATCCTCTTGTTGTGACAACAAAGCTTTTTTCTATATGGAAACTCCCGACTCCCAAATAATAGTATGGTGTTTCAAGATTGATGACCATATTCTCTTCAAGTGAAGCATCCGCACTTGCTTTCATAACTCTACCAGTTAATTTTTTTTCCACACCTCGATATATCATCGGATATTCTCTAGGTTCTAGCCCTATCCCATGCCCATGGCCGTTAGATCTTTTGAGGCCACTTTTGTCGAGACACTTTCTCATCAATTTTGAAATGGCAGAAGATTTGACTCCGGGCTTTATGGCGTCTGAGGCTTGATTTATGGCCTTCTTTAGACCATTGTAGATTTTGATCTGCTGGCTTGAGGGTTTACCTAAAAAAGTGTTACTCCTGTGTCAGAATAATACATATGGTATATGCATCCAAAATCTAGGAGGAAGGATCGATTTGGCTCCAAGACGTAGTTGGGGTAAGTGGTGATGCTTGTTCCTGATGGCGAATAAATATAGTGTTAACTGTCAGCTCCTTCGTTCGCACACTCTATTTTATAAATGTGGAAGAGCTCACCCATAGTTACCCCAGGCTTCGCGTTCAAAAGGCTTTTTTCACCCGCCTTTTCATTTATCTCTATTTAAAATAAAACAAATTAAAATGACAACTAAATAATGTTTAAATGCGCTTGAGTCTGGAGACTGCTTCCTTAATTTCATGAATGGAGGCTTCGGCTTCTAGCGTTGAAAGATCGCCCAATGGTTCTCCTCTCCAAAGCTTTTTTATGATCCTCCTCATTATCTTCCCGCTTCTTGTTTTTGGGAGCATACTAACAAACTCTATTCCTCTAAAAACGACAAGTGGACCATAAGTTTTTTTGACATGATCAATTATGTCCTCCTTTAATTTATTTGAAGGCTGATAACCCGGCTTAAGTACAACGAAGGCAGCTGCAGCTTCCCCTCTTAGTTCATCTGGAACGCCACAGACACATGCCTCTGCAACAGCTGGGTGTGATACAATTACATTTTCCACTTCTATAGTTCCTATCCTGTGCCCGGAAATCTTTATCACTTCATCAGACCTCCCACAGAACCATATGTACCCATCGCTATCAAAATATGCAGCGTCCCCCGTATAATATCTGCCAGCAGTAAGAGGATCGTGCTCCCAATATTCTCTCCTATATCTTTCCGGATCGTCCCATAGCGTTGGCGTCATGCCTGGAACCGGTTGTTTGAGCAAAAGTACACCCTTCTCCATAGGTCCACAGGGTTTACCTTCGTGCTCATCAACTATTTCTGGAAGCACACCAGGCATCGGGAAACCCGCTGATCCAGGTCGTATTTCTGGTAACTCGAGCCCGTAAGGGTAACCGAACATTGCACCCGCAACTTCTGTCTGCCACATGTGGTCAATAACCGGTATTCTACCTTTAAATACTTCATCTCGGAGCCAGAGTAAAACTTCAGGGTTAAGAACTTCTCCAGCGCAGACAATTCTCTGTACTGAGCTTAGATCATGTTTGTTTGCATGCTCGATTCCAAGTTTGCGCAGCACTCTGACACCGGTTGGAGAAGTCCATACTATTGTTGCCTTATACTTTTCCATCACTTCCCACCATTGAGTGGGCTTAGGATAGTCAGGAACACCTTCATAAACGATTGTAGTGCATCCAATTAGTAAAGGAGCAAATGTTATGTAACTATGACCAACGATCCAACCTATGTCGCTCGTGTTGAATAAGACGTCACGAGAGTTAAGGCCGTAAACCCACTTAGCGGTCCAATAGGTCCATATTTGGAAACCTCCGTGAACATGAACAGTTGGCTTCGGTTTTGCCGTTGTACCCGAAGTACATAGTACGAACAAAGGCTCGTTTGCCTCAAGAGGAATATAGCCTTCATCTCCAAATTTTCCTTTTTCCTCAAACTCCTCGAGGAGGATGTCCTTTTCGGTAAGGGTAATCGCCCTATCACTAACCCGGTTAACTATAACATGTTTTATTCGCTCAACAATTTCAGGAGAACAAATTTTTAACGCATCATACAACATCTCTTTCAGCCTTATTTCTTTCCCCCTCCTTATAGTAATATCCTGTGTTAGTATCACTTTTGGTTTAACCAATTCTATTCGATCAGCCACTGCACCAGGTGAAAAACCAGCGAAGACGGTTGAGGGTACTGCACCTATCCTACATGTAGCATGTATCATTGTTATAGCTTCTATACTGTTTGGAATATAGAGTATTACACGGTCGCCTTTCTGAACCCCTAAGTTTCTAAGCGCAGCAGACCACCTCTTCACCTTCCCATAAAGTTCACCATAGGTTATTTTTCTAGAAATTCCTAGCTCCGGTGCTTCGTGAACTATAGCAGTCTTATCACGATATCTAGAAAACTTGTAATCTACACAATTATAACTTGCATTAGTTAAACCCCCAACATACCATTTAAAGGAAGGATAGACTCTCTCAAAAGTTTTATCCCATTTCCTGAACCAATAAATGTCGTCCACAGCTTTTTCCGCCCATTCGTTCCAAAAGCCCTCCGGGTCTTCGATAGAGGACTTCCAAAGTTCATAATATTTCTCAGGAGCCTTAAATTTAAACATGCTAAAGATGCCATTTTATGATTTTATATATTTTTCGCAACTCTCCTTCTGAGAGCAAGATGGCGAACTTTGCTAGGTTAGAGGGAGAAGATTCTCATCGTATATGAGCAAGAGAATAGTCGCTTCTTCTACCAGAGGATGCTAGAGTGAAAACTTAGGCGCAAATGTTTTCTCACCCCCTGCAACCTACGGGAAAATAGTGGGGAAAGCCTAGCCTTTTACAGTCTCCTTTACCTTTTCCAGATGTTACAATCTTTAACTAACATCATGTATTTTTATCGGATATTTTCCGTATTCTTTTACGGTGTTGAGCCACGCGTAAAAGTTTTCGATTTTGGCGTCAGAGGTTATGGCGTTGCTTGTGGTCATTATGTAGCCTCCGCCTGGCGCTACATTTTTTAGTAGGTCAAGTGTTTCCTTTACTATGTATTCTTTATCCTTTTGGCTTCCCAGTGAAGGGTCAAGGTTTCCTAGTACGCATATTCTGTCTCCGTATTTGGCTTTTACTTGTGCGATGTCCATTTTAGCGTTCTTTTCTAGGGGGTGTAGGCCGTCCACGCCTGCGGAAACTATGTCTTCTAGTATGAGGTTTATGTTTCCGTCAGTATGTTTTATAAAGTATGCGCCCTTAGAGTGTACGACATCGCAGAGCCTTTTCAGGTTAGGTAGGACGTATTCTTTAAAGTGTTGGGGGGAAATCATGGGCCCAAATGTTGAGGCGTAGTCGTCGTTTTCTATTATCGCTTCTGCTCCAGCATCAATTTTTGCCTTAGCCCTCTCAACATTTACCTTAAGATAGTATTCCATCCAGAGCTTAACTAGCTCAGGGTACCTGTGAAGCCATGCGAGCGTGTGAGCTGAGGGACCCATGAGTGGGAGGAATGTCCCCTGCACCACCCCTATGATGAAACGTTTTCCCTTCAACTTCTTCGAAAGCCTTTCAAGCACTATAGTTTCCTGGTCCATAACCCGCACATCATCAAATCTTGCTTTAAGAAATTCTTTTGCCTCCTCAGGATCTGTTGGAAGAAACGATTTTAGAGGATATAGGTGTTTATGTCAGGAAGATACCGTACTGGGATACCGTTTATCTCCCAAAGCATATCACTTTTCTTAACTACCTTAGAATCCTTTGGAAGGAACTCCCATCTTGGGTCCACTATCCAAGCTCCAATCTGGTTAGCTTCTCTTACAGCGTCCAGGTCGAATCTTTCACCCATTTCCATTATCTCTTCTGCGATCTGCAAGTGTGCCTGCTCAATCTCTCCTCTAGCGCACATTTCTAAATATGGTACAGGATTACGCTGTAGCACAAGCCTGTTAAAAATCTTTTCAAGCGACCTACCGTTTACACCAATAAAGGATACTTTTTAAGAAACTATACGTGTTGCCAGAAACTATTATTCCTAAATCCCTTTCTACACCCTCTTCTACTCTGTTAAATTCGCTTTCCTCGCTTATTTTCTCCAACCTTTAGATTTTTTATGTAAGATAGTGTGCTTGGAACCTCCAGAACCTTTCGCCATCCCCTTACTGGATGTTTTTGAGCATACTTCATCCTCTAAAACTACTTCTCGCAAATAACATGTCAACAATGGGATGAAAATTGGTTCTACAGGATAAGCTGCTACAACACTTACTCCTGCCTCTAGCGCCTCCAGAACAAGTGCCTCGTTAGTAGACACAAAATTTACACTGCACATTTTACCACCACTGTTGACAAGAGGCTATTAGGTGTAGCGATTAATTTAAAAAAAATAAAATAGTTTTGACAAAGGCTTAGCTATTCTGCATATTTTCCTCTTCCGATAATCATGTCGGTAAGTTCTTCAATTGTTAAATCCTTGGTATACTTGTTCCCAACAACTTTCCCTTTCCTCAAAACTGTCACTCTATCACAAACGGATAATATCATAGGCAGGTTATGTGAAATAATTACAATGGATCTTCCTTCCTTCTTCACGTTTCTGATAAGTTCCAGAACACTTTCTACCTCAGCTGCACCTAATGCAGTAGTAGGCTCGTCCATCAAAAGGAGTTTTGCACGATAGTAGACTGCTCTCGCTATTGCCACGCTCTGTCTCTGTCCACCGGAAAGATATTTAACCGGTACATCCACTGACCGGATATTTATCTTTAGCAACTTCAGGACTTTTTCCGACTCTTCCTTCATCTTTCTCTCGTCCAGTATTGAAAATATGCCAAATCGTTTCAAAGGTTCTTTTCCAAGAAATATGTTTCTGTATATTGGTAAATCTTCTACGAGGGCTAGATCTTGATAGATCGTTTCAATTCCCAACATTCTAGCCTGAGATGGGGATGAAAATTCAACACGCCTTCCTTCAAGGTATATTCTTCCCTCATCTGGCGGATAAATACCTGAAAGTACTTTTACCAGCGTAGATTTCCCAGCACCATTATCACCTACTAGGCCGACAATCTCTGATCTACCTACATAAAAATCTACTTTATCTAAAGCTCTAACCGGACCAAAGAACTTGCATATACTTTCCATTTTGACCAGAGGCTCTTCTAACATCAACACCCCTGCACCTGCCTCCTCAATTTCTCTAAAAACATATTTATGAACATGCCAACTACTACCAGAATACCTACTACACCATCAAATACGTAGGCACTTGGGATAGGTAAACCACCGAACCATCTAATTGAAACAGTTCCCAGGTAAACGATTCCAAGCAGAACACTACCCAAGACTGTACCCAATGCAGTTCCTGCACCACCAGAAAGTGGAGTTCCTCCAAGAACAATAGCCGTAATCACCTGGAACTCCATCCCTTGCCCGTAAACGGCGTAAATCGTACCAGTGCTAGTAGCATAAAGTAGTCCACATAATCCCGCAAGAAAACTAGTTACAATAAAGTTGATCATTTTAACCCTTTCTACCTTAACACCCATAGACCTTGCCGCCTCCATGTTACCGCCAACAGCTAAAGTCCAGTTCCCAAACTTCGTCTTATGCAACACTATCGCGGTTATTGCAAAAATTATGCACCACCAAAAAAATGCTGTATTAAGACCGAAAACGTTCCCCCCTCCAAAGATGAACCTATAAGTAGGGTCGCTGGGAGCTGGCTTAGCTCCACCCACTGAAAGTATCAAAGCAATACTTCTAAATAAGAACATGGTTCCCAGCGTCGCTATAAATGATGGAAGATTTAACTTTAACACGATAGCGCCATTCAATATTCCACATAGTACTCCTAGAGGTAGACTTACAGCCACGCATAACCACACATTCAAACCCATCTCAGCTAACACGAACGCGGTAACTGGAACTATAGCAAACACGGAGCCAACAGAAAGGTCAATTTCTCTTGACGCCATCAGAAGAGTTGCTCCAGCACCAATTAGTCCTATCCTTGTAGCATAACTTAAAACAGTAGTCATGTATCCCCAGGTTAAAAAATTAGTTACCGAAAGCGAGAATAATACCATCAGGACTATGAGTGCCAATATGACGCCTATTTCTCTAACCTTAGCAAAATAATATAAAATTTTTTCAAAAAAAAGATGGGGGTTATTTTTCCCCATGTTTACGCACCGTAAACTCTTGTACGCTCAATATAAAATCAGGCTAGTGGAAGCGGCTTGTTCTCGTGTATAATGCTAGATTATCTGGAGTTACTACGCCACTGCCCGTGCTTGCACTAAATGGAGCGAGCTCCTTGTCCGAGTACAGATGTAACCAAATACTTAAAGCTGTTACAATTGGTTGAATGTACTGCTGCTGATTCATTAACGCCCACAGGCAACCTTTTTGCATTAACTCAACATTTCTAGGTATCACGTCCGTTCCAGCGCCTAGAACCTTATCCTTAAGTCCGAGCACATCTATAGCCCTACCAGCGGCAGGCGTCGAAATTCCATCGCAGCCTAGTGCCACAACAACGTCTGGATGACTCCTCAAATATGCTTCTGCCATTTCATTAGCAGTTTGAGCCTCAGGTCCAGCAGTAGTTACTTCAAACGTGAATCCTGCTGGGGTGAGGGCGTCCTGGAAGCCTTGAGCTCTAGCCGTCAAATCAGGTGCACCTGGACGGTGCATAAAAATGACTCCTTTGCCACCCTTTGGATATTTTTTGCTAAGATACTTGTTTAGAAGCACCTTTCCGGTATTAAAGCATGATTCATATTGGCTTGTTCCTATATAAGCCAACCTGTTTGATGGATGCGGTGGATTATCATCAATTAGCATAGCCACAACCGGTATTCCTTTGGAAAGGGCTTCATTAGTTAACTGGTTCATGGTCTCATCAAAAAGAACTGCAACAATAGCGTCAGGCTTCTCCGCAATAGCGGCTTTCATAGCATCATGGGAGGCGACCGCATCTACACCCGAAGGTCCCGTGAGGATAAAGTCAACATTAAACCACTTAGATGCGTCCTCTGCACCCCTATGAATTGGTACCCAGAATTCTCCTCCCAGATCACCGCCTACAAGTATTATTCTGTATTTTTTTGTACTCGGAAAACCACCTGCTGTAAGAGTCTGTGTAATTGTCTGTGTAAGAGTCTGACCACCCGTTGTAATTGTCTGTGTGACGGTCTTGGCAGCTTCTTCTGGTTTTGCAAGCCAGCCAACTGCTCCGCCAATTGCTAAACCACCTATAAGTGCTCCAATAGTCTTCAGATAACCTCTTCTACTTACTTCTTGGCTCATGACTACAGATAATAATATAGTATTATATATATTTTTCTTAAATTTTGCTGTGTTGCATAATTTCGAAATTCGTATTTAGAGGCCTTTTTAGAAGACTAAAATTCTTCTTATATGCTGGTGTTTGTTAAAGTATGTGGTTGCGGTAACGGAAAAATTAGATCATGCAACACGGCATTAAATTTCAGAAGATGAGAAGATGAAAAGTATAGCATTGAGGTATAGTTGGAATACTATTGAAGATAGTAACCAACGTTTTAATACAGTTGCCCTTAATGAAGACTTGGAATAATGATATATAGGAAGTGTTTCCAAAAGAATTATTTTATTCATATTAGAGATTTATTCTTTTTAGCCACACTAAGCACTTGGAGTTAAGGCCAAGATCTTAATAATAGATTCAAATCGTGTCACGCGCTAGCGCACCATAAAAGCTTATAAGCTTCCTTTTTAATCCAATAATACGATTTAGTATGAAATTTGGTGTTCATCTATCCCTGTGGGCTGATGAAGGGCATAATCTTTTAACTCTCATAGAGAGGGCAAAAAAGATTGGGTTTGATGGTGTAGAGATAGATGTCAGAAAATTATTTGATGCTGATAGTGGAATGGTTAAAAAGGCTCTAAAAGACAATGCTCTTGATTGTATTTTATGCGTTACCCTCGATGCGTCTACAGACGTTAGCCATCCCGATGAAGCAGTTAGAAGTAGGGGGATTCAGTTTCTTAAGAAATCAATTGAAATAGCCGGTAAACTGGACATAAAATTGGTAACTGGCTCTACTTATGCTGCTTTAGGTATACATCCAAGTGAAGGTAGAACACAGGAAAGGTGGTTAAATAGTGTAAAAAGTATTAGAGAAATTTGCAGATTCGCAAAAAAATATGATGTTCTTGTCGGAGTTGAGCCAATAAATAGATATAGAAACTACTTGATAAACACGATAGATGAGGCACTTAAGTTTATTGAAGAGGTTGGGGAACCGAATTTGGTTGTTCACGCTGACACCTTTCACATGAACATTGAGGAAAAAAATTTTTATGAGCCAA
>Ga0080004_1129118_pt1 | contig 13655 bp, 15 predicted proteins | sample WasSprMetagenome_FD_69207 | JGI IMG/M metagenome (GOLD analysis project Ga0080004, IMG submission 69207) | Sulfidic aquatic microbial communities from Washburn Spring, Yellowstone National Park, USA - WS (SPADES assembly) (version 2) | ecosystem: Environmental > Aquatic > Thermal springs > Hot... | reverse complement strand
GGGCGCCCGTGGACTTTTTGGAAGAGCGGTATCCGGGAATCGGGGAGCTGCTTGACTATCAAATAGATATTGATGAGATTTGGTCTCTAAGGGACTTACTTGGATACCACCCGCGGGGCAGGGACATTGCCTTCTACCGAGAACTATTAGCAGAGATCGAGAAACGCTTGGAGGCAAACCCAGAGCTTCGGAGAAAACTTGAATCGCTAACTGCAGGGAATATAGATTTCCCGCGCGATTTTTAGGGATCTTCTCAAAAGTCCGCAAAAAACACATGCGAATATGGGGTGTAAATAATAATTAATTTGCGGGGGGCGGGGTGCTATGGTTGTTGGAGCATGCTGACCCTCGGGGGTCATCTTCTCCTGCGCCCCCCGCCTGTCAGCATTTGGGCGGCTCCGAGCATGGCCGCCGCGATGCCCGCCACTATCAACCCTAGCCCCATCGCCTTAACCATCTCAACCAAGTCTAAAGAGGGGGTTGTGATAAAATGATAGGTGATAAAGGCTAATCCTACAAGGCCGATAACCATCGCCGCAACCGCTATGCCTTGCCCCAGCCGCCTATGCCTCGGCATCCGTCTTCACCTCAGGCCTTATCCCGGTGAGCGCGAATGTTGCCTCAGCCGCCTCCTCGACTGTGCAACCGCGCGAGAGGAAGCGCTCGAAAATTTGCCTCGCTTCGTCGAGAGTATATTTTTTGTTGCCGTTTTTTAATCGCGAGTTTCGGGGGACGCTCCGCAATAGGTTGCCGCATCTCGGGCATCGTCCGTAGTCTGTGGAGAGCCACATTCGACAGCATGCGCAAAACCGGGCGTGGTCATAGCGTCTCATGTTTGCGCGCCTCCTCGGGTTTGGGTGAAAGCGGCGTGGACGCGACGGCTAGCCCGGCTAACATTATCAGCGTTATGACGAGAAGCTTCAGCATGTTTCGGAAAGCCTCGGGGCTGAACACAAGCAAAAATGCGAGGGAAAATAATAGGAGTAGGCCGAGCATGCTCATCGCGCTTTTCGTTTTGCTCGCATCTCCGGGCATCCCCACGTCACCCCTGCGCCATGATCTCCGTGATCGGAACTTTGAGCAACATCTCGAGCATGCGCTCGCTGCATATCGTGCTATTTCCGCTGACGTCTAGGTGTTTGATTGTGCATTCGCCGGAGTCCCCGCCCTCCTCATAGGCGGAGAAGTATGGGCATGACTTGCATTTCACTAGGTCATAGTCTATGAGCTTAACGCGTTTTCGGCCATTGCCACTCCCGTTACTGTTTTCCGGCGCAATGCGATTAACTTCGGCCACTGCTTCAGCTTCGGCCTCGGCCTCGGGCTGGGCTTGCCTTTGCCGGGCCTCCTCAAGCAACCGCTTGGCCTCCCGCAATGCATCAGCTTTTTTGCGGAGATATTGTAATCGTGACCGGGAGAGGACGCTCCGCATACGCATCTCGACGGGTATCGGCTGTGTGACCGGTCGCCAGCAATTCGGGCAAACGATCACCGAATATTGGCCGTCCACCGTGCAGTAGGTCGTTTCATAGTATTTTATCGTCAAATCCCATCCGCAGTATCCGCAGACGAATCGCCTGACGCGCGTGGATTCCGGGAGCTGACCCAGCCTCATGGCTAGCTCAACGTGTGGCTCGGGAGGCTCTAGATTGCGCGGTGGATGTTGTTGCGCGGGAGCAACATGTGGTTGCGGAGGCATGCTTGGCGGCGGTTGCATCAGTGGCGGATTCATTATTTGCGGATGTCGCATCGGAATCGGCATCATCGGCGACGCCGGATGCGCGTTCCGGATGAAGCGGTATTCATTCTCGCTTCCATGCGGCTTGTGTTCTTTGCGCGACAAAAGCCCGAAGCCGATAGCAATCATCGCCGTGAAGATCATCAACATCGCAAGTTGCTCGTATGTTATCTGATAGAAGCTCATCCCTCGCCACCACCTCCGCGGAAGATGCGCGGCGGCTTCGGCCTCCTCTCATTGCTTCCGCCTCCACCTTCTTCGGGTGGCGGCGGAGGCCCGGGCGGCCCGGATATTATCTCGATCGGCGCGCCCCAGAACGGTGATCTGTATTGACTCGCCTCCGTGACGGTATATCTTACCTGCGGCATCGTCACCGATCGCACTAGCGCCGCCGCAATCTCATGCGAGCGTGGCGACATGTTCAGCAACAATGGGAGTTGCTTTTCGAGAACAGTAAGCCACCTGATGAATGTGGTGGCGCGATGCCTCCGCTCCTCATCGTCGCTTCGCAAATCGTCTATCACTTTTTCCTGTGATTCTTCGGTTAATTCGAGTTGGCCGGTCTCCGGGTTGATCCGCGCATACTCCGAGTATATCCGGTAGAAGTCGTCTATTATGAATGCCCATCCCCAGCCCAGCCGCATGACACCCGCGATCGGAATAGCTGTCCGCACGTCGGCTTCGTGTTTAAACAGATAGCTGAAGATGTTCTTAAACTCGCGAGCTGGCGAAATCCTGTCACTCATTTCCCACGCCTCCCTTAATCCTCTCGATCTCGTCAATTAACTCGTTGTATTCGTCCACGAGTTTGTCGTATTTGACTGAGACTCGTATTGCGAAGAGGCCGAGCGCCGCAACACCCGCCAAGGCTATTGCTATGAAAATGTTGAAGCGCCCCGCCAAGTCATCATACTCTGCCTGAAGTTTTTGATGGTCTTCATATATCCGGCGATAAACATCAACAAGCTGATTATAGCGGGTCGTGAGATTCGCGTAATCATGATATGTGTTGTTGAGTTCCGCGGCGCATTGTTTGCAAGCAGTGAAAAGAAGCGAGCAGTTCCCGCGCAAGACCTCATATCTCTCCTTCAAGGTGTTGTAGGCTCGAATATAGCTGTCCAATATGTTTCGGATGGTCTGATACTGCTCGTTGAGCCTCCGGATGGTTCCGTTAGCTTTGCCTAGCAGGCCGCGAAGCGTGTCGCGCTCCCGCCGAACCTTGTCATACAGCGTGTTTAAAGTGTTGAGTTGGTCTTTCAGCCTATTGTTCTCCCGCTTGAGGCTTTGCACCTCTTCCATGTATGGCTTGACTTGCGTGTATGACATACCATCGGGCAGGGTCACCACGTCGCCGCTAGCATTCCCGAAGTGAACCATGTAAAGCGCGTATAAGTCTAGTGTAGAGGGGTAGATCTGGACACCAAGTGGAGATGCTGGAGACATGAGATCCCAATCCCCATCATCCGTGAACGGTTGCTTCGCGTGATCAAGCCCCAGAGCATGAAACAATTCATGGAGAAAGGTAGTGTAGTAGTCGTTGTATGTTAAGTTGCCGTTGCATAAGAGGCCTATCCGGAGTGGCGTGTTCTCGCTGTATAGTATGTAGCCCGAGGCATTCGCGCTTTCGGGGCCAAACCGTTTGAAAATTTTGATTGTGATGTCCGCGGCGGCCTCGTCTGAAGCGTTTGTGAAACGGATCAATATGAGCTGATAATATTCGGGATGCTCGTCTATGAACCGGGCAATAATGTGATGGAGGTCTCGGATTGCATCATGAATCGCCAAGAACGCCTCCCCGCATTCATTAACTCCGGAACCCGTCTCATTCTCAGAGACATACACCATAGGGTAGATGTAGATCTTTATCGGGTAATTTCCGGCGAGAGGATTCTTCAACTCCATTATCCTAATCGCGGGGCTCGAAGTTGTCTCCGCGGCGAAGACTTGAAGTGGAGTGGCAACTAGCAGAACTGCGAGCAATAAAAAAATTAGGGGGAGCCGGGTCTTCATGGTTCTCAGCCCCGTCCAATGAAGATGAACGCGTCATATGGCGACTTGATCAATATGACGCCGGATGTCATGAGGTATCGGGGGCCGCCTCCGCCATAGTATCCTCCACCTCCACCGGCGCTAACCACAATGGTCTTGGTCACCGTTGTCGTAACCACAATGGTTTCATGTTCTTTTTTCACCACGGTTGTTGTTATCGTGGTGGTCACGACTTGGGTGGTGATGCTCGTCACAACGATCGTCTTATATTGGGTGATGGTTTTGGTTGCGCCGCCGATCACCGTGGTGTAGGTGCTGACCGGCACGGTTATCGTGTGGGTGACGGTCTGCGTCTGGATAGTTCCCATGCCCACCTCGCCACCCGTCATGACCTCGGCTATCGGCGCCACGGTCACGTTGCGCTCGATCCTCATCTCGAAGTCACCTGTTTCGGCGATGGCGAAGTCGAAGCACCCGAGGTTCGCGTTCTCCAATTTCCGGTAGGCTGGGGACTCCTCGCCGGTCACGGGGTCACGGAATATGACGACGCCCTCGTAATCCACGTAGAAGCATACTTGGCGGGTCTCGACAACCGGCGGCGCCTGCTGAACCGGCTGCAGGCCCGAGAGGTATGCGGCCTTCTTCAGGGCGCCCTTGCCAACGGTGATCGGCTTACCCTTCGGCGTCTTCAGGATCTGATGCAGGTCTCTTCCCTTCACGGAGACCTTGCCCATCTTGATTGACTGGGGTGGCGACCCCGCGCCCTTCTGCTCAAGCATCTGAGAATCTATCACTTGGCCGTCCACCACGAGCTTCACGGTCGTCTTGAAACTATAACCTTCCGGCGTGCCGTTGAAGACCCTCACCTTGATTATGGGCGCGACCCATATCTCGCCCTCGGCCTGCGGGTTTGCTTCGTCATAGAGCTTCATGGCCCGCGCGGTGCCGAGGCTGGGCTTGATGTAAACGCCCGCCATGCCGACCTGCCCGACATACACTCCGGACAATACGTTCTTGGTGAAGATGAGGCTTTGTCCTGAGCTGGATGTGATGCCGAATTCCGCGTCAAGGCCAACCGTCTCGCTCCCCGGCGGAGGAGCTGGAGTTGAGAATCCTAACGCTTGGGCAATGGGTTTAACTATGAAGTCGAGGATTCCTCCTTGCTCGGTCTCTCCCGGCGGCTGATAGGATGGCGGGACGGGATACGTCCACCCGCTTATTATTTCCTGTGTTTGCGGCTGCGGCCTGAACTGCGGCCCGATCATTAGGAAGCCGAGGATCAAGAAGACGACGGCGATGAACGCGAAGATCGCGAGCTTGTTCGATTGCCTGTTGCCGCGCGCGCTAGGCATCAACATTCACCTCCACCGAAGACAGAAAAAGAATGGGGAATGGCCGCATCATGGCCCGCGTCACTCCTCCACGTCTTCGCCTAAATCTTCGGCCTCCAAGTCTAGGTCTTCGGTCTCGATGTCTTTTGCTTGTTTCGGAGCCTCCACGTTCACAATCACGTCCACATCCACCTGATCCTCATCGCTCGCCTTTTTGATTTCGGGCGCGCTAGCCTTCGCCGTTGCCTCGAGCAATGCCTGCTCCTCGAGCGCAAGATTGTAGAACGCGATTTCGATCGCCCTATTCTTCCAAGCCGCTTCATATTCGTCGCCGCGGTAAACCTCGACCCCAAACGCCTTGGGCCGGAAGACATAGTCATTCCACTTGACGGTCTTCCGCTTCAGCCAAGCCTCGACGACGCGGCGAGCATATTCTTTGCCATGCTCAAGCAACTCGCGCGCTTCTTCGATCGCTTTTCGTGGAATCTCTCGCATGCCCGGCTCCACGAGCCATCCGACTTCACTTTTTCTCGTCATGCTTGCACCTCAACTTCAGGAGTGAAATTGGTGCGGATAAATAGATAGGTCGCCGCATCAACTTATCTATTTTTACTTGGCAACTGATTCTAGTGTCATGATGACCCTGCCGAGGCCGTCGAAGCCGCAAAAACATGACAGGCCCGCGAAGCCTGAGAAGCATGATAGCGATCCCTATGCTCGCCTCCTCAATACAAAAGTCGAGGCTCTATTATCCAATGGCTCGAAGCTCTCAGGTGTTTTGATTGAAGTTTCACCATATGCGATCATGCTCGAGAATGTTGATGGCGTCTTTGTGATTAACAAAGCGTATTTGATACAGGTGGCGAGGCTGAGATGACCGAGACAACGTTTGATATTGATGTAGTTTTGGAGAGGTTTCGGCAGTTCCTGATTCAGCGGAAAGAGCTTGGGAAGCCGCTCGGGCCTCATGGCCCCACGCTAACATCCGAGGGAACCATTCAAACGTATATGCGGGTGGCGCGCCGCTTCCTCCTCAACATGATCGCCCAATATGGCCTGCCCCCGCCGGAGGATGCCGTCAGACAATACTTCGCTATATTGCGCAAGCGCGTGAAGCCGAGAACCATCCTCCTAAACTACGCCGTCATCAAAAATCTGCATGCGGCCATGAATTGGCCGTTTAATATTGAATGGAGGCAAGTCGTCGGAGACGAGCTTGAGAGATTTGTTGATGCTCCTTATTTGACTAAGGAGGAACTTGATCAAGTCGTCAAGTATGCAGAAGAGCGCGCAAAAGATGGGAATCCGATACACATGCGCGACGCGGTCATCATCATTCTGCTAAAATATGGTCTGCGGCCCGCCGACATACTCCGACTAACAGTCCAAAACATAAGCTTCGAGAAAATGAAAGAGGGCGAGGATACATATGAGGCCGCCGTTATCAGGTATAAAGCGTGCAAAAGGGGCCGAGAAGTCACAAAGATATTGAGCCGAGAAGCTAGTGTATGCATCGCGCGTTGGGTCGGCTATCTGGAGAGCATTTATGATCCTGTTGAATTGCTATTCGCGCCGCTGATCCCGGGCTTCCGAAACAAGACGCCGCCAAACGTAAGAAGCCGCGAGAAAAAATTGAAGGTCAAGTTGTTCAAGCCCCTTAGTTACAAGCAACTGTATAATATAGTCAGGCGACTACTTGTCGAGGCCCTCGGCGCCAAGATGAAGGAGCGCCGGAGCCCATACGCGATCCGCCGCGGCGTCATCACGTATTTGCTTGCAAGCGCTAAAGCCACGCCCGAGGAACTATGCCGGTTCTTCGGGTGGCGCACCCTCACCATGCCCGTCATTTACGATAAGCGAAAGAGCGAGGATATTGCGCGGAAATTCGTCAATATTATTTAAAATGCATAAAAATGAGCATCCGAAAAGTATCATATTTGATACCTTCGGGATGCACATGAATGGGCATTTGCAAAGAAGAAAAGCCGGAAAAAGGTGGAATTCCGTGTTTTCCGCTTTCCCGTGCCTCCTTTTGGCGAAAGGAGCCCAGAAACGGGGGAACTGACCTTGGATGGAACGGGGGGCCTCCGCCCCTTCAGCTTAGAGGCTGTCCCAACCCTGTCCCAGCCCTGTCCCAACCCCCCTCGGGACAGTATTCCCCCGAATTTCCGGGAATTAAGCCGTAATTCCTAGGCGTCCCATGTGTCCCAGCATTTTCCCCATTATTTAAGAGAAATTTTGCAGAGGGGAGAGGCCTCCCGGTAAGAAAAGGGGGTTGTGAATGCTTCTCCAGCCCCTCGGATTTCTCTTAAAAAATAGAAAAATCCTTGGGACACCTGGGACGCCCCGGAGCTAGGCCGTAATTCGCCTAAATTTCCGGGAAAAGTGTCCCAACCCCCCTTGGGACAAGGCTGGGACACACTTGGGACACATTGGGACAGGGGGCTTTCATGGATTCCATAATAATAATTGGAAAAATGCTGGGACAGTTGGGACAAAGTCTAAACAAAGAGGGGGAATGGGTGGAGCGCCTTAGCCGGCGTAGGCGTCTATGCTTGCCTGCTCTTCCACTTCTTCCTCGTCCTCCTCTTCCTCCCTCTTCTCGCCGAAGGTTATCCCCTGATACACGTATATCCGGGTGCCGCCCTCCCTGATGCGCTTCTTGATGATGCCAAAGTGGCGCTCCAGCTCTCGGGTGAACATCGCCTTCTCGACAACCTTCAAGTCATTATCCTTTGCCCATCCGATATAATGCTCATACAAATCGTTCGCGGGCACGTGGGCTTTACTATCTAGCTTCAGCCACCCCTCCTCAACCCCCGTGGAAACATATGCATAGACGCTATTCATCCGCCGCATCCACATCTCCTTGAAATCCTTGGCGGAGCCTTTGACGCTGAAGCCGCGCCTCTGCCACACGCCCCAGAATGCCAGAATGCTTAAGGCGATGATCTTCTCAATCAGCTCAGGGGTAAAGGTTCTCTCGAAGAAGGTGGGGTCTTCCTCGAATTTGTTTGGGAACTCGATCACAATCCACCGGCGCCAAAACGCGAAGGTCTGATCGCTCACCTCGGGCAACTCATTCGCGCTAAACAGCAATTTTGCATAATTCTTCATATATAATGAGTCTTTGAACTTGCGCGGGGCCGAGATCCAGTCTTCACCCGTCAGCGCCTTGAAAATACCCGTATATTGAATGGGCTTGGGCGGTAAGTCAGGGAAAATGTTTGCGAGCTTGTGGTATAGCTCGGCGGCGGCGAACCTATATGTGCAAAGCTCTTGGAGGCTTTGACCTGTCACGTTATGATTCCCCAACATCGTTTTGATCAGCCTGAGATACGTGGACTTGGCGTTGGCCCCGTCGCCGACAAGCATGAAGGCCTTGTGCAGTGGATAATCGGGATAAAGGCAGTATCCAGGAATTTCGAAGAGTAGGGGCCAAGAGTCTCCAACCCAGCTTTTGAAAATTGCGACTGCCTCCGGCGCGAATTCTTGTCCAATAACCTCGAAGCTCTCACCATTTTTCAGCCTCTCTAGCCCCTTCACAAGGATCTCGACATTGAGGTTCCACGGTATGAGATGGAATATCGGTTTCTCCTTCGTCGCCTCGATCGGGATGATGGCCTGAGCGCCGTCACCGTTCAAGAATGGCTCCCAAGCGAATGCACAATTCTTGAACGCTATCATCAGAGGTTCCTCCGGTAACTCGAAATACGTCCTGCGCTTGAGTTTGCCGATGACTTCATTGACAAGTTGGTTTTTGACCTTCTTCTCGATACCCGCGGCGAGCGCCAAGCCCTCAACTTTTGCCTTCAATTCCTCCTCGGCCTCCACATATCGGCCATCACGCCACACATATAAGCCAATAGACGCGCCTCCGCGAATAAAGTGCTTGATGACGAATTGTTCTCTCAGGGTTTCAGTCATCAGCTCGATTAGGTTAGACGTGTCCCCGATCTTATCTTCATTTATTTCGAAGCATAAGGGATTGATGGGCTCGGAATCCTCATCTTGTGCATAAATCTTCTCGCGAATGGTGTTTTCGTTTTCGCTCGGGCAATCGCGTGTGTGGAACTTTCTGCAAAGACCGCACCTGAAGAGGCTCACGCTCCGGCCACCTCCAATATCAATTGCTTCCTAGGCTGGGGATGCTCAACCTCTAAGCCGGTGATTGCGAGTGTGAACTCGCGGGCCTCCTCGGGTGAATATCCGCGGCTTAGGAATCGCGCGTAGATGCGCTCCGCGTCCTCCACCGTGTATTCGCGGGCAGGCTTGTAGTTTTGGCGGCACCTCCGCATCTTGGGGGCGCGCCGTATGTGGGCGTTCCCGCAATATGGACAGCGGTCTGGCTGCTTCGGAACCCATCGCCGGCAAAGCTGACAATAATTCCGCTCCGCGTAACGTTGTGATTCGACGCCGTTCCCGCCCATGCTAGCCACCTCCCTCGATCTCGTGAAGCAGAAAGTCAAGTTCGTGGAGCATGTCATCGAATTCGCGGAGAATTGTCGTCGCGCGCAATTGCAACAGATACGCCTCCTCAAGCGGCAACCTACCAAGCAAAATCGTAAACAGCCCTGATAGTTTAACGCGTTGCAACTTCAAGTCTTTTGTCATTATTCTTACCTTGTCTTTCAGAAGCGACATGTTTTCTCATCCCTCCCTTGGAAGCTGTGGAAGCATGCCTACAACGGGGTGCGCCTTCCCATCATCCCCAAGCTCGAAGCGGATCACGACCCCGTTCCTGAGAATGAAGCTCATGCTTTGCGAATCAAACACGATACCAATAATAGAATGATCGTTCCAAACTGCATCCTTGTTGAGAATTATTCGATCCGCGAAACGCAGGCATATTTCCATCAAATGTATAACATCGTTGTAACTCTGGATTTTGCGGCTGGCCTGCAACGTTTCTAGAAATTCGCGGAAGTTGCGCGGCTTCGCCGGTATATCTTTATTTACATGCACGGATATGCTAGTCATGGGGCTTCACCTCCTGTGGGGGTTCCTCCGAGGCCTCCTCTCCTCCACTTTTTCGTGTAAACCAATTTTCAATTATGAAGGCGATATAGCGGCTTCTCGGAATTAAGCCGCGCTCCTCATCTATCTTGGCGAGGATGGCCGGATCGAGACTCAAAGTCACTTGTTTGCTCTTTCGCATCCTTTGCGACACCTCGCCTTAATGGTGTTACCAAGGTTACTTAAGTTTTTTTGATAGCACTATCATTATAATGAAAGTTTAAATACTACTTACTTCCATTACATTTGTGAAAAGTAATGCGGGTAAAGTCTCCCCGGCTTGAGCAATTACTGATCCAGACTTTGTCTCAGGCTGGGCCTCTCGGCGCCAAGGAGTTCTATCGCAAAGTCTGCGCGCAACTTAAAAAAGGCGAAACTCTAAGCGAGCCAACTTTCTATCGTTACCTTAAGGATCTTAAGAGAAAAGGCGTTTTCGAGAAAACTGCTGAGGGCAAGTGGCGGCTGAATGAGCGCGGCCTCTTCAGGCTTAACAGGATTACTGCGCTCAATACGGTTCTACGTGAATGCCAACTCGTAGAGTCGGCTTTGGCGGAAGTATACTTCCGCTTTACCCAAGATTTTGGCGGTGCTGTTGATTACTACATCGCCGGCAAGTTTTCAGGCCTTATGGAGGATGCGGCTGAGGAGGTTATCCGCCGGTTTTATCGGGAGGCCACCATCGCGTTTCTGATGTCCCAGCCGGAAGAAGACAATATTCTCGAATTTTATGACAAACTGGTTCAGGGGCTTGGACAGGCCACCATCACATCCCTCATGACCCAGCGGGCAAAACAATATCTCGAATTTTATGACAAATTACTTCAGGAATTTGGGTTTGCAATTTCGCTTGGCATCAAATCCATGTTTGCAAATTCCAAAAGAAATGAAAACCTATGGCAGACAATTGATCGCCTGAGCAGGGATGCGGAAGGCCTTGGCTGGCTATCCACATATCTTCTCCACGGCCTAGAGCAAATTTTCGCAGATGATGAGACGGCGCGCGCGTTTTTGAAAGTTTTGCATTATGTCGGGGCTCTGGGCGAGCTAGTCTTTTTACTGATAAATCAAGATAAACAGAGGGCTGAGCAGATCCTCTCAAATATAACCGGGTCGCCGCGGGAGGGCGAAGTGGATTGGCAACGCCTCAAATCTTTCTTTAAGTGGCTTATGAATTTGAAGGCCGTGGGCATAATCACGATCTCCGCCGAGCATTTTGCTTCGCTTATGGGGAGAATCGCAATAAGCGATTTTGAGAGCTGGTTTAGGGATTTGAAGGCCGGAATCCTAGACCACAGGATCTGGATCTTCGGGAGGTCTCCCGATGCGCCGCCGGGGTTGAAGAGCGGCAGGGAGATCTTGAAAACATTAATTAAACATCCGGAGTGGCTGCAACCGCAAGACGGGTTGGATCCGCGCCGCGAAGAGCTCTTTAGGGAAAAACTAGATCTTAAGGAAACGTGGACTCTAGGCGATTTGGTGGCATATCATCCTAGGGGCAAGGAGATTGAATTTTACCAAGAGATATTGCGGGAGATAGAAAGGAGGCTAGAAGCAAATCCGGAGCTCAGGCAGAAGTTGAAACAAAATGGAGAGTAGGTTTAGGGTTGTCACCGCAGTAGGTCACGCTTCAAAAGCATGACTGAGTAGTTGCCCTCGGGGTTTGCGGCGCGCCCGAAGCATACTCCTAGGTTTTGTAGTTGTCGGAGCAGCCTCGGGTTCTGTTCTGCTATCGTCTCCGCGATGCTAAATAACGCGTTCCAAAGCATGGCTATCTGTTCCTCGCGCTCCTCTTCTCGGCGTGACTCCACAACATGGCCGAATATCCGGAGCGCTTTATCCGCCTTCTCAATTTCTTGCTTGATCATTTCGGGCGTGGGTAGATAATACAGCCGCTCGACGGCGCCCGAATTGTGACCCACCCACAGGTCTATCAGCAATTTGTTTATGCCGGCGGCCTCTAATTGCGTCCGATACCATTTCCGAAACACGTGGGGGTGTAATGCGTATGCGGTTCCGTCCGGCGTCCGGTGATCCAGCCCCAGCCGCTTCAGCAAACTGTAATAGTAGTCATAGAATCGGCCTTTCGTAATGCGCTTCTCGGGATTGCCCTCCACACAAAAGATGTATCCGCGTTCAAATGGAAAGTACTTTACAAAATAACGCTTAAGCTCCTCCCTCAGCTCGGTAGGTATTGGAACTTCGCGGGCAACCCCAGCCTTGGTATTTTCCGCGGGGATGGTGATGAATCCGCGCTCCAAGTCAATATGCTCCCGCCGGACGCTCAAGCATTCGTTCAAACGCATGCCGGTTAGACACATCATCAATATTGCGAGGCGCATGCGTGGAGACCTCGCGCCCATTATCAGCTTCTGGAGCTCCGCCAATGATGGCAACCGGTCTATCCTACTCTTGGCCGCCTTCCTCGGAACCTTCAACTTTTTCGACGGTATCTCTATCTCATGGAAAGAGAAGAACGCGCGGGCTAGATAGACTTCATACCGAATCGTGTGAATGCTCGTCTCGTGGATGCGCTTGTTGATCCAAGCCTGAAGCGCGAGGGTTAGTTGCTTAACGTCACATTTCAGTAGATCGGATATGGTCTCGACGCCCAGCTCCTCCTTCATAAAGCCGAGAACCTTGTTCAGGATATAATATTTCCGTTGCGCCACCAAGGAGGGATTGAATTCGAAGAATTTTCGGACGCTTGGATCAAGGGTTGAGATGTCGAATGTTGGGGTAAAGGTTGGCATGACGTTACTATTTGGCGGGGGTGATTTAAGTTTTGTAAATCGCTCCGGGAAACGGCGCGGGACGTTGTATCCCCATAATAACGTCCCATCGCTTAATGTTGATGATGTATAATAAAATTTGACTTTATAAGGTCCTACGATAAACAGTCCCTCACAAAATTCCTAAACTTCAGACCATATAATCATCTCATTCCTACATTCCTATTAAGTTCCACGCCAATTCTATAGCCATAATCTAGTGAGTCTTTGTTAAAATAGCCGCAGCCACGAACCCCTTCAAACAATTATGTCAAAGGTATTACTACGATTTATATGAATGAGTAAAGTAACCTTAATGGCGGTAGCTTTACATGTAGTACGCGTCTCATAATTACGGTCGTCAAAGCCACCATTGAGAATTTGGACCGGGTGTTTGGGGATGTGTCTGGAGATTCTGGCATGATCTCTAATCTTGGTCTTGTTTATTGGCTACGAGCTTCTTAGCTAGGGCCGCTATCGTTTTTGTTTATCGGTTTCACTTTTGGCTCCTTTGGCTATGTTGCTGGGCGATGGCGTTTTTGGAGTCTGGATCTCCCGTGTTTTTTGAGGATTTTCTTCTTCGCCTCGCTTTTTCCGCGACTTCCTCGCCCTCTACTTCTATTCCCTCTTTCTCGGTTATTTCTAGGGCTTCTGTGAGCATGGACTTGAACTCTAGGCTCAGGATTTTTCGTTTCATCTGTTCTTGTAGGTCGAATAGTCCGCTGATCTTCTGCATGTTGCCGGATTTGTCCATCATGTATCTTATGCAGTAGTTGTATTTCAGGGGCCACTTTTCTATGTAGAGTATCCGCG
>Ga0080004_1129095_pt1 | contig 13655 bp, 8 predicted proteins | sample WasSprMetagenome_FD_69207 | JGI IMG/M metagenome (GOLD analysis project Ga0080004, IMG submission 69207) | Sulfidic aquatic microbial communities from Washburn Spring, Yellowstone National Park, USA - WS (SPADES assembly) (version 2) | ecosystem: Environmental > Aquatic > Thermal springs > Hot... | reverse complement strand
GGGTTTGCGGGGTGGTGTCCTGCTTCTAAGGTGGATGATGTGGGAGCTTAAAAGGGCGATGAACAACCACTCGATGAACGCCTTAGAAGCGGGAATCTCCCGGCTTCAGCCGTGGAGAGTGTCAACCCATTATTCTTAATTCCGAACCTACATCTTCTTGTCCCTTCAAATATTTGCCGCCTGAATCAGAGAAAAGATTAAAAATCCTTTCGAGTTTTTCATATTGTTTGAACCGATGATGCTTTGAATGCTATAAAGACTTTTGAATCTAAGGTGAGCTGCATTTCCCTAAATGACTTCTTAGTTATTTGGACTGTAAAGGCTTTTACAGCTCCAACATTTACCTTTAACTTCACTATATGCCCCATATCTGATATCTGCACTATTCTGCCCTCAAACATGTTTCTTGCGCTTGAAAGAAGCGGTTGAGTTGACATAATAATGTCTTCCGGCGGTATATGCACCACTACATTTCCTATTTTCCTGAAAGCTGCCTCAATCTGTAACCCCTCATCTATGTCAATTATTGATGTGCCTTCAGTGGTAATCCTTGAAAAGCCATAAAATACATTATCCAGCCTAGCGAAGTTTCTTACCGATTCAGCCGGTTTCCCAAAAACCTCCTGAAAAGTGCCTACGGCTTCTATTCTTCCACCGTTAATGATCGCTATTCTATGCGCCAGATTCTCCGCCTGAAGCATGTTATGCGTCGTCATTATTATTGTTGTTTTCCTCTCGCTGTTAACTCGGAAAAGGATTTCCTCAATTATTGAAACGTTCCTTGGGTCAAGGTTTGCTGTAGGTTCATCGAGGAGTAGAAGCTCAGGTTCTGCCACTAAAGCCTGAGCTATAGATACCCGCTGGGCTTCTCCGCCAGATAAAGCTAACGCGTTTTTATGCTCAAAACCGCTCAGCCGAACTAATTCAAGAGCTTCCTTAACCTTCTGTCCAATAATATGCTCGCTTTCTCCCCTAACTTTCAGCGGATAAGCCACATTATCGAAGACACTCATGTTGAAGAGAACAGTCCTCTGGAAGACCATCCCTATCCTTCTACGTAGAGCAACTTTATTCTTCGAAGCCCTCGAAGAGTAATCTACGAGTTGCCCATTAAAGAGCACTCTACCACTCGTAGGCTCCTCAAGTAAATCAAGAATCCTAAGAAGTGTGGACTTTCCAGCCCCATTTGGACCAATGAGGACAAATATTTCCCCATTATTAACTGTGAAGCTTACATCTTTCAGAACTTGTCTGCCTGAATATTCCTTAAAAAGATTCTGCACTTCTATTATAGGCAACTATCTTCCAGCCCCCTTGACTTGGACAATTGTTAACGCTAGATTTATTGCGAATGATATGGATAGTAAGATGGCTCCGAGAGTTAATGCCATAGTGAAATTACCCAGCTCCGTTTCAACAACGATCGCGGTTGTCAAAGTTCGCGTCCACCATCTAATGTTACCTCCAGTAATCATTATGCCGCCAACCTCAGATATCGCTGCGCCAAAAGCCGCAATAATTGACGTTAAAACGCCCATCCGAGCCTCCCTTAACACTAGCCACGCTGCCTGGGCTTCAGTAGCGCCAAGCGCTAAAGCCCTCTCCCTAACTGTTTTTTCAACGCTTCCAACAGCCGACATCGTAACCCCAATAATTATGGGTACAACCATTATGAGCTGCGTTATAATCATGGCTGTAGGTGTATATAGCAATCCCAGCCAACCTAACGGTCCGGAAGACGTAAAAAGCAGGTAAACAATGAGCCCAACTAAAACTGGAGGCAAACCCATAAACGTGTTTATCAAGCTTCTTGACATAACATCTATAAAATGCATTAATGCTCGCTTCCCCTTAAATTGTCTAAAACCAAGAAATGTTCCGATTGGAATCCCTATTAAAGCCCCTATTAGCACGGCTGTTCCCGAGACCTTTAAGGATAACAATGTTATGTTTAGTATTTCCTCCCAAAATGTGCTCTCAACCATATCGCTTCAACCAGCCTAAACTGTTCTTAATCTTAAGATTTGATATTCTCCACGCTTCAATCAACCTCTTAATCACATCATCATAGGTTTCCCTATGATGAAACTTCAACCGCTTAAGCTTCCCTAACAGTATCCTTACCTTATTCCAATAGAGATCAATATACAAAGTCAATTTATAATAGTAGCGAACACTTAAGCTTATCGACAATTCATCCCAGAACTGAAGTTCCAAGCTTTTATGTGAATGGAGAGATAAAGATTTGTGGATCTTGTTTAATTATGCAATATGATCTCTTTCTTCTGTTCCGAGAAGCCTAGTATATGGACTTTATTAAAGTCTCGGATTATAGGCTCAGATAGGTTTCACCCTCATTTTTAGAGCCAGTTATAAGATTTTGTCTATCTTTAGAGGTTTGGCCAGCTTAAGCGCCCCTATAGTTCCCTTGAGAATGCTTCTCGGGACTAGTGAGGATTATCGCGTAGGAGTTTAATAAAATTGCATTTCCTTCAACCAGAACCCTTAAATTTACCAGTTACCTCTTAAACGAGAACCGTGCAGCTCTATCCGTAAGCGCATACGTCCCCCTCTTATTAGCCATGCGCAGAACCATTCTAGCAACAGCCTCTAAACATCATAATTGAATTTTTGCTTGAGAAGCTGTCCCTGCGAGAAATAAATGCGGCTCTACTCTCATCCTCCACCTCAGTAATCTTGTGGAGAACTTCAGTCGCATTTGATAAGCCCTTTTAGCTGCATAGATACCATTCGTAAGTGAGTATCTCAATGGGTACAACCGCTAATGCTAAAATCCCTAACATTTTAGCCATCTCTTAACAAAATGCCGAAGCCAATTTTTAGGGCTGTTTCGAAATTAATGGTTTAGGAGTTAAATTATAAGCTCTCTTTTTGTTTGTTCATGTTGGTGTCTGAGATTTTAGAGGGGTTGCTTAGGCCTAAGGAGGTCTGCCGTAGGCTCGGCATCATCTATCCCGCTCTATGCAGGCAGGATTAGGGCGATAATGACGGCAAGTATAGGATTCTAGAGAGTGAGGTTATGAGGATAACAATCGAGGAGATGAAGAAGAGAGGTGCAATACCTGATAGAGTACTGCGCCTCTAAAGGGTACAAGATCGTCGAGGTGTTGAGCTACATTGCGCGGCTTAAAGACCGATAGAAAAGGGGGGTTGCTGAAGTTCTTCGAGCATGTGACGAGCAGGCGAACGGACATTGTAGCGGCGAACGTGATTGCGAATACCGCTAAAGAACTGAACGCGTCAGTCGTCTTAGAGAGCTCCCCAAGCATTGCCCAAAGAACATGATTGAGGGCGTCAAGGATCCTTCGTTGAAGCATAGGATCCCTCAAGCTGGCTTTAGGAGAATGGTGAAGCGATTGAAGAGAAGTGCTCTGAAAGAGGCATTCCAATCGGAAAAGTCGATCCTAAAGGCGCCTCTCTGAAGTGTCCGCTCTGCGGATCCAAACTGATAAAGGGGCTATGTCCAGAAGCACTTAAAATGCTCGAAATGTAAGGTGGAGATAGGTAGGACATAAGGGCAGTCATAAACATCGAGAGAAAATATTTGACTTTTAAGGGTTCGTGCCGTTAGCTTCAATTCCTCATGACCCAACCATTAAGTTAGCAGCGCTGCCAATGAAGGAGTGGGTGAGGAGAAAGTCCCTAGATGCAACGAATGAAAATAAATTAATGAGCATCTAGGGACAAATTGGGTTAATCCAAGCGCATTTACCTTCGCTATCAACTATTTCAACTCTCAAATATGGATATTTAAATTCTTTCTTAACTTCAGTCTTGACAATGCCTTTATTGTTTAGTTCGATTAAAATTTTTTCGTTCTTTTTTGTTTCTATGTATACTTTTTGCCTATTGCCTTCATTTGAGAAATCGATATCTGCTACGGTATCCTCACATATTTTTCTTTTTTCCGGATGCATCCAAAAATCCAGTAATCTTGTTATTGTGTCAAGGGTGACTGAGAGGCCTCTTCCATTTAATGTAATTAAGTTTACCCTGTTAACTGGAGTAGAATCTATCGAAAGAGAATTTAACGTATAATTGAAGAGAAGTATTTTTGGGGACATGCTCGAATAGAATCTTCCATCCCTTATGGCTTTTAAAGCTCCTTCAGCGCTTACATCATTCACATTAACCCATATCCACCCGCCATTTGCATCTATTGGTGGCTTAAAATATCTGTGGGCGTCATCCACAGCCAGACCCAACATTTTTCTACCCGATGACAAGAGACAATCCCAATGTATTAAGCTATATCCTTTAGCTACTTCGACGTCGCATCCAGTATTATATATTTCTATGCCAACGTAACCGGTCAATGTGGATAAATCTTCATACACAAGGTTCGACCAGTATGGGTGCGCTATAAATGCTAATCCGCCTGACCCGTTAATGTAGTCTATTGTAGACTGAGCATCACTTATATTTAAAACTGCCGGATCATCGAAACCTAAAGCTACAATATGATAAGATTCCCCTAGCTTACATTTACCTTTAGAAACTTCAATCCCGTAAATATAGACTCCCTTAAAATCTTTAACCTTACATATTTTATTATGGTCGGTTATTGATAGCAGCATATAATCCCTCCCCTCATAAAATCGGGCAACATCCTCCGGCATTAGGAGGCCGTCAGAAAGGGTGCTGTGACAGTGAAGAGAACCCTTAAGCCATAAACCATCATTCATCATAAACCCCGTCATCAACTTCGCCTCCAATAATATGATCTGCTTTAAGACATCTTTTAGAGTATTTTCCTTAATAAAAAAATTAGGATTAGCCAAACACTTTTATGGTTACTTAAATACTATCTTCTTTCTTCCTGATGGATTACCTCTGATCGAATGGATTCGATTACCAGCGCTTCAATATTTTCTAGTTCCATTATATTTATTTCTTTCACTACAATGTTTATTAATATTCATGGAGGAGAATTTTCCCCTTTTTATTCGTTAAAATTGGCAAAAATTATTAAATTTGAGGGAGCTTTCTTCTAACCATGGAGGAACTTTTTTCACCTACTCCAAAAGTGGGCGCTTATGTAAACGTAGCAAAGTATGGAAGGATATGGTTGGGTTTAAACGAGATTGGGGTTTTATGGGATGACCCCAGAGATATTTACGCCATAGTTATACGCTTCAAAAATCCGCCAGAAAATTTTGGCGAGAAAAATATTAAAATACAGTATTGGCAGCATAATTGGCCTAAATTTCGATTTGAATCTATAGGAGCTGGATTTTCAGGATGGCAACCTATAGATGACTTTCATAATGGTCAATGGAGAGACGCTAAGTTTGATTTAAAGGGTGGCGGAAAAATTTGGTGCTTCCTGTTTCACTCCATCACTGAAGAATTCCCAGAGCTGACGGAATATAACGTGAGATATCGCAGAACCTTAAAAATTAGGCTGATTTCCACTAAAAACTTGCCTGAAATCGAAAGTTTTGAAGCGTACACGGATTCCATTTGGAGGGAAACTGAAGTTTCGATTGAGTGGGGTTGCACAAACGCTGCCGAAAAAGTTTGGGACGGAAAGCTTGAAGTTTTCAATGGTGAACTAGCTGGCTTAAAAACGCTAGGAACGTTAAGCAAAGTCAGGATATTGTCGGAAAAATCTTGGGAATCAAGGTTAAACATTGGTGAAACAGATGGCGTGAAGGCAATAGTATGGTATGCTTACAGTGATAATCCAAAGAGCTTTGACAAAACTATTGTAACTGTTAGATCTGAAGCGCACAGCTTTTCCTTCAGCGTGGACGATTTAGAGAGAAATAAAGCAATTTATATAAAAGATTACAATGTTCTTGTTTCTAAAACCTCCGAAAATTTAAGTTTAAAAACCTATGGCAGCGAAATACTTAAGCAAGGTTTAACCACGATATATGACCTTGTAAATAAAATGCCTGAGCAATCCCTTAATAGGTCTTGGCGGGAAATGCCAGCTAAGAAAAGAGGCATACATTTCATCTTGGGCTGTAAAGGTCGTAGGCAGAAGTTTGGAGTAAATACTCGGGGCGTAGTCTTTATCCCAAAGCTTTGGAATGTCCGAGTTAAAGGTAAATACTCTCATAGATTCTTGTGGGATGGTGACACTATATCTTTCGATTTCGGCTTACCGAACCTTGAACCTGAAGATAGACATTTAGAAGATGATTTTATACCGATAATATATGCAAAATGGTTTAATGATGGCATAGTATATGAGCAGGAAGCTTTCGCCACCCTTCTCTTCAAGAATATTCTAGATGACCTCAAAGGAGAAGACGTGATAGACGGCGATGATCCAATCGTATGCATGGTTAAGATAACGGCTTCATCACAAGCATTATCTCATAAAACTGTAAGCTTAAAATTATCATCAATTTGTAAGGGCAATTGGCGTGAAGAGAAAGGAGTCAAAGAAAAATTAATGTACAATGTCGGTCTCGTTTACGCTATGTACCCAGATATCCACCGTAAAAGACTTAGATATGTGTTAGACATTAACGGAAGAGGGGAAGTTAAAACCATTAATCATAATCTTATGTATACAATAAGTCTGAAACCAGGTGAGACTCACACAATTTACGTTAAAATACCCTCAATAACGCTTCTCGAAGATTCTGAAATAGAAAAGCTAAAGAGTTTGGGCTATCATGCTGAGAAAGTAAAAGTGTCTGAATATTGGAGGACGCTTCTCAATAAGGGTGCGCAAATACATGTTCCAGATAAGTGGTTAAGTAACTTTTACAAAGCTCATTTAAGTCATATTTATGTAACCGACGATAAAGAACCAGGCTCCGAAAGATACATGTGTAGAGTGAGCTCTTTCAATTACGGCGTCTTCGCAAATGAAAGCGCCATGGTTATAAGTGAACTCGACAGAAGAGGTTTGCATGAGGAGGCTGAACGTAGACTGGAAGTTTTCACTCACTATCAGGGCACAGCTGTTATGGCTGGCAAATATTCAACGGCTAAAGGCGTGTTCTATGGAGCTGGAGGGTATGAGTGTGGACAATATGGGCAACATCACGGCTGGGTTTTATGGGTGTTTGCAGAACATTATAGATACACTCGCAATAAGGAGTGGCTTAGAAAAGTTGCCTCAAACCTAATTGAAGCATGCAACTGGATAATAAATGAGAGAAAATCTACGATGAAGGTTAATGAGGGTGGGAAAAAGCCGATTGAATACGGTTTTCTACCGCCTGGAGCTTTAGAAGATGTAACTGAATTCTGGCATTGGATCGCAACAAACGCTCATGCCTATAGAGGTCTAAAATCGGTGGCAGAAGTTTTATCTGAAATAGATCATCCTGAAGCCTTAAGGCTTAAGGAGGAGGCTGAAGCCTACCGTAAAGATCTAATTGCTGGAATAATGGAGGCTGCTATAAGAAGTCCAGTTGTCAAGCTTAAAGATGGAACATGGATCCCCTATTTTCCATCTAGACTGGAAAGACGTGGACGTGACATAGGGTGGATACGTGAAACCTTAGAGGGAGCTATGCATTTAATTTTATGCAGCTTAATTGACCCACGCTCTAAAGAAGCGGAATGGATACTCAAAGATTATGAGGATAACCGATACATTTCAGATGACTATGGGTATACTGTTCCAGATATTGACAGATTCTGGTTTAGTAGAGGAGGGTTCTCGATGCAACCGAACCTCTACGGTTTTCAAATACCGTACTTATGGAGGGGGAACGTAAAGCACTTTTTAAGAGCATTCTTCAACTCTTTTGCGGTAGCCTTCTATCCGGATACTTACATGCTAACAGAGCATCCGCTTCCAACAATGGCTGACTGGGCTGGAGACCACTTTAAAACATCAGATGAATCCATAGCATGCTACTGCCTAAGACTTATGCTAATTTATGAGGATGGAGAGAAGCTTGCGCTTATGCCTGCTGTTCCATCAGAATGGTTTAAAAATGGCGCAAATATTTCAGTGAATAATGCAAGCACGTACTTCGGAACATTATCCTTTAATGTTGAATCCAAAGTTCATAATGGTTTTATCGAGATATTCTTAAACCCACCGACAAGAAATCCGCCAAAATCCATAGAAATTCATGTCAAGCATCCAGACAACTTGAAAATAAAAAGAGTGGAAGTAGATGGGCAAGAATGGCTTAATTTTGATCAAGAAAACAATATAGTTCAGATTGCCGCTCCAACTAAACCCTTAGAAATAATTGTCTATTATCGTTAAGTGCATCTCTCTCAAAAGACCCATCAAGAAGGATAAATGTGGCAACCTAAGGTTTATAAGTGAAAACTTCGCCATCTACGGCGGGACGCGGCAAACTGTTGTATAAAGGCTTTATGTTAAGTTGCAGAACTTATGTTGGGGTGGTGAAAGTGCTTTTAAGCCCTAACTGAAATTAAATTGCTTGGGGATTTTTCCCTGTTGAAAGCTGTTCAGGCATGTATTGTTGGGAAGGTTTTAGCCTTAAACAGACTCTTAACGAGCATTTTAGGCTTGCAGAATGATTTTTCTTCACGAGAATAGTCATAGGGAAACTGAAGAGGCTCCATACGTATTAGGAGAAGGCTTCGAGAGGAGCCCCTAAAAGTCAGAAAAAGATGGATTGGCACTATTTTTCTTAAACCTTAACAAGAGCATGTAGCGAAAATCTTTAGTATCTTTCGCCAAAAATGTTGATTGGAGGAATGCATGAAAGTGTATGTGTCGGTTCTAGGTAATACCGGTATTAGGGTCTCTAGGCTTTGTATAGGCACTGATTACGCCGATGTCTACGGGAAGTCATCTCTAGGCAGAGAAATATTGCTTAAAGGTTTCAGTTTTGGAGTCAACTTCTGGGATACTTCTGAGAGCTACGGTTCTTATCCGGCAATTAGAGAAGCTCTTAAAGTGCTCGATCGAAATAAGATTGTAATTACAAGTAAAAGCTACGGTAAAACAATAGGTGAAGCAAAAAGGGATCTCGAGGATGCCTTAAGGGAAATTGGAACAAATTATCTCGATATCTTCATGCTTCATGCTGTTGATACGCTTGAAGACTTTAATGCAAGGAGAGAAGTGTTAAATTTCCTTTTAGAATGTAAAAGGAGGGGAGTTATAAAAGCGGTTGGGGTTTCAACTCATTCTGCAAAGGTAGCTATGGCCTTAGCTGACATTCAGGAAATCGAAGTTATTTTAACAGTATTGAATATGAGGGGGTTTCATATTAGAGATGGAGATCTACAGATTATGCATTCAGCAATTAAAAAACTTTATGATGCAGGAAAAGGAGTTTACTTAATGAAGGTTTTAGCCAGAGGAAAACTTGCAGAGCAATCTGAGGAGGCACTGAGATACGTATTTAAGGTTCCCTACGTGCATGCTGTATCTGTAGGCATAAAAAATCTTGAGGAACTTGAGAAAGCAGTTAAAATAGAAAGTGAAGTTGAAGAGATGCAACGCGGCATAAGGCGCCTGAACGTTCCGTAATCGATTCATCTAATGATTCATAGATTAGACAGACATATAACTGCAAAATTAAGCAGGCGTCTTTAAGCATTTTCAGCCCTTAAAGACACCTGCCTATGGCCAAGTTCGTAATGGAGAACAGTAGTTGTTAGCTTAGTTTTGTAACCTAAGATGTTCTCTTGCACTTTATTATGGGCATATTTATCGTATTGGCAACTATTCAGTTTTTGCAACGTAATAACGATAGCTAGACGAACCGAATATTTAAGGAGATGGAAATAATGCATTTAGCGCTCAAGATAAAAAATGAACTGATGGGGATAACCTATACTAAAATTGAAACCATCCCCACTCAGGTAATATTATAAGTGTCGCTCCTTACGACTTAAGTCAGGATCCTTCGGCTTCTCCTCCTGGTTAGGCTTCATTGGTTGCCCTCCAACCGTTTCGCTGGAAGCACGGCTTACGCCACGAGGCTTTCAATGTTCAGCCTGCCCTTCTACGGCGTCACGCTCTAACCTCATATGCACCCATTCGCACATATTATTGACGTGGGCTAAAGATTCAGCACCACACTTATCGGACTCGAAAAATCCGACTTAAGGCAGGAATGTTTTAGGAGGAATGTTGTTTAGATTTTCCCATCCCTCTTGGAGCTAAAGAAAGCTTCGGGTTTTTCTGGGCACCCATCTTTATATAAGGTAATTAAAGCCATTTGCGCAAAACTAACAAAATAAGTGAGAGGAATAAGTAAAATAAGAAAGTAATTGAGATGAAATCGTTAGGGAAACTTAACTGAAAAAGGGTGTTATGCGATTTTTCACTTTTTAACTGTTTAGTTTTTCAAGTTGAAGGAAAAATGCGAGTTTCCATCTAGATAGATTTCAGTAAGTAGAAAAATAATTAAGTAACCCTACTCAATATTATTTGAGGTTTGGATTTCACTCAGTGAGGTGCAAGAAGTTGGTTATTAAAGCCTATGTGTTATTTAAGGTGAACTCTGGAACTGAGAAGGATGTTTGTAAAAAAATAGCTGACTTAGATAACGTGTTGGATGCAAGCATAATTTACGGGGAATATGATATAATTGCAAGGGTTGCTGTTCCTGAGCTTACTCAACTGAATGAGTTCTTAGATAAAGTTAGAAATATGCCGAGCGTTATCTTAACGTCAACAATGATAGTTGCGCAAGAATATAAGGGGAGAAATAGAAGGGAATCATTAAACGCTCAAAAATAGCATTAATGGAGCGTAGATTTTAAAAACAGTCACCTATAAATGTCTTTGTAGATTTGTGAACAACAAACCTCTGAGAAAATTATTTCCAAACCTAATTTTTCAGCTTTCTCTATCGCTTCATTAGATGGAAAGGCGATAGCATTAATGCCAGCTTCAACAGCTAAAATATCTGTTAACGTTCTATGGTAACCTTTCGGCCTCGCGCAGCCGAGAACTATTGGAATGTTCGGCATCATGAGGCGCGCCTCAACAATAACATTTAATATGGTTTTGGGTGACGGTGGCTTAATAAACTCCATTTTTGTACCTTTAATGGGGAAGAAGACTATTAATATTAGGGCTGATGGATTATGCCTTGAAATCATTTTTAAGGCTTCAAACTCCCCCCTCATGTTACCATAATGTAATCCAATGAGTACATGTGGAGTAAATGGTATCCCAACTTGCTCTAAAACCTTAAGTGTTTCAGCGTACTTCTCCACTGAAGCATTGAGGTGATATATTTCTCTAATAGTCTCATTTGAACCTATTATGTCAATTGATACAGCGTCCACACCAGCCTCCTTAAGTCTCTTAGCGGTTTCAAAATCAATCAACCCTGTGTGAACAACAATAGTGAACCCTAAACGCCTCTTAACCTCAGATATAGCATCTATGAACCTGCCTATTGGAACAGAGCCGTTAGGCAAGCATCCCCCACTTATTAGGCAGCCGAGAGCGCCACGCCTCTTTAAATCTAAGCAGACGTTTATTAACTTACTTGGTGTCTCAGCTGGAATCATTGTTTTAAGAATTTTGCCACCGCAATGATCACAATTTAGGGAGCAGTATGAGCCAGTAATAGATATTGATGGAAAACTTGAGGGTGAAGACCTAAAATATCTGTTACTGTAATGCATGAAACCTGGAGCATAAAAGAATATTCTTTTACCAAATCTCCGCCAGCTCTCATCCCTCACACTCAAAACGTTATCCGAAAAATCTTCTGAAAATTTTGCGTTCAATTTTCGATTTCTCCCTCACATATAACCTTAAATCTAATACCAATCGAGTATTTTAAAAGTTATTTGCTCCATGTTTATCACCCATTTTTTAAACATTTAGATATAGATGGTGAATTTTCCCTGAAAACCGCTAAATAATATGCTAATGGCAACTTTATATAGGGCTTCTTTAATTAACAATTTTTGTTAAGATACTATAATATCTGCTGCTGGGGCTTAGATATGATAGTTGATGCTCACACACATCTGAAGCATGGAGATGTCTTTAGAACTGAGTTTTCTCCTGAGGAAATTGTGGAAACTATGGATAGGGTTAACATAAACTTATCTGTAGTCTTCGCTATAAGCACAACTACTAGTCGATCCATAGAAATGGCTCTTGAAGCCAAGAGAAAATTTCCAAATAGGCTAATACCATTTGCATATGCTCTTCCAAGCTATGAGCGGCCCGTTATTGAAGAGTTGAAGAATGCTATTACCAATCTTGGTTTTAAAGGAATTAAAATTCATGCTGGAGAATGCACGCTAGCGGAATACGTTATAGATCCGGTTATAGAATTGGCTGAAAAACATGATGTTCCATGTCTAATAGATTGTGCTGGAAGGTATTCTGATATGAAACGTATAGCTGAAACTTTCCCAAATGCGAAAATAATAGTAGCGCACTTTGGAAAATACTTATGTGAGAATGAAACACTAATAGACAAATTCATTGATCTCGCAGCTACCTATAAAAACATTTATCTTGATACGAGCGGTGTGGTGCTAACGCATAAAATAAGGGAGGCGGTCAATAAGGTAGGTTCAAATAGAATAGTTTTCGGAACGGACGGACCACACAAAGACCCTGACACGGTAAGTTTCGCTGCGAAGGAGATTAATAAAATCAGAAATTTAAAACTGGATCCAAAAGATGAAGAAAATATTTTGAGTGGCTCAATACTTGAGATTCTAAAGATGAAATGCAAGATATAATGTGATTATGCAGCTTCATCTAATGCTCCAGGAATTAGCAAAACCACCTTCTTTAAAAATATAGCTGTCATTTTCAAGTTTCATGCGAGTTTATTTAGAGCATATGTTAGTTGTTTTATTGGAGGAGGCATGCTGAGGTTTAGATGCGTTTTTATTAAGTGATTTTGAGAGGGGTTGAATTAACTTTTTTTGGGTAGTGGGAGACCTAGTAGTCTTGCACTCTACAGCATAAGAAGTTGCAAGTATGGAAGGATGGTTGATGGTGCGGGAAGACTCATTGAAGACCATTATCAGGTTAAAACGCATCCTGCCCCAATAATGACCATAGAATTAGTAGTCTCATAATATGGCAATTAAGTCTAGGATTTAAGCCCACATGAATCCTTAAAAGTTACGATGACTCAGATGTTGCAGCTGTCAACTTAAGCTGGAAGAATTAGATACTGTTAAAATAAGGTTTGTCATGGTGGTTTTCCTAGGGTTTGTTTTGCTCCTTAGGTTATTGTATCAGTATGTGAGTGTTTATGGGAACAGTTTTACGTTTTTTATTCTGCTTCTTCCAGCTGGGAAGTTGTTATAGAATTCTTTTGTCCTCTCCTCCAATATTCTGAAAAAGCGTTCAACAAGTCTTCTAAGGCTATGAGCCATATGCTTCCACTTAAGCCTAAGGCTTTTAAGAGCATCCCATAACTCCTATCCACGCATATTAATGGCTTACTTAAGCAAGCCCTAGCTTCAACCGAAACCTTATTACGCTGAAAACCCTACTCTCCAACGGCTTCAAGGAGCCAAAATAAAAGGAGCCCAAACAAAACCGCCTCAAAAACATAAAGGCTCCCTGAAGCCAGTGTGTGTCCAACTTATTCATAGATCCATCTCACCACTATTTTTTAGGCAGCATATTATGATTCTTGGGTTTATTCTTGTTTTCGCTTTCCCCCTTTTTCGCCCCCTGAACTCTACTGTTAACGCTCCGAACATTCCCTCCCCAACACGTCTATAAG
>Ga0080004_1129073_pt1 | contig 13657 bp, 14 predicted proteins | sample WasSprMetagenome_FD_69207 | JGI IMG/M metagenome (GOLD analysis project Ga0080004, IMG submission 69207) | Sulfidic aquatic microbial communities from Washburn Spring, Yellowstone National Park, USA - WS (SPADES assembly) (version 2) | ecosystem: Environmental > Aquatic > Thermal springs > Hot... | reverse complement strand
GAGGATCGTTCACGTAGGTCCCTTCTGAGATCCTGAATTCGCGGTGCAGGTCGTGAAGGTATTCGTGGGCCTGCCATCTTACAATAGAGCCGATGTGCTGAGGCTATGCCTGAGCTCTTTCTCGAACAGCAAACTGGTGAAGGGCTTCATAGTGGTGGCGACTCCGCATCAGAGGACGAGACAGGAAAGATCAAGGAGATAGTACTTAGTCTGGTGCATGACAAATGAAGGTAATGTTCGTTGTTGCGAGCTATCACCCACACATTGGGGGCGTGGAGTACGTCGTCAAGTCTGTGGCGGAGAGGCTCGTGAAGAGAGGGCACGACGTGACCGTGCTCTGCGGAGAGCCGAGCGTTGACGACCCGAGGGAGGAATGGGTCAACGGCGTTCGCGTAATCAGGTGGCCCGTTTGGGCGCCTGGAGGGGCTTATCATATTCCGAGGCTAAGGGGGAGGCTGAGGAGCTGGCTCTCGAAGGCCGCGAGGGAGCACGACGTAGTCCACTTCCACAGCGTTCACAGCGTGCTGACGGTCTACTCTCTAAACGCGTTGAAGGAGCGCGGAGCGCGCAAGGTCTTAACCCCCTATTATCACGGCACGGGGCACACAGCTTTTAGGAGGCTCCTGTGGAGGGGGTGGAGGTCTTACGTCAGGAGGATGCTACGCTCTGTCCACGCAGTCCACACCGTCTCGAAGCTAGAAGCGCAGCTCGTCGAGAAGGACTTCAGGGTAGAAGCCGTGCCCATAGAGAACGGCGTCGACGAATGGATCTTGAACGTCTCGTGGTCTCCTTCGAACTACGTCATGTACAGCGGTCGGGTCGAGCGATACAAGAACGTCCACAGGCTAGCGAACATCGTCAGGATACTCAACACTGACTTCGGGATGAATCTTGACTTTAAGATATTCGGGTCGGGCTCCTTCGTGGATCGCCTGAACAAGCACTTGGCCGAGATGGGAATGCAATGCCGCGTCAGCCCACCGCAACCATTTGAAGACTACATCGAGAGCCTGTCCAAGGCCTCGTTATTTGGGTTGCTATCCGAGAAGGAGTCCTATCCTCAATCAATCAACGAGGCGAACGCCATAGGCGTGCCAGTCGTGGTCGTCGAGCCTTGGGGCCTCAACTTCTCGGGGAGGAGCAGGACCCTGATAACCAAGCTGAGCAAGAGCGACCGAGAGCTGGCCGGGGAGATCGCGGCCTTCTTGGACGAGGCCAAGAGACAGCCGAGGCCGAAGGTGCCGACGTGGAGCCAAGTAGTCGATCTCTATATCAAAAAGCTGTATCAATTGCACGAGTAGTAAACCATAGCTGAAACGCACTTACACTCTTGCACTACGAAGTAGTAAACCCTCAGGAGACTAGAAGCGCAGGTGAAGGAGTTCGCTTCGACGACAAGAAGTTGGCTTTTTAGACACTCTGCTCAGCAAGTTAGAAGTGATGAAGATATAAGTATCTTGAGGGCGTATTTGGGGGCATGAGGTTGCAAAAATTCGGGGTTATTGCTAGAGAGAACATAGTATACGGAGCATTACTTAGGACAATTCACGAGCTTATGCCCTATAACTATAGCTTGATTGAGGTGAAGACAGATCATGGCGCTTTCAAAATCTATACGCACTTCGAAGGCGTTCAAGTCATAGACGAAATCTTTTGCTTGGAGGAATATCGCAAGGCCTTCGAGTATAGCCCATGCACGGTCGTGGACTTGGGGGCACACATAGGCACCTTCACCCTCCTCGCGACCAATATAATACTCAACACACATGGTGATGGGCTTATCGTGTCTGTAGAACCAGCATCTATAAACTACGTAGCATTATTGAACAACGTCAGGCTCAACAACGTTGAGAAGTACGTCTATCCAGTTCGCGTTGCCGTAGCTTCAAGGCCCGGCTTAGCCGAAATAGAGTGGATAGGGATGAAAGAAAGGGTAAAGGCTACGACGATGCAGGAGATAATGGATGATGCCGGTCTAGATAGCGTAGACCTAGTCAAAATGGATATAGAAGGAGCAGAGCTAGAAGTTTTAACAAGTAACAACGACTGGTTGGAGCGCGTGGACTCCATAGTGATGGAAATCCACCCTCAGGTCTATGGGTTTACGGGCGTGGATAAGATAATTAAAAGTTTAAGGGAGAAGGGCTTTTACGTAAAGGTCGTAAGAAACCATGTTGACACGAAGCTCGCCTTAGAGAAGTGGATAAGGTCCATAGGCCCATCTCCGACATGGCTATTACTAACGCTATGGAAAGCCTTGGTCGCCACAACTCTAAGAAACCATAAAAAGGAGTATTGGTTTGCGATAAGGTTTAAAGCATGAAATTGGTAGACCATTAACATGTTTTATAGGAAAGAAGCCCTTATACATTAGGTTATTGATGTAGAATGTCATGCTTGGCTTAAAGAATTACAGCATCGACTAACTTCGCAAAGCAGAATTAAATTAACTTTATATTTACATGGATTTACCAAGTAAGATGTGCATGACTAAGGGGTTCTCGCTGAAGCGTTTATGAACATCGTATTTCCTCTCATCGGCCAAAATAAGTAACCCTAATAGGGGAATGCTCTTAACAAGTGATATTTAAGGTGCGATAATGGAAAAGAGTATGCGCGCAAGAAACAGCGTGGTAACTCTGTTAACTAACGAATATCCACCATATGTTTTTGGAGGAGCTACATTCTCTAAGCAAGTCGCAGAATGGCTTTCTTCTTCTGGTTGGAGAGTTTTTGTGGTAGCAGGAAAAGCTGGCATTTATGAAAGAGTTAGCGTAGAAAAGATCAACGAAAAGTTAACCGTGATGAGGGTATACTTCCCTGGTATACCTCCAAGGTGGCTGTTATACGCTGTCTTTTCTAGAAATTACTTAAAAATGTTGTTGAATAGATACAAAGTTATTGTTTTATCAAACAACTTATTGACATGGCTCAGCCTAAAGTGTCTTAAAGGATTCAAGAATGTTACAAACGTCATTACGGTATTCCATGGCTCTCCATATTCCCTCTTGACTTTCTTCCATCATGTTACGTGGGATGTTTTGAAAGAGATAAGCTTAGAAGAACTCGCATATTACGTGCAAGCCCCTTTAGTTAATCACTTGATTAGAAAAGACATGTTCACAAGTGACCGTTATGTCTTCGTAGCAGACCACGTAGTCGAGGAATATGAGTCTCTTTTCGGAGACGAGGTCAAGGATTTGCGTCGTCGCGGTGTTGTAGTCTATCCAGGAGTGGAATTCGAGGACCTCGTTGAGCTTAGACAAAAAGTAGGAAGAGCTAGAAGAGGGAAAATAATCATCGCCTACATAGGCAGGCTGTACTACGTGAAGGGGGTTACGCAGGCCGTCAAAGCCGTGGAGGACTTAACAGAAAGAGGCTACCGAAAAGATGTTGAGTTGTGGGTGTTCGGAAAGGGCCCTCTTGAACCATGGCTAGAGCATTATTTGAAAAGGAGAAAATTGCTGAAGAACGTAAGGCTGTTTGGTTTCGTCGAAAGGTCCAAATTGCTATCCTTGATGGCGAAGTACGTGGACGTGCTGTTGCATCCAAGCCTATACGAAGGGGCTCCTTTAGCAGTCATGGAGGCTCAGGCGCTCGGGATACCGGTGGTTGCATACGACCTGCCATGGGCTCGGGAATTTATCATTGATGGGGTCAACGGGTATAAAGCACACTACCCCAACACGGCAAAACTGGCAGAAGGCGTTGTTAAAGCGGCAAGGCTTAATGCTAGCGCCGTGATGCTCTCTGCCGAGAAATATGATAGAAAGAGGACTTTACGTAAATTAGAAAGTGTGCTGGAGTAAGTTTTTCAATGCAGTGCTTAGCTATGCGTTTACTCAGCACCGAGTAAAAAATCGTCAAGCGCCATTAGTTGTTACGCTCAACGATGCACAAGCTATCTCAAGGAGACGGACGTGACGAACACGCTCAATAATGACACGGCCCCGTCAGGAAGTCTTCTGTTCACTTTTACTATCTATTGTAGTTTCTGTTTAGTTTAGTGTTCATGTTGCACTTGAAGAGAGTCCACGTCTCTCTTGGTAATGTCCAAGTCTCTTTCTCGTTCTGCTCGGTTCTGTACGCGCTCTGTTTACACCGCTGAGAAGCTCACATTACTTGGGGGCGACATCTTCCTCTCTCCAAGCGCTATCGCGACGAGCGATATTATATTCAGTAAAGGCAACATCGTTGCGCTCTGCGCGGACCTTCATTTTGAACATCGCATGTCTCTACTAAAGGGCGTGGAGGCTGAGGAAAGACTGGGAAATTACATTCTGCTTGCGAAGAAGGGCCCGCATTCGCTCGACTTTTGAGGGGTAAGGGTAAAAGCTCAGGATCTTGGGGCAAAGAAGGACAAGACACTTATGTAATGAAGGTTTCGGGGCATGAAGAGAATCGATGTGCTTTTAGTCTGTAGTCATTTTGGTAAACTGAGGCTGCCTACAGAAGGCTTAGCTACTTGGCCAAGTACTTGCGGTCCAAGCGTTTGAGAGTCGTGTGCGCAAGCCCTCTACAGCTGACTAACTACGGCATCTTAAAGCCCGAAGAATATGTCGTGGCATCCCTAAACGTCTCGTCGCGCGGTTTCGCTGCCTATTTGCTGAACGTCGCTTTATCGCTCCCTCTGACGGTTCTCATCCTGGCCCTCCGTCCCAAGGTCGTGCTCGTCAGCGTCCCGGACTCGTATCTCGTGCTAGCGTCTTATTTGGGCTGTGCTTTGACGGGGGCGAGGCTCATAGTGGACGTACGGGACCCCCAAGAGGAGATCATGGTTCGAGAGTACAGAAAAGGGCTTTTCGGGGCTTTTCTCGAGGGCGTGCAGGTGGGTCAATTACGCCATCTACAGGAGAGGTCACACTGTTGTAGAAGTGACGAGGAGCCTCGTCGCCATGCTGGCCAAGTGGATAGGCAGGCCTGTGTGCATGGCCCCAGATGGAGCGGCCCTAGAGGTCTTAAAGCCACTCGACAAGTCCGTAGTAGGGAGAGACTCGGGCTCGGCTAAGGTCCCTTCTCAATTGCATATATAGGTGGCTTGTCTTCACGTGGATACTACAACCTCCTACCGCTACTACTCGCTGTAAGGAGGCTCAGGAGGAGACTGAACGTCGACATAAAGCTCGTCGCCGCAGGCCCCATACTCAACGATTACATCAAGAGGATTATTGAAAGCTTTAGGGATGAGCTCATATACTTGGGATTGCTCGACGTGAAAGATGTCGTGATATTGCTCTCGGCCTGTGATGTTGGCGTTGTTCCGAGAATTGACGATCCTATATATGATTATTCCTTGCCCATCAAATTCTATGAATACGTTGCCACGGGCTTACCTGTGATAGTGATGGCAAATAGGAGGAGCGAGCTGGAGGTGCTAGGGGACGGGAAGCAAGTGAGGAGCTACATACACGTGGAGGACGCGGTAGAGGCCACAATGATCGCGTGGAGGAAGAGCACTAACGCTTTCGAGGTCTACAACGTGGCCTCAGAGGACTGGATGACCGTTGACGAGGTGGCGGACGAGGTAATAAAGGCCGTGGGCTTAAGCGACGTGAGGAAGATCTACAGGCCCGTGCTTCATGGAGTCGGCTGGCCTGGCGACGTGAAGAGGGTGGCTCTGAGGATAGACAAGCTGAAGGCCTTGGGCTTCAAGCCCTCCATGGGCTCGAGGGAGGCCGTCAGGGCTACGGCGAAGAAGCTCGTAGAGGAGCTCGTCCATAACGGTTTAGCCGGCCGTGCATCCCCAGCGAGGCAAGGTCATTGCCACGCCGAGCGGGCTAAGGAAGCGATGCGTAGTGAACGGGACGTTGAGAATTACTGACGCGTCACAGCTTTGAGGTCGACGTGAAGGGCGCGCCAAGCGTCGAGCGGGGAGCTGAGTGCGTTGGACTTCCTACTTAGCCTGAGGCCATCCCTTGCGCGCAGGTTAGTGGTGCTGGCGAGGAAGGCGTGAGGATCGTTCACGTAGCGCCATTTTACGCTCCAGTCGTCGGAGGCGTCGAGGAGGTCGTTAAGAAGGTCGCCGAGTACATGGCGTCAAGGGGTTGCGAGGTCTTCGTCGTGACGTACAACAGGCTGAGAAGCGGTGGGGTGGGCGCCCTACCTAGGCATGAAGCGATGAACGGCGTTTGTGTGATTAGGCTCAAGCCGGATTTCACGTGGTCTTACGGGACATACAGCTCCGAGCTTCCAGAAGTCGTTAGAGAGCTGAGGCCAGACGTAGTCCATGTTCATGTTTGGAGGCATCCGCACGTATTTCAAATAGCTAAGCTGAGAAAGCTTATGAAATTTAAAGCCGTATTACATGGCCATGCACCATTTCACACGACTCATCAAGTAGGCTTTGCTGTATGGCTTTATCATAGATTGGTGGATCTTATCTTTAAAAGACATTTAGACCTCTACGACATATATATTGCATTAACACCCCATGAAAGAGATGTTGTAGTACAGAGGCTTAATTTACCAAGCGATAAGGTGGTGGTTATTCCTAATGGAATTAATCCTCCTAGAAATCAATATCATGTGAGTGAGAGTGATAGACGGAACAGAATATCGTACTTGGGTAGGATAAGCAGAGAGAAGAATCTTCCACTACTCGTAAAATCAATGAGATACATCGTCAAGACAATTAAAGATGCAGAACTCGTACTCGTAGGACCTGATGAAGGGTTGATGAAATGGATTTATGGCTATGCCAAGAGCAGGGGTTTGACACAAGCTATCAGATACTTAGGCCCAATTTATGGAGATGAAAAATATAGGGTTTATGCTAGTTCTGCCGTCTTTGCCTTGCCATCCCTTTATGAAGCTTTCGGAATAACGTTGCTAGAGGCAGGAATTGTAGGGACGCCTAGCGTGATAACAGGCGAAGGAGGGCAACTGTACGTAGCACCACCCGGTAAGGCGAGCATCTTAACGGAGCCCGACCCGGAGGAATACGCTAAAGCAATAGTGATGATTTTGAGCGACAAAAAAGTTTGGAAGGAACTTGGAGAAGGAGCCAAGAAAAATGCTGAAAAATATGTATGGGAAAGAATACTGCCAATGTACAAGAAGCTCTATGATGAAGCATGATAGAACAAAGACAATGTAATATAAGAGCAAGCCTCACGGCCTAAAATGTTAATATCCGTAACCTTTGATGACGGATACGTTTCGCAGGTAAAAGTGGCCAAGGCATTGGCACGGTTAGGCATCAAAGCTACATTCTTTCTAATAACGCACTTGAAGAGTTTTGAGGGTAAAACATTATTAACAACAAACGAGGAGAACATCGCTAAGTTGATTGAAATGGGTCATGAGGTAGGATCTCATACCGCTACTCATAAAGTATTAATTGACTTAGATGCTTCTGAGCTTGAGGAGGAATTGAAGCGTTCAAAAGAGTATCTTGAGGATGTTACGGGAAGGGAAGTCCTTGGGTTTGCTTATCCTTACGGCTTATATAATCCTAGGGTTGTTCGAGAGGTCGCAAAGTATTATTATTATGCGAGAGCAACCGACATATTTTCTTTAGACGACCCCCTCAATATAAGGGTGCGAAGTAGATATACCATAGGCTCCGCAGGTACAAGAACCATAATCAAAGTTCTCTTACACACCATTAATCCCGCCTTCTCATGCTCCATAAACCCAGTAGTCTTTCTGCATCATATAAATCCATGGAAATATGCTATGCTATACTTTATCATCTTTACCCTTAAAAGGCTTGGTGCAAAGTTTGTGACGATGAGGGAGTTAGCGGAAGTCATAGAAAAGAACCGAGGACATTATAATTTTAATGGACACTAATGAGTAATGATACTTGACAAAGGTCACCTTACTGGCCAGTCTAAGCTGACGCTTAAGCGACATTTATCAGAGTACTGCGTATATAAACACTTCATGAGAAATTCCCTTTCAACTAAGCTAGTGATATAATGCGTATTCTTCACATAGTCGACTTCTATTATCCTAAATTAGGAGGGCTTGAGATAGCCGTTCAACGATTAGCTGAAGAGCAAGTAAAATTGGGCCATGAAGTAAAGGTAATAACTTCCGATATTGGCGCGAGCGATAGATTAAGAGAGGAAGTGATAAATGAAGTTGAAGTTATCAGAGTAAGGAGCACAAAATTGCTTTACGACGATCTAACGATCCCCCTCGAAAAGCCCCCCTTAGTTAAGGACGTTGACGTTATTCATGTGCATACTCAAAATTCGCTTTTTTGTCTTAAAATCGCGCAATATGCTAAGAAGCTGGGTAAGCCATTAATTTACCAGTTTATTGCCGTAGATTATACCAAAGAAGATCTTAGACCCGCGATCAAGATCCTTGGATCGCTATATCAAGAGTTGATCCAAAGAAAGGCCATATCATTAGCAAACAAGGTGATCACTCTAAACTACAGAGACTACTATTTAGTATGGAGAAAGTTCAACATCAAACCTTATGTTGTTCCTCATGGTATTGATGAGAGATATTTGAAAAAGCCCAAGGATGAGCATGTGTTTAAGGAAAAACACAAAATTAACACGGAAAACGTGGTATCCTATGTTGGAAGATTACATCCCTCAAAGGGGATTGACGTCTTGATAAGAGCAATACCGCTCATTATGCGCGAAGTTGATGACTTTGTAGTGGTCATAGCAGGTAGAGGCTCGAGATTTTATGAAGAAAGGCTCGTTAAGCTTGCTAAGAGGCTTGGTGTTGAGCATAAAGTTAAGTTTTTAGGCTACGTAAGTGAAGATGAAAAGATATCTCTTCTGGATTCCTCGAAGATTTTAGTCCTTCCTACGAGGCACTTTGGCGAGGCATACCCTCTCATAATCGATGAAGCTTATGCGAGAGGAGTTCCTGTGATCGCCACAAGAATTGGGGCATTGCCATACAGAGTTAGACACATGGAAACTGGCTTGCTGATTCCACCCGTTGATCCGTTATCATTAGCTAAATCGATAGTGGTTTTAACTAAGAATCGTGGCCTATTCACAAGAATCCGCGAGAACCTACTAAGAGTTAGAGAATCCATCTTGACATGGAGGCATGTATGTGAAAAACTTGACAAAATTTATGGAGCCAAGAATTAATATCATTTGCAAGGTTGCACGAAAGCTCAAGGGCAGTGTTCGTCGAATGCTCGATCTGGGATGCTCTGACGGCTCGTTAACCCTAGCAATAAAAGAGGCTTGTGGAGCGGAAGAAGTCTATGGTATAGATATTGATGCCAATACGTTGAAGATAGCGCAACAACGTGGAATAAAAGTCTTTTGTATAAACTTGGATCAAGGACAACTACCCTTTAAGGATCAGACTTTTTGTTTGGTAAGTATGTGCGGATTGCTTGAGTTTCTCGATAATCCCGATAATGTGATAGCAGAGAGTCACAGAGTTTTGAGAAAAGGTGGTTTCTTATTGTTGCATGCGAGAAACTTGGCCAATTGGGCTAATAGGCTATCATTGTTATTAGGCTTTCAGCCCTACGGTGTTAGGGCCTCCTCTAAGATAGGGGGTTTAGGGTTATTGCTTCGCGAGGAACCTCTCAGTTCAGTAAAAAATCACTGCGCGTTTACTCTTAAAGCTCTACTAGAGCTTTTAAGGTATTACGACTTTAATGTTGTAGATATTAAAGGCGCTTGTGGGGTTAATCCGCAGAAATTTCCTATCAAGCTCGTCGATAGACTTGTATCGTGGACACCCAGTTTAGCACGTAATGTAATAGTGTTGGCCGTGAAAAAATGAATGTTAGGGGCCTCTTACTTTGTTTGATTGCTACTCACCTATTTCTAGCCTCAATTCTAGGCATTCCCTTAGTAGATCATGTGATATTGGAAGATGTTCAGGCACTTCCATTCTTTTACGCGAGGTCATTACCGTTTACATATTATGTGGCTATGGCATATTTATGCTTATTAGCGCTTTTTTCTCGTAGTAATATTACCAAGATGTTCTCTCTGCTATTGCTTGCGGCGCTAACGGTGATGAGCCCTATTATAATGTTCAAAAACATAATCATGCAAGACGGATACTCGTATCTTTCAGAAGCCATATGGCTGGTAAGACATGGACATGTAGCCAATATAAATAACCTTGAAGAAACGCCAGGGTTTGGGCTTCTATTCTCGCAGCTAATGCTCGTGAGCGGCTTAGGTTATCTCGAGATCTCGAAGCTTTTTCCCATGATCTTCGTTTTAATGACGCCTCTCATGGCACTAACTAGTAGTAGAGTGTATAGAGATTGCACGTTACTGCCCTTGTTGTTCTTGGCCTATCTTTGGGATCCACCTATTGTACCTCATCGCTCTTCATGTTTCATTTTTTTTGTCATCCTAACTATTTATCTTCTTTTAAACTTGCATAGAAGTTCAAGCTTCATTACCGCATACATGGTAACAATTACGACGATAGTTATTACATACCCCGGCATCATAGCCCTGATAATTGCATTATTATCAAGCGCTTTTCTACCTCGGTTATTAAAGAAAAGCCCCTTAACATCACGGGGAATTGCTATGGTATCTCTAATGCTTTTCTTAATATGGGGTATTTGGATCTCAAGAGCCGATTTCCCCTACATCGTCAAAAGCGTGTACTATGGATTGCAGAGTTTTACATTGCCAACGGACGTTGAATTGTTAAAGACTGGCTATGGGGTCGAAGGAAGCTTAACGACAGCATTTAAAACAATCACATATATGAGGATTGTGGAGATACTATTCTTGGGAACCTCTTCAGTTATTGCGGCATTGTATTCGATCCTTCAATGGTATCGCAATAAAGGATCCCGTGACGATTTGCTTTTCCACTTCCTCTACTTAAACTTGGTCGTTATAATAACTTCCTTCATAATTTTGCATGAATATAAATGGTTTGCCCTTAAATTTGAGAGGGTAACGATCTACTTGGCTACGCTATCTCTTAGCCCCTTCTTTAGGTGGATTTTTAGCAAGGGCCTTAAACATAAACTTGTGATTGCATGTACGATAATCCTCGTGCCCTTATTACTAAGCCCCCTTACTAGCTTTCCTGCGCTTCCAGTTACACATGCATCGTCTAGCGAGCTTGCGGCGAAAGACTTTATCGTCAGGTATGGTGGACCAAGGTTAACAATACACATGACTGAGTACAGCATGCCATGGCTTCTCCATGAAGTGATGTTGGACAAGAGTGAAGCACCAAGCATCAACCTCATGGGCCCTCCAAGGAATTACGAAGTAGGGTTGAACTATCTAGTAGTCCAACGATATCTGGGAAGAGATGGCTATTTTCACCTGCCTTTAACTCACAGGGAGTTTTTAGCTAATTTGACGTCTTTGGCTGTGCAAAGCCATAACATTGTGTATTGTATCAACAATTATACGAAGATTTTTTTAACAAAGTCATAGACATCGCTCTTAAGTGGACTTGGCCAAGTTTTGACTAGGAATACAAGCCTCGCGTCATCGTAATATGACCACGGAGCCTTTGATAACAATAGGTGTGCTAACTAAGAATCGTGCGCATTGCATTAGGGAAGTTCTAAAGGCTATTGAGAGCTTAAAGTACCCAAAAGATAAGATTAAGCTGGTACTCGTAGACGGCTGTTCAACGGATGGAACCTTTGATATAATCACGGAGTGGAGGGACAAAGCTAAAAGAGAAGGGTATTACGACGTTGTTGTGATCCAAGCGCCCACGAACATACCTCAGGCCAGAAATCTATGTATTGAACATATGGAGGGGAAATACCTGCTATATTGGGACAGCGATGTAGTCCCCCCGCCTGAATTGCTATTAGAGATGGTAAATATGATGGAAAGAGATCGAAGCATCGGAATTATGGGGGCTGATTACGTTTATGAGCCATCGTTGAGGATGCGATATATCCCAACAGTAAGTATGAAGACGAATGCCGTGTACATGGGCTTCACGCTTATTCGAAGAGAAGTTTTTGATGTCGCTGGGAAATTCAACGAGTTATTGTCCGTAGGAGAGGACACCGAGTTTTGTATAAGGGTAAGAGAGCGCACGGGGTACCTCATCTATTGGGCCCCTAAACCGGTCCTCCATATGAAAAGGCCTGTCGACGTTGCTAGACCTGGCATCCTAAGAAGTTGGCTGAAATACAACTTCACGGTAAGGGCTGAAGAGTACTACCTTAGTTGGAAGAGCTTGCCAAGCTTTCTAAAATTTAGAATCGCATACTGGATTTTCTGGCCTTGGGCATTGGCACTATTGACTTACGCGTTAGCGTTATTGAAGGATGTGGTTGTAACACTACTCTTGGCACTATACACACTTGCTCCAGCATATCCTGTGATTAGACAAAAGGGGATAGGCATGGGCTTTAAGTCTTGGATGAAAGGCAACGTCCTCACAGGCCTCACTCTATCTTATGGCATTTTCATTAAATGGTTAAAGGGTCTCACGATAAGAAGAACGCGTCAGCATAGTCGCGATTAAGACGCAACTTCTTGACTAAACCTATAATGCGTCTTTAACTCAAGAAGAAATGCGATATCCATAGTAATAATTAATAAGATGAAACGTACCCTTATGTTTTGAGATACTTTGCGCTTACTAGAACATGCACACATCGCAGGATGAGATTATGAGACTCGAGGATTTGCTCAGAAAATATGAAGACTCTTTGAATGACGCTGGCGTTAGAGGGTCTTCTTACACTTTAAGTGCTATTAACTTGCTCAGGCCTGCGCTTGAGTATCTTCGGGATCAACGCGTAAAGGCTATGCTTGATCTGGGATGTGGCTATGGAGTTTTAACACTTATTGTTGCAGAAGCCATCGGCGTTAAGAGGTGTTACGCAATAGATGTCGACGAAAACAGGTTAGACTATATAAAGGGGTTGTCAAGGAAAGCATGCGTTGACATTATCACGTTACGACAAGATTTCAGTAAACCCATAAGCCTTCCAGAGGAAGTCCACTTAGTCACGATGTTTGGTTCCTTGGAACACAACGTTGATTGGGATGGAATTCTTGAAAATATACGAAGCAATCTCGTGAAGGGAGGGTTCGTACTAATATCAATGCCGAACTTAGGAAGTTGGGTAAACAGAGTGGCACTACTTCTAGGCTATCAGCCGAGAGATCTAGAAATATCAAGGAAGAAAGCCTTTGGAGTTGCGCCATTTTTCAGAAAGAATGCCATAGGGCACATTAAAGTTGCTACGTTTGGTGCCTTTAAAGAATTTCTGAAGGACAACGGCTTCGATATTATTGTTGCAAGACCCCTTTACTCTAAGGAAGGCCTATTAATAAACTTGGTAGATAAGATTTTATTTACGCCAAGGTTTTCGAGAAGATTCTATGTCTTAGCTAAATTACGAAACAAATAGACAAGCCCGTATTATTATTGTGAAGCACACAAAGTTAAGAACATGCTGGCGTGAGCAGAACTATGTAAAATTGACGCACAATCTCATACATGATGCCGTCATGGAAACACGTTTTACGTCATCTACGCGTATAAAAGATAATTCTAGAGTAGTGATGGAAGCGTGAATAGAAACGTCAGCGTTATCATAATTGCTCGTGATGAGCCTTTAATCAGGTATGCTCTTAAGTCGCTTGAATATCAAGAAGTGAAGCCCTATGAGATTATCGTAGTTGTTGATTCTCCAGACGACAAATCGGCTGAGATAGCCAGCGAGTTCACTGATAAGCTTCCTGTAAGG
>Ga0080004_1110965_pt1 | contig 13662 bp, 15 predicted proteins | sample WasSprMetagenome_FD_69207 | JGI IMG/M metagenome (GOLD analysis project Ga0080004, IMG submission 69207) | Sulfidic aquatic microbial communities from Washburn Spring, Yellowstone National Park, USA - WS (SPADES assembly) (version 2) | ecosystem: Environmental > Aquatic > Thermal springs > Hot... | reverse complement strand
GCACCTGCCCACCTAGGAATATTCCATTTATTCAAATCTAGGGCCAACTGCGAGAGATCTCTACTATCGATATTGACGCTCGATATCAATTATCGATATCGATAGAGAATATCGATAGTAGACATAAGACTCTCGATACTATCAAACATTAAACTAGGTGTCGCTCGGCGGATGGACACCACAAAATTATGGTGATACCTTGGCTCCGATCGGTCTCTATAAATATAGATCTCTGTCTCCTTTCCCGCTGCTATTCACCACAAATTTGTGGTGATTAGATCGCGGACTGTGCACCATAACCTTATGGTGTCCTTGTGGTGCATACTCCACATCTATATTTATGTTATTGTGGTTGTGGTGCTGTCACCATAAAATTGTGGTGCCCTCCGATCACCCGACTATCAGAATAATAAAATAAATCGGAGATTCCTCTTGCCACCATAATCTTGTGGTGCATTCCGCCCGCTCCAGGATCCTTATATTGTTTAGAAACACGACAGTTGTAGCCATCCTCAAGAGAGTCATTGATACAAGATAATTATAGCACGCTCGAAACTCTTTATTCTCGGTATAAAGGCATTCAGGGCAGGCTCTCATAATCTACAGGAAGCAGATTATTATATCAGAACAAGCGATAGGTTTAAATAATAAGACCTGCCATTATCTTGGGCAATAACCCTGGATATTCCAGCCCTCATCATATCACCCTTTGGCCCTTCCAGGGTTGTTGCCCCTCCTTATTGACAATGGCCTATGGATTCTCTAGGGTCAAAACCTTCTCATGCCCCTAAATCCTAAGGTATGGGCGGTGTCCCCTAAAAAAGGTAGCTAAGATGACCTAAAATTTAGGAAACACTAGATCTATTGTGGACTTTCTGGCTAAAAAAGAAAGAGGAGAAAAAGAAGGTCAGCTCGGAGGCGGGTAGTATAAGTACTGTGCCTGTGTGTTCCCTGGACCGTAGAGAACTATGTTGTGCTGCCTATTTCCATCAGTCCCTGTGTAACCGCACGTTATTGTTATTACCTCGTCCTTGTCCCATCTCCCATCTGTTGTCTCTTCAGTAGGACTAGGGCTGTTACACTCAGTTCCATCTACATACACCTTAAAATCATTCGTGGTAAAACTGCCAGATGGAGTGGCTATCGTCCCAGGACCTAAGTTCTTCACATATATGGTAAACTGCTGATTACTATACCGTGCGTTTAGCACCTGTATCTGGGATGCCCCTCCAACGGTTGAAGTCCTCCCCAGCGATCCGAATATATAGCCCGATATCGGGGAGAATATCAATAGAGCTAGTGCTACTGCTATCACCAGTATTATTATCTCGACAACAACTCTCGATATCCCAGCTCTCATCATACCACCTCCTCATCAGCTCGGCGGGTAGTAGAGGTATTGTGCTTGAGTGTTCCCCGGACCGTACACCACTATGTTGTGCTGCCTAGTTGTGTCGATTGTCCCTGTTGTATGGACGGTGACGGACTCCACACCGCCTGGAGCGAGCGGATCAGTCATATTATATGTTCCCCAATCCGTATTGTTAACAAACACATGCCATGTTCCTGGCGGTATAGTTCCGGGCCCAAGGTTCTTAACATCCAGCCTCAGGTCATAACCACCGCCAGTGGCGGCAGTAAACTGTGCGTTCAGCACCTGTATCTGGGCAGCTCCTCCAACTGTGGATGTCCTCCCCAGAGAACCGAATATGTATCCTGAAATCGGAGAGAATATCAGAAGTGCCAGTGCTACCGCTATCACTAATATTATTATCTCCACAACCACCCTGGATATTCCCGCTCTCATGGCACCACCTAGTCAGTAATACAGCAGTTAATATATAAAGCTGATGTAATATTCTCACAGGATCCTGAGGCAGGATCCAGATTTTTTTAAATATAGGAACTAATCAATCTACTGAACCCTACTACAACCCTCTGCACTAGAGGTCATTACTCAAAATCCTCATCACATCACCAAGATCACCGGTGCACCACAATTCACCACAACGATAACTTTATAAGTGAGGGACACCACAATTATTGTGGTGACCCCGGGATGGGCATGAGGGAGATGCTTGAGAGAGGTATATGCCCCAGGTGCGGGGAGAGGATGACCTATTTAGAGCACAGGAAGGTGGGGAGTAATACATACTTATATGCTGTCCATGTGAAGAAGGAGATGAAGAGGAGGCACGTCAGGAAGTGCTATCTCGGCCCTGAGTCCGAGTACATAAACGTGACCCACATGCACACTGAAGAAGGTTTAGTTCTGAGGGGGATGACGAGTTACGACAGGGCTTTAGAGTATTTGAAGAGGATAAAAGACTATCTGAAGACGCAGGAGCTGGATGAAGGGAGGAAAAAGCTGCTATCGCAGATCGTCACGGAGCTGATGGATGTAGCAGGGATGGAAGGAGGGGAAGAGGGGATCGAGACAGTGACGATCAGTAAGGAGGAGCTCAAAGACATAATACAGTACTACGACAAGAGGTCAACGAGGGGGATGACCTCTGAAAGAACAAAGAAGTGTAGGGATGTGTTCAGGAAGGTGTTCTCTCCAGGGAGGAGAATTCTCCATGTCCAAGAGTTTTAAAAAAAGCTTCTTTATATTAAAATATCGTATTTTTCCTATAAAACGGATATTGAAAGCATATAGAAAGAGGGTTCTAGCTCTGATTTTTATCATAGCTTCGATTGATATTATGTATGCTGCTTTTGTAGGAATAATTCACCTTCAGTCTGCTGTCCAATTCATCGAGCAACACTCAACCTTTTTACAGGTGAGCTTCCTTTGCCCTAGTGATCACATCAGCCTACTTCAGCAACAAAATGTACAGGAATACGGTAAAGATGTCGGAGAAACCAGCTATGGTGGAGCTCTGCCGATTTTTCATATCTCCGCTTGAAGAATACCTTGAGAATCTAAAGGTAAGGAAATATCCCATATCATGGTCTGAGATGGAATATCTTCGGAATAAGGAGGAGATTATTAAAAGCGTGCCTGTGCGCTTGATCAAAGGAATCCCCCTTGAATTATTCTTTGTGAACCAAATCCTTATGTCATTAAAGAAGGAAGCTAATATAAAATTCTCTTTACCCTCTGGGAAGGCCCTCTTGATAGAGTTCTACTCCATTCTTGAGAAAATGAATATGAGGAAAATTTGGGAACAGGAGATGGATGAGCTCTACGAGTACTCTAGGAAGCTGGTCTCAAGGATCGATGAATTAGAAGAAAAGTTGAGAGACCTTATTGAGAGTCATAGAGATGAGATTAGAGCGAGGTATGAGACAATTGAGGAGATGAGAAGGAAGTACACAAATTTTTCAGGAGCTTCTTGATAAGCTAGTCGATGAATTTTACGAGTATGAAACAAGGAAGAATGAGGGCCAGGACGCAGAGGAATTCTCGTGGTTCTACCTTGACGATCTATTTAACAAAATATGGGAGAAATTGAAATGCTATTATAACGAAATAAAAGATATATTGGGGGGAGAGAACTTCATATAATGCTCCTCATATTTATGCTGGAGGAAATACGTGCATACCTCAGAAAGGAGTACAAGCTGACACCATCAGAGCAGTCCCTTGAGATAACCTCCCATTCTTATCCTGGATATCATTATGGATAATGAAGAGTAAAGGATAACGTAATCCTTACATTATACATTATTGTTCTAAATGTCTAAAGGAGGACGGTCCATCAGGTAATGTCTAATAATGTTATTGACGATTGAGGCTATTCCGGCATTTTTCAAGCTTTTTTAACATTATTAATAATGTCAGAAGCAGTAAACGGGGCCTTTTTTGCTTTTAGAGGCAGGAGAAAGGCGGAAAGAAGTAATGTTAAAAAGTAATGTTAAGTCGAGAGGGACACGATATAAGATATGTGCTTATCCCCGTCGTATCTCGCTATATCCCGTCAAAGGTAAATAAAACTCCCACATATTTATCCCTTAATGGATAAGGCCATAGAGTGGAGGATACTGCAGTTTCTTTTGGAGAGAGGAGCATTCGATAAGGAGCACGCTGTGAGCAGGAGGGAGGTAAAGGAGAGGTTCAAGATAAAGGAGAGCACTCTATCCCAGAAGATGAGGAAGATGATATACTACAAGTGGGTTGTTGGGCACCCTGAGAGGTACAACAGGTTTTACTGGCTTGGCGAAAGGGCATTTGAGTTTTTGAAAGACTACAAGGACTTCATAAGCCACCCATACAGGGACTTTTTGTACTGAAGAACCTTTTATCATCTAGATTGGCTGCTATGGTGAGAAGGGGCTCTTCCTAATGCTCAGTTTCCTATATTTCTATCTTTAAAATAAGCGGGAGAGCTCCGACCCTTAACCCAAGAGGGAAGACCGAGAAGGGAGCTCTCCACGGATAATCCACTAGGAAAAACATAAACTTTACTGAGGAACTAGATTTAAGCTCATTAACTTCTTAATTGAGAATTCTCAAGAATCTGGTGTGAATTTTCCATAGCACCATGATGATGGGACAGCAAGATCTTAGTTCATTATATATCTATGTTATTCACTTGATCAAAAAGGAGGAAATACTCCTTTAGGTCCTCCTGAAAATCTCTAGTTAGCATAATAAAGAATAATATCAAATACCGGAGAAATTCCCGTGAAGGACATAAGCTTATATAGGATAACCCTTAAAATTCATAGTGGGTGCTATGGATGACAAAGAAGAAGTTTGATGAAAGAAGTTTTTATGAGCCGATAAAGGTTTGGCTCGAGTCAAAAGGATATAAGGCAGTGATAACAGGAGGAAAAAAGCAGATTGTCCTTCCAACAGGTGCTCTTCTTGGTGTCGCTTTTCTCGAGCCTGATGTAATTGGATACAGGAGGGGAAACTATGGAGACTGTTTGACAATAGTTGAGGCCAAGACAGATCCAATGTTCTTCTTTGATGGTCTTGGAAGGTGCTTTGTCTATAAAACAGTTGCAAATTATGTCTATCTAGCAGTTCCAAGGGAGGTTGCTGGGAAGATAGGGACAGACTCCCTTTTTGAGGAGAGATATGGTGTTGGTCTTGGCGTGGGAGTCCTTTCTGTGGATCCGGAGACAAAGAAAGTGGAGGAAAGGGTTGAGGCCAAGGAAGTAAATTCATGGCACAACGATCTCCGCAAAACACTAATTGGAATGGTGAAATCCACCCTTGGGATCAGGGAGTGAGATGAAAGGTGAAAAAGAGGGAGGGGGAAGGAGATGAAGTGTGAGGTAAACAAGGTTTATGTCATGGACTGTCTGGAGGGGATGAGGAAGTTCCTAGATGATGGAGAGGTCGACGTCATAGTCACATCTCCACCATATAATATAGGAGTAAAATATAACAAGTATGATGATACTATTCCAAGGGAAAGATATCTTGATTGGATGGAGGAAGTGGCAAAGGAGTGCAAAAGAGTCCTAAGCGACAGGGGTTCCTTCTTCCTGAACATAGGACACAAACCCAAGGACTGGTGGGTTCCCTGGGAGGTAGCCTTTAGGTTTAGAAAGCACTTTGTCCTTCAGAATGTGATAATCTGGGTCAAGTCGATAGCTATAAGCAAGGAGGATGTTGGAAACTATCCGAACATCCTGGGGGACATAGCTGTAGGGCACTTCAAGCCGATAGGTGGAAAAAGATTTCTAAACGACAACTTTGAGTATATATTCCACTTCACAAAGTATGGAGATGTTGAGCTGGATAGATTGGCTATAGGCGTCCCATACCAGGATAAGACAAATATTGGAAGGTGGAAATCAGCAACAAAAGACCTGAGATGCAGGGGGAACACGTGGTTTATCCCCTATGAGACCATCAGGAGCAGGGATGAACAGAGGCCTCATCCCTCGACCTTTCCGCCAAAGCTCCCCGAGATGTGCATAAAGCTCCATGGAGTGCAAAAAACTAGGCTTGTCCTGGATCCATTCATGGGCTTGGGAAACACCGCTATAGCATGCACTAAGCTGGGGATCAACTGGATAGGCTTTGAAATAGATGAATACTATGCAAAAATTGCGGAGGAAAGGGTTAAGGAGTATCTTCCGAAAAAGGAAAGCTTGCTAGGATATATCTAAGGATTCTGCTCAAAATACTCCTTTAAAATGTTCTCCCGTTTGTAAAGCTCTTTATTGTTTGTGTTGAACTCCGATTTCAGGTTTACCCTAATCCTAGAGGCATCAATGATTTTGAAGCCTATTATGCTCCTCATCCTGTGGATGAAGCCCACTATTATGTGACAAGCATCCTTTGTGACTTTAGCGAGCTCAACAGGCTCATAGTAAAAGGTTCTAAAGCTGCTGTTCATCTCATTAATGCCCGCAAGTTTAACCTCAATGTAGTAGAATTTTCCCCTCCTTTCAATCAATATGTTTGGATATCCAGCAACCTTGCTCTCAGGTATCACTCCTTTAAGCTCCGTCCTAAGCATATCCTCAAGCTTATTGCTGATCTCATTCGGTCTAAGGGAGCTGAAGTCCTCATCCCTCGCTTTCTTAACAACAGCTTTGGCCTTCTCAAAGATCTCATCGATGACCTTGGCATCCTCATCCTTAACTGGGTAAACCTCATGTCCTGTTGTCATTTTGATCACATAGCTAAAAGGAATGTTCCTAACTCTCCTCATAATTGTTTCAAAGAACTTCTCATCAGGTAGCTCGCTTGAAGTGGACTTTGCCAAATTAAACCCCTTCATGAGGTCCAGGGGATGTTAAAAATCACGTTTCTTATTATATTGTAATAGATGGTGATATCATTATTCATTTCTGTGGCTTATCTGTCGCAAAATTAATTATTTTGCGACAACAGCTGCTAGGTTCCTAGTTAGCAGATCCGGATATCGATCAACATTAAAGGGACTAACTGATCTCATCCACCCTTTTTCCTCCTGAATAGATGGAGCTTTCCCCTAATATAGAGCTTGTAGGAGAGACCTATGAGGGTAAAGATTGCCAAAGTCACAGCAAGGGCAGGAAGGAACCCGAGCTTGGGCTCTAGGTATTCCATTGCCTGGAATGCACCGAACACGCCGAACAATATGGTTAACAAGACCTGCCTTCTGGAGAGATCCTCCTGGCGGGCTGCTAATTCAACCTGCGCTCTGGAAAAATCTTCCTGTTTTTTCAGTGTTTCCTCCTCATAGAGAGTCCTAGACATGCCATCCAGCTCCTCTAACAGAGATTTAAGTGTATCTATCCTATCTGGAAGCCTTAATTTTTTCTTCCCTTGCTCCATGATTCTTCTAGCGGATCTACTCTAAAAAGTGAGACATTCCTGTACTCCTCCAGCCCATCCATCAGGCCCTCCCTTATCTCCGCTATCTCGCTGGGTTTTACAGTTTCCCCTCTTCTTCTCCTCTCCCTGATCTCCTCGAACTTATTCCGGTAGACCGAGGTATACACATCTAGGATCATGTCTGACAGCGACAAGAACTCCATCGGTTGCACAAGAGTGAGCTCCCTTAGTCGATATGCAAGCTCCTTACCCTCCTCAGATTTCAGCCTTTCATCCAAGATGGTGGAGCCCAAAAAGAGGAATGTAACATGAGTAGTTACAAACATCGCATAATCCACATCGGGGGAGAGATTTTCTCCCAGCTCCTTCTTGGCAGCGTCCTTACAGTAATATCTCCAATCTCCATGAACTCCAGAAATCCCAGCTATCTCCCTTAAATGCCTCTCAACGGCTTCCTCGGCGGTCTCACATCTATAATTACAGCTGTGCTTCCTGATGCACACGACTCTGTGAATCGGAAAATATGGTGTCCTAAGCTTTCCCTTAATTTTATCTTCAGTGATATCGCCCCTTTTCAGCGCATCAAAAGCCTTATCATAGCTTCCATACTCACCCTTAAATAAAACAAGAGCGTGTAGAGGCTTCACGATACCCTGTTCAACGAATCCATCCAGTGTTCCCTCTATTATATTCCCAAATGGATCCTTAATCGTGCATTCTGCTTCATATAGCTCCTTCTCGATTTTTATCACATCATCCGTCGAGAAATTCCCACTCAGGTGGATCCATGCCGTTAAAACAGCAATCCCAGCACTGTGCAGGAGAAGGTACAGCTCGCATTTCAGGTCATTGAGGTAGCTGAGCTCCTCATCCTTGATGCTTATGTTCAGGTCGGTCAATTTAACCCTCACAAACCGGCCCAGTTTCAAGTATTCAAGGTTAAACGCAGATTTATCTGCCAAAAGTATCGCTCCAAACATCGCATGTGCCCTATTAATCTCTTCCATGAGACTCTTATTTTTCATCAATTCCTCTATGTCAATCTCCTCCGCATCTTTGATCCCTAGTTCCTTTGCCTTACGACGGACAAATCGTAGTGTAGGCCCAGCTTCCTCAGGGGAGATCCAGATCCCCTCAACCATTTTACATCTTTTAGAAAACTGTTCTAACAATTCTTTCAGATCCTTCGCTTCAATGGGAGCTCCTAGGTCGGAAGGGATAATATAGACGAGATCAAGATCCTCAAACCTCACTTCCTCGCTTCCAGCCGGTTCCCCCGCATTCATATTCTACCCATTGATGAGAACAACATACATTAAAAACATTGTTCAAGTGATCTCCACAGGATCCCCTTTATCCCCGTATTCCAAGCCTCTCCTCCACCTCCTTCACCTTCCTCCTTCTTAGCTCCTCCATAACCTTTCTGTATATGTCGGGATTTCTATCCATTATTCCCCTTTCCACTATATCCCTCAGGAAACCAGAGATGTCGAACCCTGGATCCTTAGCCTTCATGTACCTAACAAAAGCACTTGTTATTGGGCTGTGTATTGTCACCCTTGGCATCCTCAATGCCATATCAACAGCCCTTCCGATGAGATCTACCTCCCTGACTTCAGGTTCCTCCCTCACCTCAGGCTTCTCAACCTCTCCCTTCTCCACCTTCTCCTCCTTCTCAGGAGGACCTAAAAGGGCCCTTATCCCAGTCCTATCAGCCCCCCTCTTTTTCTCCATTATATCACCCCCTTAGCCTCTCCAGAACCTCATCAGCCAGCTCCCTGTAGGCCTTTGCCCCTGGGGATTCGGGATCGTAGTGGGTTATGGGTTTCCCGTAGCTTGGAGCCTCAGCTAGCCTTATGTTCACGGGTATCTCTGTCTTAAACACCTTATCACCGAACCTCTCCCTTAAGCTGTCCCTCACGTCCTTTGCCAGAACAGTCCTTTTATCGACCATCGTGAGCAAAAAGCCGAGGATATCCACGTTGTGGTCCAAATCCTCTCTCATCATCTTCAGCACTTCCATGAGCATGGGTATCCCAGCCAAGGGATAGTACTGGGCCTGAACCGGGACTATCACATGGGTTGACGCCTTAAGAGCGTTTATCGTGAGTATCCCCAGACTGGGAGGGGTGTCTATTATCACCAGATCGTAGCTGTCCTTTACCGGCCTTAGTACCTTCTCTAGAACCCTTTCCCTCGCCATCCTCTGGAAGAGTAAAGCCTCAGCACCTGCTAAATTCAGGTTTGATGGCATTATCTCCAGATTATCTATTCCTGTCTTCGTTATCACATCTGATGCGCTCTTCCCCTCGACAACGCAGTCGTAAACTGTCTTCTCCAGCTCTGGAGGGTTAAAGCCCAACCCCCTTGTAGCTGCAGCCTGGGGGTCAAAGTCCACCAGAAGAACCTTCATCCTCTTCTCCTCAGCGAATATTGCCGAGAGGTTGACGGCTGTTGTCGACTTACCAACACCACCCTTCTGGTTTGCCAGACTTATCAGAGGCATAAGAAGAGATGATCGATATTTAATATAAATATTTCCTGTTGATATCGAGCATCGATATAGATGTGAGATGTCTTTTCCTTAATAGAGTAGTTAACAAAGTTTATATTAATCCCAAGAACTTCGGTATGAAGGTGATTATACGAGTGAAGGAGGAGCTACATCGGATGAGGAACCAAAAGAGGAATCCCTGCTCACCGCGTATGACGAGAGTATGAGATTTATCGAGCTCACTGAGAGCGGGAGAATCCGTTTACTCCAAGTATATGTAATGGCTCTTACGGCCTTTATTACAGGAAGTGCAATGATCGTTGCTTATGGATATGGAAAAATTAAGTTCACTCTCCTTTCCATCCCGCTGTCCGTGATTCTCCTTTTTCTAGCAGTTTTATCCCTCACACTTTACTTCGTATTTCTCAGGTGGGATGAGGCATATGCTTACAACATGGCTGTACTGGAGTGGATCTCGGAAAAACTAAAAATGGCTCGAAGTATGTCTGATGATAGGAGAAAAGATTTGCGTGACCGTTATGAAAAACTCAATAAGGAGTACGCAAGATTTTTAGTGTTTCCGTTACCCAAGAGAGATAAGATTCCTGATTGGGCCATGATAGATGAAGCATATGGATCTTTTTCTCCTCCTTCGTCTATTAAAGCCCATCCATGCTTCGATTGGTTCCTGCTTATCTGTACAGGAGGTAGCTTGGGCTTTTCTTCTCTCCTTGCCCTTTATGCAGCCTTTCATCTCCCCATGAATGTAACGATCGTTTTAGGAATTCTGATACTTTCTGCTATATATGTTATCCTCTTCGGATATGACAGAAAATTACAGAAGAAAATTTATGATGAAGTTGACCTATTTAAGGAATTCAGAAAACCAAAAGTTATCAAAATAAGCGGATTGGAGCGGGAGAGATCAGAAGGGCACTAGAGTTGCCAAGAAAGCCCTAATAATCTCCTTTATAGTAGTTAATATCGATTATCAATATTTCCTGTCGATATCAACGGTAACACGAGGTATTCCCTTACCCCTCCTTCCTCATAAGAGGCAACGTAGCCCCTGAGAGATCCAGGTGAGCGATATTGTGCTACCCTGAAGCTTCTACGAAAGAAAAGCCACAAAAAACCCGATCAGGAGGTCTCCATCTCTACTTTAGATTACTTTATAATACTTCATTTCAGGTGGGGACTTTGGGGAATGTATTTCCTCCATCCCCTTTCCCTCCTCAGAACCTCCTTATCCTGCACCCCAAAAACCATAAGGCGTGGTGCCTCTGTATCGCTGGGAACTCCCTCTGTAAGTACTCGTAGAACTTGTCCCTCCCCAGCACCTTCACCGCTCTCCTGCTGGCCCACTCCAGATACGCTTCATAAAGATCGGTGCCCTTCTCCTCTGCCTCCCTGTCCACGATCAAGGCTGTATCAATGAACGGCCTTAACGGGTTCGACATCCTCGTTATCATCCTGAACTTCTCCACCGGATCCATGTCCTCTATTATATCCCCCTTCTCCTTCAGCCTGAAGGAGCACCACAGCAGGAACTCTATCACCTCTTTTTTCATCTTTTCCAGGTACTCATCCCTTATCGGCTCCCTCTCCTCCTCTTCCAGAGGGTTCCTCGTCCTTATTATCCTGACCCTCTCAAGAAATCCCTGATCCACCTGCGAGAACTGTGGCACCCTGTTGGCAAATACAATGACCTTCAGCACGTTTTTCCTTAAGTCTATCCTTGGCCTGTGCTTCCTGTTGACGGATATCGGATCCCCTCCCACTATCGTCTTTATCATGTCAGCGTCTATCACCTCATCTGTGACCTCCTCGCTCGACACCACAACCCTGGCACCCAACAACCTCTCTAAAGAGAACGGATCCCTGGACAAATCTATCGTCCTGACCGGTGCACATAAATCCCCAAGGGCTAGCTGTAAAGCCCTCGATAGTGTAGTTTTCCCTGTGGCAGGTTCACCTACTATTATCGCCATTAACCTTAAACTTCTGGGCCTTAATATGGATCCCAAGACGTCCAGAAGGGTAACGTAGTCCTTCGTTACCTCCCCGTTCTCGGTGTAGAACCTCTCGAACAGAGGGAGGAACTCTCCCTTCCTGAAATAATTTACCTCTATCTCCTTTCTCCTCAGCCTCTCCAAGAATTCAGGGTCCACATCGACATCGAGCCAAGAAGTGAAGTAGTAGCCCTTGGGGTCTGAGAACCTGAACTCCTCCAGATCTATTATCCCGTTCCCCACAGCTAAATACCTCACGGGGTTGAGCTGATCCTCGCTTATGGGCTTTGATGAGGAGAAGAACCTGCTGTAAGCTTCATTTACGACCTCGTTTGTCGCATATACGCCTAGAAGCTTCCTTACCATCCTCTCCACAGCCGATCTCGCGTCCAGAAGGAGGTGCCCGTCAGTGGCGTATAGATCCTCCTTCCTTCCCCTTATAGATACGAACTCGAATATACCGTAGTCCCTCAAAATCAGATAGGCTACATGGGCCCTCTCCGACGCCCTCATCTTCTCTATGCTGTCCTTTATTATCCCCTCCTCCTGTGCCCTCTCTATCACCTCTGCGTCTCTACCACCTTCGGGGAAGTACGACAGGACTTTCAGCTTCTCGTCGGCCCTCAAACCCTCCAAAGCCTTTTTCCAGTCGAATACCCTGGACTGGCTTGAAAATAGGTTTCTGTCATGCTTCAGCCTTTCCAGCAGATCTATCTTTAGGTTTTCGGCCTCCTTTACCGATATCCCCAGCTTTTCCGCCATCTCCTTTGGCGATATCTGGGCTACTGTCTCAGCTATTACCTTCCTATCCCCGAGGGATACAACTACCGCTCTCCCTATCTCGATCCTGTATGGGGGCCTGTCAAGGACGATCAAGGAGGGTCACGGGGGAGAAGGGTGCCGAAACACGCATCATGATCCTCTCCTCCAGGCAAACTCAGGAAAATGGGGGAAAGTTTTCCCAGCAAGGTATCTTGGTAAGCAGGGACTAGTCGGTGGTTATCAGATAAGGCCCTCAGACAAAATGGAAGAAAAGGTTATATTGCGCGAGATCTAGATTTAGAAGGGTGAAAATGACAGAATATGAGATCCTAATACAGAATCAGATATTGACAACAGTTTTAGTAGCGATAGTAATAATAGGAATGCTAGTGCTAGCGAAAATATTAAAGGATATGAGAAAGGGTACTTATCGATATCGATTGTAAATATTGATTATCGATATCTGCTATCTACATTTTCTTTTTCTATTGATATTAGATTTGATAAAAATAAAAACAGAATGTTTAAATTTAAGTGACCCTGTATGTGAGAGGGTAACACATATGAAGGAAGGAGTCATCGAATACAGGCTTCCCATCCCGAAGGAGCCTGTTGAGATAAAGGAGGAGGCACTGAAAAGGTGCAGCGACCCCTCATGGTCATTCCTGGATAAGGACAGAGTGATAAACCTCTTCACCCTGTCAGCCAACTACCTCCCGAAGTACCTCTGGAGGGAGTGGAAGAAGGCCTTAAAGGATAGAGGGATACCCTGGCAGCTCTTCCTCAAGGCACTGTCTGCGTGCGATCACGATATCCTCATGTGGGTGGAGGGAGCCTTAAGCTGGGAGGATCTCGTGGGGATAATAGAGGAGACCCTGATGAGGGCTTCCTCTGGGAGGTACCCATTGAGAAGGTGATTATCGTGAAGCGGAGGAGAGGTAAAAGCGAGCCCCCCTTCCCCCCTCCCCCCAGGATCCCTCCTCCTCGATGGGAGGATCCCGTGAGCAGGGTGAAACCCAGCTCAGGTGGCCCTGAGGCAACCCCATCTCAGAGGTGATCCCATGTCAAAAGGTGGTGCACAATATAAAAACGTTTCCTCGATAGCCGAGGAGATAGCTGAATCGCTCAGGGCTAAGCTGAACAGGGATCCCACTCCCTACCTGCTT
>Ga0080004_1137365_pt1 | contig 13676 bp, 16 predicted proteins | sample WasSprMetagenome_FD_69207 | JGI IMG/M metagenome (GOLD analysis project Ga0080004, IMG submission 69207) | Sulfidic aquatic microbial communities from Washburn Spring, Yellowstone National Park, USA - WS (SPADES assembly) (version 2) | ecosystem: Environmental > Aquatic > Thermal springs > Hot... | reverse complement strand
GCTGGTCGGGGAATGGGAGAAATCGGAGGGGTGCTGGCTGGAGCGGAGGAAGGCGGAGCAGATAGGGATGCCTATAAGAGAGTTTGGGAGGGGTAATATCTCGTGACTGCCAACACCCACGCCCTGGGAGGGGCCGCCGCGGCACTCCTGGCGTGCAGGCTGGGGGTGCCCTGCCAGGCGTGGCCCGCGGCGGCCGCGGTCGGCGCCTTCGGGGGCCTGCTCCCGGATATCGACCACCCGAGCAGCTACCTGGGCCGCCGCGTGCCCCTGTTCTCGGACGGCGTGAACCTCGTGTTCGGCCACAGGGGGGCGACCCACAGCCTGCTGGCCGCCTGCCTGTTTTTTGTAGCGGCATTCCTGCTGGCGTGCCGCTGGGTTCCCACCGCCGCGGCGTGGTCGTTCGCCGCGTACCTGCTGGCCGGTTACCTCAGCCACCTCTTTCTCGACATGCTCAACCCCCAGCCTGTGCCCCTGCTGTGGCCCCTGGGCTACCGCGCGAGGTTTCCACTGCCGCCGGTCTTCGGCACTGGCGGCCCCGGGGAAGCATACGTGGTGAGGCCCTTGGTCGCCGCGGTCGCGGCGTACCTCTGCTACCTCCACCTGCCCGTGCCGCAAGCGGCTCCCAGCGGGGTGGAAGCAGGGCCTCTGGCAGAGACGGCCTCCCGGGCACTAGGCCAGATGTTGCAGGATTTGCGGAAGGTGCTTAAGTTTTTTATCGGTTTATTTGTGAAAGTAGGCACAAGCTGACGGTACCGAGGTGGTAGACGTGTCCGTACCTTTAGATGAAGTGTTCCAGAGTTCCTTACCGCGGCCCTGCAAATGCGCCAGGTGCAAGAAGGTAGTTTTGCCCGGGGAACCCTTCAGGCAATTGGGTTCGCGACGCCTGTGCCCGGAGTGCTTCTCAGAAGCGAAAGCAAGGGAGGAGGCCCGGCGGGCCAAGAAGGAAGCGGAGGGGCAAAAGAAGCGACATGAGCCCCGGAAGGTGGAACCGCTGTGGCTCCCGGACGGCAAGTACGCCTGCCCCGAATGCCGCGGCAGGGACGCGCTGTCCATCGTGGATTACGGCCTGGCGCGCGACCCGTCGAAGGGGACTTTTTACTTCGTCGTGGACTGCAAGAGGTGTCGAGTTAGGTTTACGGTGCAGAAGGACGTTTGACGTTCTTTGACTTTGAACGGGTAGGTATTCACCTACTGCCCTTGATGCGGAAGCTCGTTTAAAGCGGAGGGATAAAGATGCCTCGCGAGGACACCCGTGAGTACTTCAAGCTTCTGCCCGCCAACGACTACGAGTACGACTGGAGGTTGGCCCTGAACTTCTTCCGCGGCCTCCCACGGGTGACAAGGCGGCTGCTCTTCGGCTGGGCGGCCCCACCGCCGCTCCGCTTCCTGGCGCACGTGTCCCGGGGGCGGGTAACACTCTACATCGGTGCAACGCCGGACTACGCCGGGGCGGTACGCGCCGCCTTCGCCGGCGCGTACCCGAAGGTCTCGCTGGTTCCCTGCGGTAGCCCGGCGGCTGGCTGGGACAAGGGAGTAGTGACCGAGTTCTACGCCCGCGGGGGCAGGTACCTGCCGTTCCGCCGCTTGGAGGGGCCGCCATCCGTGCTCTCGGCCGTGCTAACGGCCCTGGGGGCAGGCCGCGACACGGGCGTGGAGGCACTCCTTGACGTGTGTTTCCGCCCCTTCCCATCCGACGAGGCCAGGCGGCACGCCGAGGCCGAGGCCGCCAAGGTGGCGGGCCTGCAGGCCGGGGGCCTCTGGGGCGAGGTCGTGGACGCCCTGTTCTCCCCGGCCCTCGGGGGCAGGGGCGACCGCAGGGATACGGCCGTCAAAAAGTACAAGCAGATAAGGGCACTAGAGCCGTCAAGGCTGGCCCTGGCGGAGGAAATGAGGGCGCGCTTCCTGCCGCAGGAGCCGCCCTTCGAGGCGACCGTCCGGGTGGTGGCCCGCGGCCCCACGGAGAAGGCCGGGGTGAGGTGCGTCCTGGACGCCGCCGCGGCCGTCGGGGCCATGGCCCACTACAACCGCCTGGAGAAGTCGGGCAGCCACGGCCTGGGCGATAGGGTGAAGGTGGGGGCGATGGGCGAGACGCTCCTGCTGAACGGCTCCGAACTAGCCAACCTAGTCGTGGTGCCGGGGCCGGACTCCCCCGTGTGGCCTTACATGGAGAGGGACGTCGCCCGCACGGTGGCGCCGCCCACTTGGCTACTGGACAGCGGTGCCATAAGGGATGAAAACGTCTAGATTTTCTAATTTTAAGTTCTAAGGGGGTGCACCGTTTTGGAGACGAGGTTTGAGAATGGGTTTCCTGCCTTCGGGGACGACGCGGCGGTCGGCTTTGGGGAGACTGCGGAACTTTTTTCCGCCCCGGGCCAAGAGGCCGGTGGTGACCCCGCTACGCCTTTTTCCTTTCAGGCACAAGGGGATACCAACGATCCCGTGGCGCGTGCCCTGGGGGAGGACATGGCCGCCCTCGCCGCGCTGGAGACCGTTGGCGGCGGCCCGGTGGGGCGGCTGACGGTCGACCACGAGAGGGGGGTCTTCGAGCTCCCCGACGGCCGCGCGGCACAGCGGATCGAGGGGCACGTCGTCAAATGGGGTGTGCGCAGGGCCCGTTGGGAGGACGACAGGCTGGCCTGTTTGAGTCGCGACGGCACCGTGGGGCGGCTACTGGACGGTACGGAGGTGGCATGCGGGGGGTGCCCCCATAGGGCAGGTGCTTGCAAGGTTTCGCTCCGGGTATACTTCGTGCCCTCCGATCGGCACGGGTTGTGGTACTTTGACGTGCCGCCAGGGCAGAAGAACGCTTTCGTGCAATACGTCCAGTCCGTGATGGGCGGCGGGGATAAGGGGGTGCCTACCAAGCCGGTGGCAATGGCCGTCACGGCCATTTCCCTGCAGAAGCTGCCCGAGCGGAGGGCCGCCCGCTTCAAGTTCGAGGCCGTGGGGGAAATCTCCAAGGAGGAATTAGCCGCGCTACTGGCCCTGCGGGACGAGTTGATGCCGCTGGTCGAGGAGCACCCAGCACCGCGGCAGGAACAGGAGATCGACGCCGCGCCCGGCGGGGGCTTGGACGACATAGTGTTCTGAAACCCGACATTCCGCTCCCCGCCGCCACGGTGGTCTCGGTCGCGGCGGTTGTGCACCTATGCGGGATCCGTTTGTAGCACCTGTTTTTTGGGGGGGATTTAGTTGCGCCACTACATCCGCTTCGGCCTGGCGGACGCGGCGGACAAACGCGGCACGCCCATCAGGTTCCCGGTGGAGCATTTCATGCGGCACGTGTTCCTGTGCGGCAAGACCGGCACGGGGAAGACCGTGACCCTGATCAACTGGTGCCTCTCGCTGGCGGAGAACCTCGCCAGCGACCCGGACACCGCCCCCGGCTTCACCTTCATCGACCCGCACGGCGACGCGGTGAACGACCTGCTCGAGCGGCTGCCAGACAAAGTGGCCGAGAGGGTCCATATACTCCACTTCCGCGACACGGACAGGACCAGGGTCTTCAACCTGCTCGAGGCCCCTCCCGGCATGGAAGAGGTCGCCGTGGGCGCCTTCGTGGACATGCTGCACGACCTGTTTCCGGCGGGCGTGGGCTACCGGATGGAGCACATTATCAAGAACGCCCTGCTCACCCTGGTGCGCGTGGGCGGGCAGACCATACTCTCCTTGGAGCCCCTCCTGTCGAGCGAGCAGGTGCGGGCGAAGACCCTGCCCAAGGTCATGGGCGACCCGGTGCTGCGGAGCTTCTGGGAGACGCAGTTCCCGGCCTTCGCCAAGAAGGCGGTCGAGACGTTGGCCCCGATATGGAACAAGCTGGGGGCGTTCGCGACCTACCCCCGCGTGCGCCGGGTGGTGGGCCAGCCCAAGAGCACCATCGACCCGCTTAAGATAATGGACGAGGGACACATACTGCTGGTCGACCTCGCCGGGGCGGGCGAGGACGTGACGCCCATCATGGGCGGCGCGCTGGTGAACCGTTACCACTTCTCGGCCCTGGCGCGGGCGGGCCGCCCGAAGAACCAGAGGCGGCCGCACGTCCTCATCGCCGACGAGGTGCATAACTACGCCACCAAGGTCATGTCGAACATCCTGTCGGAGGACCGGAAGTTCGGCCTCGGCTTCGTCATAGCGACGCAGTTCCTCAACCGTGTGCCCGAGGAGGTCCTCGACGGCATACTGGGCAACGTCGGGACCTTGGTCGTGCTCGGCATAGAGAAAGGCGACGCGGAGCGACTTAAGAAGTACTTCTCCAACTTCACCGCCGAGGACCTCGTGCAGAGGCCGACCTTCCACGCGGCGGTCTACACGACCGCCGGGGGGTCGCCCTGCGTGTTCACGATGGAGAGCCCCCTGCCGCCGCCTGGCGACCCGGCACGCGCCGAACGCATCCTTGCCCAGTCTGACAGGGAGGACGGCGAGGACGCCGAGAGGGTGGATTCCTACATCTCCAGGCTGTTCGCTCTGGCCCGCGCTGTGCCCCCGCAGCAGGAAGGGGGCCGGGGCGCAGACACACAGGCCCAAGGCGGCGGTGCCGACGCCGGGGCACCGAAAGGAAAGCAGTCCACCTATGTGGGAAAAAAGAACATTCCTGTGGTAGGAAGTAACACGGCGGCCGTGCCTAAAGGGAAGCGCGTTACTGCTGTTCCGGTGCCGCCTGGTCCTGTATGCGGAGGTCCATGTGCCGGAAGTGTAGCGAACCCCGGTCCCGTCTCTGCCGGCGGCCCGCCCGACAGCAAAACGGAAACGAGAGAGGATGCCTCCGACGCGGCCGTTGCCGATTTGTTTAAACCTGCCGCAAACCTCCTTCCCGGCTGTGACAATTTGACTTGACAGCCAAAAAACCTAAGAGAAAGGAGCTGGTCTGAGTGGCGCGCCCCAAACCGGAAGGCTATACACCGCCGTTAGACCCGGCGAAGCAACTGGTAGCGTGGAGGAACCGCAACGCCACGGTGGAGGCGACTGTGGTGAGGCTCACGGAGGAAGAAGGGCAGCCCGTCTGGGAGGTCAGGTTCCCACAGCTCCCGGGTGCCCGGGGCGTGGTGCCGTTCCAAGAGATGGGCCTGCCCGAGGCCAGGATGGCCCGCTATTTCGTGGGCCACAGGGTCAATGTCAAGGTGAAGACCGTCGACCGCCCGCTGGGCGCGGCGGTCTGCTCGCGGCGCGAGGTGGTCGAGGAGGCCGCCCGGGAGCTGTTCAAAAGCCTCGCCGAAGGCCAAGTGATCGATTGCGTGGTCAAGGCCGTCCTGCCGAGGAGGAAGGATAAGCCGTCCCGTCTCTTGCTGGACGTCGGGGGAGGCGTCTTGGCCGAGGTGCCGCAGAATATGGCCGTCTGGAACCGCGAGCGGCTGGAAGAGCTGTTCCGGCCCGGGCAAGTGGTGAAGGCCAAGGTGCTGAAGGTCGACCCCACCTCGAGGGCGGTCGAGGTGTCGGTGAGGGACGCCCTTCCCGACCCTTGGGAAGGCTTCACCTGTAAGCCCGGCGACGAGCTGCCCTGCCGCGTCGTGTACGTGACAGGAAGCTTGGTGTTCGTTGAGGTGGAGGGCTTCCCCGGGGTGCAGGGCCTTGCCCCCAGGCCGCTCCTCGGCGAAGTGCGGCCCGGCGACAGGGTGAAGTGCGCCGTGGCGTCCTTCAAGCCGGAGAGCAAGAAACTGCGCCTGCGGCTGAAGGGCTTCACCGCGTAGCCAACAGGGGGTGCAGGCCGTGACGCCAACCGTGCGCATCGAGCCCGCGGCCCGCAGGCCCGGCTTCGTCACGTCACACGCCGTCCTGCGGCTGTTCGAGTTCCTGGAGGCGAGCGGCGGCGCCCCGCCCGAGGCGTGCGGGCTGCTCTTCCGGAAGCCGAGCGAAGCCAGGCGGCGGATGGACTCGCTCCGCGCGGCGGGCTTCGCGGCCCGCGCCTTCCTCGGCGACGAGGAGCTATGGCTCCCGCGCGTCCACACGGTGTGGGAGTGGGAGCCCGCGTCGTTCCTGCGGCAGCGCGCCCTGGGGTGGTTCGCCGCGCGGCTGTCCCGGAGCGGGGGACGCTACGCGGACGGGAGGGCCGAGTTCCCCAACGGTAGGTCCATGCCCGTGGCCGTGTTGCCCTACGACGCCCTCCCGTCTCCTCCGTGCGTCATCATCGTGGCCGCGGGGCACCCCGTGCCGCCGCTGCCGCCGGGTAGCTTCTGGTGCAGGGAAGAAGACCTGGGGGCGCAGGAACTGCCGCAGTGCCTGAGGCACGTGCCCGCCCGCTCCCCGGCGCGGTAGAATGGAAGGTTGGGGTTATGAGAGTTGAGCCCGAGACATGTTAGTGTTAGTGTCGTTCAAGCGGCGTTGCCTATCTGGGCCCTTTTTTCAAAAGGGCCTATTTGCTATAATTAAATTAGATTTGTTTAGTTCTTTATTATTTGCATTCCCCTTTTAAGGGCAAGGTTGTATCCTCCGGTTTTACCGGGGTGAGGTGGTTCCCCGTACAAACGGGGCAAGGTGAAGGGATAAATGCACCTTTGGAGGGATTTAAAAAGTGTTCCTTCAGAGGTGCTTATTATTTTAACAAGGGGGTTTTTATGGTGAGGTCCAAAATATTTAATTCATCAGTGGGTTTATTAGGTGTGAGCGCCGCAATATACGCAGGGTTTACAAATTACAAACTGATTCTGGTAGGCATGTTTTGCGGCTACATGCTTCGAGGAATGTTCCGAGAGATGCTCCGTTTTGCCACTCGTCGGAGCATCGTTCCAATAACAACACAAGTCAAAGTCAAATATGAGTAAAATAGTTAAGAGTGTAGTGGGGAGAAGACCTGCGGACAGTTGTGGGCAACCGCTAGGTTGTTCATCAGAACGCCCTGTGAGTTGGTTTCCATCCTCCCCGCCAAAACTAAGAATAGCCCCAAATAGAACGGGGTAAGGTTTGTAAGAAGCACTCTTGGAAGAGTTCGTGCCTACGCTTCTCCGGGAGTGCTTTTTAGTTTAACGTGGGTTTAAAGGCCTCCTGGTAGGCCTGCCAACACCATCATCGAGGGAGGTGCTGGTGCGGCAGGTTGCCGGGGGCCTGCCGCACTATGTATGAAAAAAGTTATTAGTAACGTGCTCGATCGTTATCCTGATAGCTATTACGAATCGTTAACAGAGTTAGAAGGCTTATTAAAGCAATATTTTGTTACTATACGTAGCCACACCTTTGAACGGACATTTGTACCGTATCTCGCAACCTTTTACCCTCATTCCACTCCTCCTTTGACGTACAAAAAAGTGGGGGAAATAAGCATAACTGTTCCCTGTTTCCCGCCGGGCATCTTTTACGACTGGCAAGGAAATGTGGTGGAAGCTGAGGACGGAGAACCCGCTATTCAAATAGACGTAAACGGAAGGTTCGCCGGCCTTTATTTCCCGCACCTCCACTCCCTATACGCGACCGATTGGTCGCACGACAAGGTGTGCGTGGAGGTGGCCCGAGAAGTGGTCCCCCACCTCGCCGAGGCGTTGGGACTAAAACCCCTAACGGAGGCGGAGCGGGAAAAGGCCCGTAGGCGGCAAATGCGGGCCCTTAGGAGGACGAACACCGTATCGGTCACCGTCGGGGGCGACCCGGAATTTGAGATGTGGCGGAAGGGCAGGACCCTCCGTGCCGAACACTACCTCGGTTACGAGGGTAGCATCGGTGTGGACGGGTCGGGCCGACAGGTGGAACTGCGCCCGGCCCCGGGGACTCCCGTCCAAGTCGTCCGGAGCCTCCGGCAACTCATCAAGGAGTTCGCCGAAGATTTTCCGGAGTGCGATTTAGATGCCGCGGGACACAAATATCCCTGCGGCGGCCACATCCACATCGGTGGCGTCCCCGATGGGGAGCCTCCCGGGAAGCTGTTGGAACTCTTGGACGACTTCTTGGGGAGGCCGTCTCTCCCGCTGTCGGGGGACGCACGCGGCAGCTACCGCCGCCTTTCGGCGTGGGAGAGCAAGCCGTGGGGGTTCGAGTACCGCACCCCACCGGCCGCGGTGTTTTCGAACCCCCGGGTAGCGAGGATCGTGCTCAAACTGGTGCGCAACCTCGTGGCCCGCTTCTACTCCGGGCGGGCGATCGAATACAACGACCCCCCCGGAATGGAAGACTACGTCCGGGTGGGCGGCCTTACTGAAAAGGAAGCCGTCTACCTGGTGGAATTCTTCCGGCGGGGGTGCCCCGAAAGCCTCCGCATCTTGGCGGCTTGGGGCGTACCCGGATCGAAAGAAAGGCTAGAGGTGTCCTTCCGGGATGACTGGTTGCCTGAACGGAAGCGGTGGTTCCGGGAGGCCCTCCTGAAGAGACTCCGGAAGGGTAAGGTCGTCCTGTACGGCTTGGCGTCCAGCCGGGGCTTCGCCGCCACAGTACCCGGTATCCCCGGGGCGGCCATGCTCGACAACCCGCCTCACGCCCCCTTGGACAGGCAAGGACGGGTGTGGGTGGGCTTGCCTTGGACGCTGCGGATGGAAGAGGACGCGGACGAATCCCTCCTCCGGAATGCCGCCGAGGCCATCGTCCGTTATTGCCGTCAACAACTGAAAAATAGGCGGTAGGGAATGCGTGACAGACAAAATCCTTGGGCCGCCCGGCAGGCCCGACGAGACTAACATCAAAAAAGGAGGTGTTGGCGTGGCGGGCCGCCGGGGGCCCGACCGCGTCGTGTGCAATGTGCATAATCGCAGTGGCCCTTAAGAGAAAATTAACACTCGAAGAAGCAGAGAACTGCTTCCTCAGCAACCCCGATGGGGCGGGGGTGGCGTGGTCCCGCGGTGACAGAAACTACCTCCGCAAAGGGTTTATGGGGCTGGACGAGTTCATCGAGTTCTACGAGGAACTCGACGCCCTGCCCCACGTCGTCCACTGCCGTGCGGCGACGTCCGGCGGGGTGCGGCCCGAACTGACGCACCCCTTCATCGTGGACCTCCAGTCGCCCCCGCGGCTGGAGTGGAGCGGCAAAAAACCGCTCCTGTTCCACAACGGGGTTGTATCGAAGTGGGAAGACCTTTTCCTCCGCTTCGCCCCCGACATAGTGCGGGAGCTGAGGCGGAGCAGGAAGGGTTCCCAGATACCGCCCGGCCCGTGGTCCGACACGAGAACCGTAGCGGTGATCGCTGCACTCGTCGGGGAGGGGATACTCCCCTTCCTGGGCGGTAAGTACGCCGTCCTGGACAGGGGGCGCGTCCGGACCTACGGCGAGTTCGTGGAAGAGAACGGCGTCCTCTTCTCGAACACCAGCTACAAGGGGATCCGGGCACGTCACACCAAAAAGTACCCTTACTCGTGGGTGCCGAAGGGCGGCGTTGCTTCTTCTGTCGCCGCCGCCAGGTTCGATCCCTACGAGGACGACTGGTGGAGCCGGGGGTTGTGGAAGGAGGAGCGTAGATAATGGGCGAAATCCGGTGGCTCCGCCTCAGGCGGGCCGCCGAAAAGGTCGTCGGCCGCCCCGTGTCTATACACGGCTCTACCGACCTGCCCTCGCATCTGAAGGCGGCGGTGGACGCCGCAGAGGGGCGTGTGGACATTGCCCTCAACTTCCAGCACATCAAGAGTGCTGAAGACGCACTGAGGGCGGTGGCCCACGAGCTCGCCCACGTCGTGGCGGGGACGCCCCACCACGGTCCGGACTTCGGGGCGGCGTGGGAGGAAATCTACAGGAGGCTCAGGGAGGAATACTACAGGCCTTCGTGAGCTTCTCCCGCTGATGGGCCGCCCGGACCCGGCCCGCCAGCACCGATACCATGAGGCTGAGGGGGGTGTCAGGCGCGGGCGGGCCGCCGGGGGCCTACCCGCGCAGGCAGATGCTACACAAGGATCGTACGTGGGCCGTGAAAGACGTCCACGGCCCCCAGGAACTTGCGGAACTCCTCACCCGGTACACGTGGACCGGGTGTACGGGCTTCCGCCACCAAGGTTACCTGTACCTCAACGACTCCTTCGCTGGCGGCGGCGCGCAGGAGTACGCCGTCGTGAAGGAGAGCACGGGGCAACAGGTGGAGAGCATCACGTTCTCGTGGTGCTCCCTTGAGAAGGCGTTGGAACTCATCCGGCGGATCTCCGCCGGGGAGTTCGACGACCAAGCGTGGGACCCCGGGATAAGTTTGGCTGCCCAGATCCAAGATCCCGGGAACCACAGGTGCCACTTGTGTGCGTAAATGCGATTATAGTTTGATTTGGGCCGCCCGGGTCCGGCCCGCCACACCAAAAAACTTCCGAAAAGGGGGTGTAGGGGTGGCGGGCCCGCCGGGGGGCCCGCCACCCGAGACGGATGCCCGAAGTACGGGTACAGAACATCCTTACTGACCTCGCCGCCCGTTTGGCCGCGGCCCCCGAGGCCGCGGCGGAGCTGACGGCCAGACGGAAGGCCGTCAGCGACGAACTCCACAGGGCCCTCGACAGGATGAAGGAGATCGAGGCCCGGGTATCCGGCGAAGTGGCCGCCGAGGCGGACGAAAGCGGCAACCGCCGCTTCCCGAACGAGGCGGCCCGGGCGGGCGAGATCGCCCGCAGGCTGGCGGCCGACCCCGAGTACCAGCAGTGCAGGGCTGCGGCCGACCGTCTGCGGGAGGAGCTGCGGGGGCTGGACGCCGAGATCGAGCGCGTCCAGCGGCGGCACCAATCGGACGCCGCCCTCGCCTCCGTGGCGGCCGCGCTCTTCCAGGCCGGCAGGGCCGACCTCGCGGAGGCCGCCCTGGCGGCCTACGGGGGGGACGGACGGCCCCAAGCCGGGGCGGGGGCGCAGCCGCGCGAGGAACGGGGCGACGGGCTCCAGGAGGCCGAGGTGGTCGTCTTGGCGGCCCGGATGAACGACAACGGGGTCGTCCGGGCCTGGTGCGAGGCCGCGGACGGCTCCCGGGTGGCCGTCTTCGCCCGGGACGCGGCGGGGAGCGTGCTGCTGAACTCCCGCGGCCGCAGGGTCCGGGCGAGGTGCCGCCGTGTAGACCGCGGCCTGTACGCCGTCGAGGCGTCCCTGGTCGGGTGACCCCGCGGCGCAGGGCGGGGCAAGCCCGCCCTGCCCCCAGACCACAAGGCACCCCTAACGGCTTGTGGTCCGGGGGGAGGGCAGGAACCCTCCGTTCTAAGTTTTTCTTCTCCCGTTAAGACGGGACGAGGTGGTACCCCCATTCAAGCGGGGCGAGTAAGCGGACAACTGCCCCGATGAGGGGCGAGGTTAAATAGTGTGGGCCGCCCGGGTCCGGCCCGCCGAAACCCACACCGCAAAAGGGGAGGTGGAAGGGCGGCGGGCCGCCGGGGGCCCGCCGTCTCTTTAAATGAAAGAACTGGATATTGTCAAGAGGGCCACCCAACTTCTCATGGAGCTGGGGGCGAAGGCAGAGGAAGATTCTCTCTATATTACCGTCGCCTTCAGGTACCAGGGAGAGGAGTACGGCCTCCAGTTCACCAAGAGGTTGTTCTCCGTAGGCTTGGCGGCCGACGGACAGGGGAGGCTGTACTATGGGGTCAGGTACGGCGGCCCCGTCCGCTACGTCCGCGTCCTGCCCTACTGGGCCGAAGCGGACGTGGAAAAGGGGAGCTACCCGGTGTCCTTTTGGAACGGGTTATACCGGATGGCCCGGGCTTTAAGAAAAGTGATCTTCGATCCGGGCCTCGCCGACCTGTCCCTCGCCTGGCGCCTCCGGCGCGAGGCGTGGGAGGAACACTACAGGCGGCCGTGCCGGGAATCGCTGCTCCTCCTCCGCCACCTGACGGGGTTCGTTGAGAGGGAAGCGGCCCGGGCGAGGGCGAAAGCCCGCGCGGCCAACGCCGCCCTCCGCCAAGCGTACGACGAGCTCCTCCGGCTGGCGTCGGGTGCCCCCCACGCCCTCAACGTCCTGAGAGAAAAATACCCGGGGGCCACCGTGGAGAGGCTGGCCCCCCTCTACTGGCGTGCGGAGGTAGAAATCGCGGGGGAGGCGGTCGCTGAGTGGGGCGGCGACCCGCTCAGTGCCGCGGCAAGGCTACTTCGCCGCGCCGAGGAAGAGCTAGCGGGCCCGTGCGGGGCCTGACGCCGTCCGCCCCGGCGTCCTCTTAAGACTGATATACGGAAAAGGAGGCGACAGCCCGGCGGAATCGGGCGGAGACTGCCGGGCGCGAGTATGGTAGGAATGTTGCTCGAGAACGAAATTGTACGTATTCTTCTTTCTAGTGTTCCCTTCCGGCGGGCCGTTTGCCGGTGGGGGTCCGGCTGGAGGCCCGATATAGTCTATGCCGAGGCCCGCAGGGCGCTCCGACGGAAGGGCCTCCGGCTCTCCAGGAAGGCCCTCGGTCGGGTGGTACGCTTGGCCGAAGCACAGGTAATACACGAAGAAACGTGCGGGCTATACCCGCCCGTGCTGTAATAGCGAGAAAAGAGGCCCGTCCGGCGGGCCTGCGGAAAACTCCGAGGTAAGGGGTGTCACGCCGCGGGCCGCGCCGGAGGCCCGCGGCACTGTAGCGATGGGTTGGAGTATCCTCGAAATCGTTAGAGACCCCCTCGACGGGGAGCTCCTCGTCGCGGGGGGCGGAGTCCGGAAGGGCGGTGCCTACATCGCCCGCATCACGGGCACCGACCCCCGGTACCGGTACGCCCGGGAGTTCCTGGGGGAGAAAGATTACCGCTTCCCCGGGGCCCCGAAGGACACCGTCGTCGTGAAGGTGCCCCTCCGGGAACTCCAGGAAGGCGACCTCTTGGAGATCAGGGCGGGCGGCTCCTGGAAGAACGAGTATCGCGATTTTTACGTCTTCCAAGGAGGTGACCTCCGCCTCATCTCGGAGGGGGAACTCTGCCAGCGGCTAGCCGAGAAGCTGAAATATGAGACCATCCGGTAGGGCCGCCCGGACCCGGCCCGCTGAAACCCAATACCATAAAAAAGAAAAAAGGGGGTGTTCGGCATCAGCGGGCCGCCGGGGGCCTGCTGGTACCGTGGAAAATGTCCGTAAGACAGGTTAAACAGGCTATCGCCTTGGCCGTGCAGGCCAAGGTTCCTGTCTTGGTGTGGGGCGCGCCGGGGGTCGGGAAGACCGCTTACATCAACACCCTCGGCCGCGCCCTGGGCCTCCCGGTGGAGGTCGTGATCGCCTCCATCAGGGAACCGGCGGACTTCGCCGGCCTCCCGGTCGTCCGGGAGGAAGGCGTGGTCATGGAGCCGCCCGCCTGGGCGAAGCGGCTCGCCCGGGCCGGGAAGGGGGTCCTCTTCCTGGACGAGATCTCCACCGCCCCGCCCGCGGTGCAGGCGGCCCTGCTGAGGGTCGTGCTCGACCGCGCGGTGGGTGACCTGCAGCTTCCCGACGGCGTGGCGGTCGTCGCGGCCGCCAACCCGCCGGAACAGGCCGCCGGGGGCTGGGACCTGTCCGCCCCCCTGGCCAACCGCTTCTGTCACCTCCACTGGTCGGTCGACGCCCACGAGTGGGCGGACGGCGCGATCCAGGGGTGGCCGGAACCCGAGATCCCGCGGTTGCCGGAGGGCTGGGAGGCAGGGTTGCCCGCGGCCCGCGCCTTGGTGGCGGCGTTCATCCGCCACCGCCCGCACCTGCTCCTCCAAGTCCCGAAGTCGGAGGAGCAGGCCGGGAGGGCGTGGCCCAGCCCGCGGTCGTGGTACGACGGCGCGGCCACGCTGGTCGCCGCCGCGCGGGCCGCGGGCGTGGGGGAGGACGTGGAAGCCTCCCTGGTCGCGGGCTGCGTCGGGGAGGGCCCGGCGCTGGAGTTTTTGGCGTGG
>Ga0080004_1130219_pt1 | contig 13680 bp, 9 predicted proteins | sample WasSprMetagenome_FD_69207 | JGI IMG/M metagenome (GOLD analysis project Ga0080004, IMG submission 69207) | Sulfidic aquatic microbial communities from Washburn Spring, Yellowstone National Park, USA - WS (SPADES assembly) (version 2) | ecosystem: Environmental > Aquatic > Thermal springs > Hot... | reverse complement strand
GCACTCCGAGAGGGCTGTTTTAGAGGACACCAAAATAATGGTGAGAAAGGTGGACAGGAGGAGGGGGATAAAGAAAGAGGCGTACATGAGGAAGAGAAGGATAGAGGTCACAAGGGGGGTAAACGACCTGGACATTTTGACTGAGCCTGAGGAGGACAAGCTAAACTTCTCTGACTTCTGGAGGCCGTCTAGGCACAAAAAGGATGAGGAAGGCTGATTATACCGAATGTTGGATATTTTAATAAAAATAAGCTGTATTAAAATGTACCCGAGATCCCTGGCATTTAGGATCTTTACCTCTCCATTACGGGCTCTTTCACCAATCTTATCTCCCTTATCCTGTTGAAGCACCTGAACCTCATCACCTCGTGCTGTCCGTCCTCAAGGGGAACCAGTATCTCGCATTCCTCGTCGTACCTCGGATGACTACTGTGCCCCACGCTCTCCATCTCCTCTTCCCACAGCTCAAACCCGTACTTCCTGCCCAGCTCCAAGAGACTAGCTATAACGGGGATGGGTGCCCTGATTATCACGATATCAGGCCTAACCTCCCTGACTATATCCAGGAGCTCCTCTCCTATTTCTATGGGGTTCCTGTACTCCAGGAGCACGAAGTCCCCGAGTATCCTCCTGAGCTCCTTCCCCTCCGCTGGAAGGATCTCATGCCCTGAGGTCCAGAGGACAACAGGCATCCTTCTTCCCATATCCATAGCCTCACGCTCCCATTATTCCCTTGTAGCTGATAGTTAAGAGGTTATCTCAAGAGACTGCTCTGTTCCCTTGCAATGGTACCTTTAATAAACAATCTAATCCATCCAGCTACGCACGGACATCGTTGCAAAAAGAAAGTTCTCTTTAAAAATTTGATTTAGTATTCAGGTTGGCAAATTCTTTCGGACAGGTGTTCTAGTTTCTCATAACTCCTCACAATGCGCTCCATATTTCCCTTTAATTAGCCAAAGCTTGAGGTGCATTCCTGCCTGAACTCGCATTTCCTGCACTTCCAGCTTACAGGCATTTTCGGGGCTTTATTCTCCCTTACAGCCTCCCTGAATTTCTCAAGTGTTGTTCTTGCATTTTCCTCATCCGCAGCCTCTATCCAGGTAAGCATCTCACCCGTTTCCCTTAGATATATCTGGACTCTTTTCATGGGCCTTCTGAAGAAATGGGCATATAAATCGGCCTGGGTGAATGCAACAGGCTTCATATAGTTCAGCAGAAACTTATCCCTTGTCGTCTTAAACTCGTAGACGAAACTGTCCGTTATCCCATCCGGCACCCCTGCGACCATGAAATCCCTCCATCTGAAAGCCCATCTGATCGTGGGATACTGCTCTGCTACCCTGTAATGGGCCCTTATGCCCTCCCTTTTAGCCTCAGTATCTCCTTGCATCAGCGCAAAAAGATCCGCTTTCTCATCAGATATCTCCTGAAGATCCTCGAATTTTATCTTCAGGACATGTTCAATGTCCTCCCACTTAAGTTCCGGAAGCCTGGGAACTATATCCTCCAGAGATCTGCTTTCCACGGGCAGATACCCGAGGATCATCGAATATTCTATTCTGTCGGAAAGATGTGCCAGAAAGAATTCGGGTTCCATCTTCTTATTGGCCAGGATGCTCTTTCTGGCGCACCACCACCATGATGCGGTGTCAGCCATTCCTATGTAGTAAAGATCCGATGGTGATAGACCTGCCTCCTTCTTTTCCTCATTAAGAACCTCTATAGCCAGTTTTAAAGCCCTCGGATCTAGAAATATCTCATTCACCAATCTGGCTATCAGGTTAAGATTCTCCTTTTTCATGTCATCACCAGAACCGCGTCATACATAAACTTTAATCCTTTTGTAAATTATTTCTTTATCTGGGAAGGTGACCTGCTGAGCATGTCTGCTTATCTCTGTCATTCCAGGTTTCTTTCAAGGAATTCCCAAACAACACCTCTCTTCAGTAGATCATGGCAGAATTGATTTTCATAGCTTCGAAGACATCCGTAGCAGCTGGTCTCAAGCCCGCATGTGCAATTCTTGACTCGGGCTAAAGCACTCTTAAGGACCTCATGAAGATTTCTCTCATTCATTATGCGTTTTACATGTCCAGCTCCGCCAGGGACATTGTCGAATAATATTAGCACAATTTTGCCTTCAGATGAATGAAGACATCCATTCAGATCCTCCCTTTTTATCCCAAGAGCATGGCTTGTACCCTCAAGAACTGCATATAAGAGGGATAACCAGAAACTTTCTACAAATTTACTATTTGTTTTAATAGATTTAGCTCTAAATATCTCTTTGATATAGTTTTCATTTATATTTGGCTCTTCAAATGAAATAGAAAGCACATCCGTCTTAAAGGTATGTCCAAGATGAAATGGACCTTTCAAAGGAGATGGGCAATCCGTTCCATAAGGTGTTTTATGGTTTCTTCTTCTCTCCGGAAAAGCTGCACCACAATCAAAACATACCCAAAATCCGCCTCTCTTCCCCTTACAGATAACAGCTAGTTCTCCATCGGAGGAGTACTTGCATTTAATCTTAAATCTGCCTATAGTGAATATTCTCTCCTCTGGTTCCTTATAACTGAAGAAGTATGGTCTTGTGGTAAACTCATGTTTTGGTCTTGATTCGCCTGGTTTCTTTGGTTCAAAATCCTTGGAGGTCACAAAACCAAATATAGGCGTAATAAATCTATGTATATAGTCTCGTGAAATAGGTCCATGAACATCACATGAGAAAGAGGGTGGTTTTTCCTCTATTGTTCCACTCTGCATGAAAAATTTATTGCATTTAGGACAAGTAGCATACCAGTAAATTGGCCATGTCCTGTTTCTCACAACTTTCAGCCCTTCACTTTCCCAAACATATCCGTTTGCAACTACTTGACTACCTGGTGCAAATTCTGAAATAGCTATGCTTAAGTCTCTTTCTAGTTGAATATTTTTAGCAGCCTCCTGATGTGATAGAATGTCCAATTCGACAACATCCACCGGAAAACCATACTTAGGGATAACTGCATGAGATGCTAAGAAATCTATGAGCTGTTTTCTCTTAATAGTCTCCTTTCTTTTTTCTGCCCAGTTCATATCGGCATTTATTTTGTTTCTTTTTTGCTGATCTCGGGTTTTATTCCATTCTTCCTCCTTTAATCTATAAAATTCCTCAAGCCGAGTAAATTCATCCCTTATTTTCTCATCCGCTTTTGTAAGGACACCTTCCTTGCCAACAAGGCTGTCAACCCATTTCCAATCATCAACTCCAAAAACTTTTTGCAAATCTTCAGGTATGACCCGTTTTAACGATTTCAAGACGGATTCAGGCTTTGTGAGAAGGTACTCCTTTATTTTATCTGTGCCAGAAACACCTCCTTCAAGTCTGAAAAACGAGTCTGCGTCCCCGAAATAATCGCTGAATTTTCTGAAGAAATCTGCAATTGCAATAGAGTAAAGATGACGGGAAATTATCTTCTCATTTTTGAGTTCAATAACAGGTGGCTTTATTCTTCCCTCAACCATTTTTTCTGGTTCTTTAAAGTATGTAAGGTCATGAGAACGGAGTTGAGCAAAAGTCAGGATAAATCCTATAGTGTCGAGCCTTCTTCCTGCTCTTCCTGCACGCTGAATATAGTTCGATGGTTCTGGTGGGACATTACGTAGAAAGATAGCTTCTAATTCTCCAATATCTACTCCTAGCTCGAATGTAGTTGAGCAGCTCAGGATATTGATATCCCCTCTTATAAACTTTTGCTGGACATTTGAAGCATAGTCAGTGGTGAGCTGTGCTGTATGCTCGTGTGAAGTCATTCCTATGGGTATCAAGTGAGTATACAGATAGCGGTAATGGTTTCTTTCAAGATCTTCAAATTTTTGACTATCTATTGGAATGAGATTTCCATTACAGCCAAACGTTGGGCAGACTCCTCGTACGCTTGAGGGTACAATTACGCCACAGCGATCGCAAATAAACCAAGAAGTATCCGGCTGGATTATTCTCCAATATCTATAATCAAGCTTGTAAAGGACACCATCTCTTGAGTTGCTAAATCTCTGGATACCTCTATCAGTCCAGTTATCTCTCAAATCCTCCCATATTTTTCCTAATAGTTTCCGGCACTCACCGTTTTCATCTTCCTTTCCTGTAATTCTCCTATACAACTTTTCTAAATATTCAAGTCTTGCATTAGTTCTGCCTTGAGATGGTATAAAGGAGTAGATTCCTCTTTTGACATCAGAACCTTCCCCTCTGAATTTGTATTCTCTATTTCTTGGGCTAAAGAATTCATCCTTGGGATCCGGTCCATCGTCAGGAAAAGTAATAGCCATATTGAAGCGCATGGAGTTGAGTAATGTTTGATATAATGCTCTTGCTTCGTTCTCTGTAAGATTCCAAGGTGATTCTTGGAGTTCCTTAATAGGCCTCCAGTTTTCAGGAAATATCGGGATAAACGATATCAATCCAACTCCTTCTAGAGAATTTCTCCTATCCCATATTCCACAGAACTCCTGAAGTATCCATTTCCAAACTTCTTTTTTCCTTTCTTTCTTACCCATCGCTGGATCAAACACATTGCTCTTCTCACCAAGCTGTAGAACATCTTCGCACAAAGATTCTAGCCTGTAATCTTCTAATCGGTTTCTTTTCAAGGCCTCGACTATTAAACGCCTGAATAAGATCCTTTTATAGGTGAAATCCAGGTATGGCGCAAAAAATGCAGCATCTTGTCTACTATCCGAAAAGGTAAGTATCTTTCTCTCCTTTACATTCTCTTTCGAAAGATTTTGGTATAGAGCTGTAGCTAATACTGCTGCGGGGGCATCTTTCTGGAAAATGAATTCACGAACAATATCCATGGAACGCAGTCCGCACAAATAACATTTATTAAGAATTGTATCATTTGGATTTATTTCGATCAAAGTTATTATGGAACCTTTCTCATGGCTACAATCACAAGTAGGTTTATCTTTCCATATAGACCCGCACTTCACGCATAGCTTCCATATTTCCCCCTTTTCAGCAATTTCTTCAGGAACTGCTACTTCCTGATCCTCATCCTCCTTTAGTTTGATGTCCTCTCTCCATAACATGAAATACCTATTCTTCCTTTGGGAATCTATCTCAGCAAAAGAATGCTTTAATTTGCCCTCCACAACCTCCCCGACTAAGTACTCCTGTCCACAGCGCCGACAAGAAGCGAGTTCAAAGACAGGATATCCCTCATCTGTCAGCTCTCTTCTTTCTAAAAATATTCTTGGTTCAGGGTAAAAGGATACAAAGACTCCCTCTGGTGCACGAACAAATAGATGATAACGAGCTGGTAAAAGAGGTAAAGAATCTTCATCTGGGCGTGCCCATACTAATACATTGATAAGGCTAATTATCTGGCTACATTCTCCCTTTGAGGACTTATCTTTTTCTAAAAGATATTTAGCGCATTCATCAATTCTCTTCGCTCCTTCTTCTAGCAGAGACTTTAGTTTTATTGCCATCTCATCTTTTGAAAGAACTTCGTAAAGAAATCTCTTTGGATTATTGTTGCAATTGTTTCTCGAATTATCTAAAATACTTTTGGGAATAGCATTTTCTTCACAGGTCTTGTACAATTGTTCCAAAGAAGGAGAGGGAGTATTTTGAATGATTTTATCTAATTCTAAGTATAACTTAACTGGTGCCTTAAACTCCGCCTCTGAGCTCTCTATTTTGATTCTTTCTCCCCTAATTATGTCCTGTCTTTCGCTATCCTCTGGATCCCATTCAAACTTCTCTCCAAAAAGCTTTGTTGCAAAATCTGCTACTTTTCCAAAATCCTCCTCTTCCCTAACAAGGGTTGCGCTTGCTGCAATACACTGCAAATCACCTTCCATATTTTTACAGACTCTATCTTTCAGACGCCGAATAAGCATAGCCATCTCAATTCCTGTTGCTCCGCTATAGATATGGGCTTCATCAAGAACTAAGAATTTCCAGCTTCTTGCATATTCTCCGTCAAAGAAAGGTGAGTCTTTTGGTCTCAAAAGTAGATATTCGAGCATCGCATAATTTGTTATTAGGATGTGAGGAGGATTTTCTCTCATCTCCTCTCTTGAAAGGAGTTCGCTCTTTACAGGCTCCTCTTTGGGATTCATCAATTTAAATTTCTCTAATCCCTGCTTTTTGGTTTCAGGAGTGTCACCAACGTATCTACCGAAGGTTATTTTAACTTCAGGGATTTTCTCTTCCATTACTCTTGCTATTCTTCTCAGCTTTCTCAACTGATCATTAGCCAGCGCATTCATGGGGTAGAGCAAAAGAGCTCTTACTCCTGGTGTAAGCTTCCCTTCTTCATATTCCCTTAAAAGATGATTATAAATTGGTATCAGGAAACATTCTGTCTTTCCGCTGCTTGTACCAGAAGCAATAACTACATTTCGGCCTTTAAGTATCTTTCTAATAGCTTTCTCTTGATGTAAGTATAATGGATTATTCCGTAAATAGTCCATTGCATCAAAAATAAATCTCTCTAATTTATCGCTTAGCAATCCTTCTCTAATTAGATCTCTAAGGTAGCATCCTCTTTTGAAAGGTGGTGTTGCCTCTAGAATGGGACCGTTTGTAAAGGAAAAGTTCTCAACTTCTTGTCGGAATTTATTTCTAAGCTTTTCGTCTCTAAGATGAAAAGTACTTGTCAGATACCGGATATATCCCTCACGAATATTCTGCGTAACTTTAATCGGATCTATCGGCATGTTCATCGCCTCCAATTAATGATCTTAAAATCTCGACGTTTTGAGGATATGCTGACTTCCTATGTTTATCGTATGGAATATTTAACCGCTTAGCGTCTTCCAATTTCATCCCAGCCTGAATAATTTCCTCTTTACTAAAGCCTCTACCTTCTCTCATGCCTGTACCACACCTTACAATTGGCCGCACACGCACCATGCTCTCTCTTAATCTTCGTGGGATAGGTCTAGGCGGTATTATTTTGGGGAAATAAACAACAGGGATATTTTCACCTATAACTTTCCCATCTTTGAGAATTTTAATCTTAAGCATAATTTTATCTTTGGTTTCCTTAATACTATCATAAAATTGATTTAATAATATACTGTAGATATTTCCTTTTTTAACGAACTTTGACTCCTGGAGTTTCTTGTTACTCGTCTCAAGTATTGCTAAAATATCGTACTTGACAAAACTATTTGTATTAATGTAAAGATATAGGTCCTCGCCAGCAAGTAGTTTCTCTCTTTCCAAACACAGTGGAATATCTTTCCAATCCGTCGGTTTTGAAATATTCCATTTTAATCTTGGGACTGTTATTCTGAAGTTTACCTTAGTTTCCGGCCTATTCTCCTTGTAGATAGAGAACCTAAAGAAATCTCTCTCTGGTGGTAAGCTAATTTCGTATCCCTTTGGAGTATATTTTATTTGCTCTGTAGTCTCTATTTTAAAATCCTTTGAAGGAAGCGAAACCTCGATTATCTCTGCTTTATGGCCCTTCTTAGGATCAGGAATGACAAGTTCCTTTGAATAATCTAATTGCAGGGATGGAATATATCGGAAGAACAGCGTGGTAACAGGTAACCCATTCTGTTCACAAATATCCACTTGGAATTCCCCACATTCACAGGGCAAATTATCAAATCTCAGCTCAAGAGGATCTTTTCCTGACCAGTTATCAGAAACAATTTTATAACCTGCTTGTCTGTTTTGAATCCAAACGACCCATCCTTCTTTGTTTATCGTTTCTGTATGCGGGGCTTTTATTTTAATGCTGTTACCTGTAAAAATGGGCGATTGTTCGCCGAAGTCATCGTAAATAACCTCTTGGCTATCGATAGAAAAAGTAGGCTCGCAGGGTATAGGTTCCTTTTCATTTATAACTAATTCACTCTTGTCTCTTAGATCGATGCACAACGGTCTGTATTTTTCCCAGATCCATCTATCCTCCTCTATAACTGGTTCAATGTTGATCTTGCGATCTTCTTTAAGAAGGATCCAAATTTCCTTTTGAGGAAGAGGGTTAATGTTCCCTTCTTTATCATACAGGTAATGCATCTTGCCTAAGTTATCTCCAACTGCGATAAAGGCATAAATAGAATTACTCTTATGCTCATAAGTATAAGTATTACCTCCAAGCTCCTCTGGATAAGTAACCTTAAAATTTTGTATAGCTTCTTTTATCTCTATTCTCTCTTCTTCTGTTTCCAAGTATTTTCCATTGTTGTTGATAAGTTGGAGCTGTCCCTCTATCTCACTATCTCCTAAGGATACTTTATAGCTCAATTGTTTTTCAGGGGAATTTTCCATCTTTATGCTTTGTTTTGGGATCACGAGGAAAACTTTAGCCTTATCAAGATCAATCTCAACAAATGGTGCTTTCACCTGCGTAAAAAGTTGAGGTGATTCTTCCTCTCTTTTTTCCTTTAGGGTTATATCCGATTTTTCTGGCTTCTTAACTCTCCTTGCAGATCTCTTTTTGCCTAAATCCAATTCTTTTTTCATCAGACGGCTTGTCTTCTGCTCTTTGTGAGCAGATCTTTTTGTCTTTATACTCTCTTCGGTAGGAGTTCTCTTCATACGAGGCTTTTTCACCCTCTTTTCTTCAGGAATTCTCTGTTCTTCTTTCTCTTCCTGCTTGCCTATAAGTTCCTCTTTGATTTCTTTTTCTGCTCCTTTGTAAGTCCCTTCCTCAATTATTTCACTCTCTATAACAGCAGAAGGTTCATTCTCTTGCTCTGTGGGCTGACTTTCTGGATATGATCCCTTCTTTTGAAATATATGAGAAATTTTCTTAAACAGTCTTATTATTATTTTAAATATCTCCATAGTTTTCACCTCCTCTATGCTCTCTATTTGAACAGATATGGAAAAGATAGCCTCGGATTTTTCTACTGATGTTTATTCTCATTTCTCTAGGCATCTTATTTCCCGTTTCTAGCCATATTTCTTTCGTTTTCTTCTCAGCTGTTTTAATGAATTTTTCTGCCTTGAAGATCAGAATAAATGCTAAAATAGTACCCAGAAAATTGGGAATGTATATACTTTCTCTTATACTCTCCTCTTCTATTAGATTTAATCTTTCATTTTTTCCAAAGAAGGTGGGTTTGACGTTTTCCTTATATTTCTCGTGAGTTGATATATTCATCAAGAAATAATAAAAGCCAGCTAGCTGGTTATAAGGGTTTCGCTCAAATATAAATTCAGGAATGTACCTGATGTTGGGTGGCTACATAGCTGTTGTAAGACTCACAATTCTAGGCAGCTAAGCGTGATATGGAAACCTTTTATGTTAAACAATCAGTTTAGCAGAGCTTCCTTAAAAGCAATTCTCTAAAGAGCAGTATTCAGCAAATTAAAGAACGTTGAAACAAGAACAGAAATGTTTAAAGTAACCATTTCCTAATTCATGAGTTAAGTGCACTTGGGTGTGTTGAAAAATGGCCGAGGACTCGTTTTTCCAGATGTTTCTGACGGAGATTTCCAAGCTGAGTTCTATATCCATAGCCTTTGACGATTCCTTTAGGGATGTTTACCTTTCTTTTTGGCATGAGTTTGATGGTAAGAGCGAGGAATCGCCTAGCTTTGTTGTAGCTGACGGCAGTTATGCCCACACAACTTTCAGAGGTGGAGTTAGAGCTGCTGTAGCTAGGGCTATTGCCAACGTTTACAGCCACAATAATCTGATCGGGGACATCTGCGATGTAGATTTGAGGGTTGGACATGGGCTTAAGCGTATCTCACTTTACATGAGGGCTCTGGAGTTTAAATGCTTAAAAAGAGCTCTAGAAAGCTATAGTGAAGTGCAGATGGCCTTATGTGATGGCGATCTTTATCCAATAATCCCTCCAGTTCTGGTAAAGCTTGGGGATCAGGAAGTTGAGGCTTATGCGGAGTACTTAAATGCATTTTATGATCTTTACAAGCTGGCAGCTGAACGTAAGCTTCTGCTTATCGGAGTCACAAAGGACAGCTTCGTGAACTATCTTGGTGTGAAGATCCTCAGCACTTTCATCTCACAGGAAAATCCCACTTTAGGCAGGGAGCTGTCACGAGTAAGAAGCGTAAAGAACATCTTGAAGAAACTCTCTGAAAACAGGGATCAGTTGAAGAACTGCGATGCATATCTCAAGGAGGTTGGGAGGATGTTAATGTCCTCTGATGAGGAGATATTCGATGATTACACAAATAAGTCAGGTTTTACGTATCCACTTGTCCTAGCACCACAGCCAATCTACTTGAGCGAGGAGATAAAAGCAGGAACAAGAAGGTGGGCGGATTCAAGGATCAGAAGAAGGCTATTAGCTGCAGGAAATCCGTTCAGCAAAATTGCAGAGGCTTTTGACAGGATTTGTGAGCTGCCACCAGTTGTCATGTCTTATTGGAGGCCTTGGCATGGGATTGGCGTTTACAGGATTGACATAGGAGGCTGGATTCTTGGATTAAATTCTGATTGGGGCTCTGTGGAAGGCGATTATTTTCTAGAAGGATCAACAGATAAGCTCAGGGAGGTCATTGCAGTATTGAACAGCTTAAGCCCAGAGCCGTTCACAATTAAGCCTCTTCTTGATGTGGACGACCTTGTCAGGTTCAGGACTGACATCTATAAGGAGTGCTACGAGCCCCTTATCATAGAAGCCTTGAGAAGAGCTGGGCTGAAGGCTGTTTTGACCAAACGTGATCTCAGGGAGTTGATGGTGAGGTGATTTGATGGAAATTCAGGAGCAGGTGGGCACTGTTTTGGATGGTGCAACCCCGCTGAGTTTTCCCTTTAAGGTGGTAAAAGGGGATATTCCTCTTCATGAGTATGTGAAAGTTGAAGTTGGCAAGAACGTGGTATTGGCAGAGGTCGTTGGAGTCGGTGCTAGAAACCCCATTGTTAGGGAGAAAATTGCAACACTTGGAATAAATGGTCTGGAGAGATACGGCTATGAAGTAGCTGTGGCAGAGGTTCTAGGATATCTTGAGGATGGTAGGATTATGAGGCCCAAGTATGCACCTAAACCCAATACACCAGTCTATTTAGCTGGCACTCAAGCTCTTCTCTTGTCATGCATCTGTCTGTTGAGCCGACACGTATGTAAGGACATTTGTCCTTAAGCAGATAAGGCTTGTTCTTTCCTTCTTTCACCTCTATTAGAGTTAATGGTTTCTCTCGTACATAGATCTCCTTTACATCGAAGTCTATGCTTGAAGGATCGCATCTTCCTCTGATCTTCTTAGATAGCCAATCCTTTAGAGGCTCTCCTTCCTTTTCCTTTTTCCACTCAAAGCCTTTTATCTCTCCATTATCATTCACGCCTATCAATATAATCCCTCCGGACTTGTTAGCGAAGGCAACTATGGTCTTAAGAAGCTTCTCTTTATTATTTGTATTTAGCTTGAACTCGACTCTTTCATTTTCTCCTCGATAAATTATGTTTTCTAGATTTTCCTCTGTAGGCTCAAACTCAACCTGACCTCCATATACTGTTGGAAACCACCGGCTGTCTAGAACTTCCTCCTCTTTTGATATCAGCACAACATGCATGTACTTTATCTCATCATCCAGCTCTATAATGCCACTTTTTATATCAAAATTTCCGGTTCTATAGGTTTTTCCGACACCACAGCAGTACTTTCCAGCAATCTCATCCGGAGATACGCCGAAAGTATCAACCTCAACACTTACCTTCTTTTCGGAAAGGACCTTTAATCTTCTTATCCTTGCTCTATAGTCGGGGATTATTATCTCCGCTCCAAAATAATTATTCCATACCATCTCCATTTCGTTCTCAAAAGCGATCGAAAAATAGGGATAAAATGGAAGGTTCAGGCGAGCAAGAGGTTCATGCTCGTGTATCGTTCCGCTAGGAAAGCTACTTCCTGAATAATAATAATAATATCTTATGCAGGGCCATTCTATTCCAATTACAAACTCTTGGGCATGCTGGCTATATATGATCTCTTTTCTCAATTCATCAATCCTATATTCGAGCTCAGGATCTCCTGGAATCCTAAGTATCCTAGTCTCCCTCGAATTTCTGAGGATTTTAAGGAAATCCTCTGCTAGAATATATATCCTCCTGAAGATCACATCCCCGTAGTTATAGTTTCTCTCCTCCCCTTTTTCTTCATCCTTCTTGTGAGGAATAACTTTGATTGCCACTCCAATCCATATGCTCTCTCCTTTTTCATTTCTTCCTCTTACTGATACACATCTTATCTCCACAAACCCATATTGATCTTTCCTTTTCTCAAAATCCTTAAGCATTTGATCATATTCATCTATTGCCTCAACCATACGAAGAGATCACCTTATGCACTTTCTGACAAAGACAATATAAATAAGGCTTATATAAAAAAGGAGTTTATATGACAGGTCACTGTTTCTTACCTTATGCGGATGTGGAGAAATCACGACCGAAATAGACTCAGTGAAGTAGGAAAGTATTTAAAAAGAGGTATATGTAAAGTTATAAACTCACCGCTATCACCAATGCCTGATGAAATAAGTTTTGGAATAAGTCTTGGATCAAGCTCGATCAAGGCCGTATACAGACTTGAAGAACGTACCGAAAAATGGTGTAAATGTGAAGTAGAAAGTAAGCAGCCAAAGCCCAGGCTTTGGTGCGGCAAGCTCGGAGATAAGCAGATATGTATAAATCTGGACAGGATTTGCGGAAAAGTAAAGGGACACTTTAGATAATGAGGGGACAGAGACAATAAGACGGCTAGCTAAAACGGGCTGAAAGGATAAAGGTATACAGTCGTTATGTGTACTGGAGAATCTGAAGATTATTTTTTTTAATAATAAGCTAAACAATAAAAGAAGGAATACTAATAATTTTCATTCCTGAATTAAAAATTTTTCTTTAAAACATGTCAGATATTGCAATGCAGGAAATTCCCCTCAGGGAATACCAGAGAAAGGTGCTGGAAGAGGTAAAGAATGTAATGGACGGAAACTTTGTTGTTGTATCGATGCCGACAGGAAGCGGGAAGACATTTGTGGAGATGGCACTTGCCAAGACCTTCCTCGATAAGGGAAAGGTCCTTGTCATAGAGCCCACAAGGTTTCTCTGCGATCAGATGGCCAGAACATGGGGAAGTTACCTCAACGCCTCAGTGCAGTATGATGGGAGGTGCAATCCGGGAGGAGATGTGATAATATCAACTCCCATCACCGCCCTGAACTGCCTCAAAGAGATGAGGGATTTTAAGCTCATAATAATAGATGAGGTTCACCATGCGTTTGGCTCCAGGGTATATGAAAACCTTCTTAAGGAGCTTGAGAACACAAGAATAGCCGGGTTTACAGCGCTTCTTCCATCAAAAAAGGTGAAGAAAGGCCTTCTGGAAATAGAACCTGTTCACTTAGTTTATGATTTCAAGAGGCTGGAGGGGCTAGGAGGGTTTGAGTGCCCCAACGCCATAGGAGATATCTACGATTCCCCAATGGAGGAGGATGAAAGAAGATTGTACATGAATCTTATAAACGATTTCCCTACACATCTCCTTCATGTCTTCGAGTGTTACGGAATAAAAAGTCTCCATGAATCCTGCAAAAAGTATGCTGAGAAGGATAAAGAAGAGTTAACTGAGGATAAAAAGCGGATACTGGAAGCTATAAATAAACGGATTGATGAGATAGAAAAGCTGGCCAGCAGGCCATCCCACAAGGCTAGATGCTTGGAGGAGGTTCTTCACCAGTATCTTTCCATGTG
>Ga0080004_1129067_pt1 | contig 13680 bp, 15 predicted proteins | sample WasSprMetagenome_FD_69207 | JGI IMG/M metagenome (GOLD analysis project Ga0080004, IMG submission 69207) | Sulfidic aquatic microbial communities from Washburn Spring, Yellowstone National Park, USA - WS (SPADES assembly) (version 2) | ecosystem: Environmental > Aquatic > Thermal springs > Hot... | reverse complement strand
CCCGTTGATGCGTATAGTCTCCTTGAGCAACGCGAAGTTCTCCTCGAGAGGCTCGAAGGCATAAATGGTCCTGGGCTCAAGCTCTTCGAGCACTAGCACGCTGTCCCCTACGTACGCCCCTCCATCGATCACGTCCTTACCCCTTACCTGGGCTAGGACCCGTCGCGGCACCTCTGAGAGGCCGTGCTTGTGGAAGAAGACCGGGTACTCGAAGTGGTTTACGGGCAATCTATACTCCTTCCCTGAATGTTCAAGGACGTAACATCCTTGCCTAAACCTTATCCTCCGAGAGAACGCATCGTACACCCTCCATAACCTGACATCATCTTCATCGAATAGATCGCTGGTATGCAGTTTACCAAACAATGCCGTATAGACCTTATTCCTAACAAATTTAATGACCTCTTGCCAATCCCTTTGATCGAAGAGCTTGACGTCGAGTTCAGGCCTCCTTTTAATAACATAGAGTAGAAAGTCCAAACTCCACGACTTTTCGTCGTTCGTAACCACATACCCATCCTCAATATTCGCGACTACTAATTTAAAACCAAGTCTACTTAAAACGGCGGTAATAGTTCTGCCAGTGAACCTTCTTAGAAAAACAGAAAAGCTATTCTTACCTGAGAAGTATTCCTGCAAGGCTCTTTTCTTTATAAGCCTCTTGGCATCCTCCATCAGCTCTAGAACAGTCTCGAGGTTTATGGTTAGGAAGTCATTAAAGAGTCGATGTGACATGGCGGAACGCCTCTAGCTTACGTGATTCGTTTGATGACTTCTTTGAGCCATCCCCTTTATTTCCTAGGGTTTTTACATACAGCAAGTAATCCAAAGCAAAGGTCACAATCCTCCTCAACGATTACTAAGTCATTATAAGAGAGATCATTAATGAAGATCCACCACCTCTCTTTCGCCCTTTTGCCTCTCTTCATTAAATCTTGCCCGAACAATTTTACATATTCGAAATATTGATGTAGCAAATCATGAAACTCTGACATGGTTAATTCTTTAACATGAAAAGGATTGTTCCCCATACTAACTTTGGCGTTTGGACAACCAATTATTAACATGCCGGTAGGTTTTACAATCCTTCTTACTTCATCGATAAATTTTCTTTGATTTGCCTCACTTAAATGTTCAATGACATCAAATGATATAACAGCGTCAAAAAAATTATATCTGAATTTCAATTTGGTGACATCCATCTGCAAGAATATACAGTTATTTGTTCTAAAATGTTTATTTGCAAAACTTATGGCTCGAGGAGAAATGTCTATGCCGACTATCGCTTTTATCTTAGCATTTTTGGCAAGGAAGTGAGTCCCATAACCACTTCCACATCCTGCGTCTAGCACTATTGTGCCTTCCTTTAAGAGAGAGAGACACCATTCATATCTTTGAACATGGGCTAAGGTGGAAAAATCTTTCGAGGCTTTAGCCTTTAAAAAATCTTTGACGACTATGCGTTGTCCCCCTTCGCTGACTCGTCCAACTTCTGTTATTCCAAGCTTATTGTCGAGTACCTTAAAAATGTGCAAAGTAGCCTTTGCCGGGTTCCTTAAACCCCTCACCAACAGTCTTAACAACTCCATAACATACGTACCCTGCAAAACTTTCTTCATCTCGATTCACTTGAGACTACATCACAATAGTTTTATATTCACGACCTTCTCATAAATCTTGTCCGTGTTCCAGTACTGCCAATTGCCCCATCTACCGAACGTTAGCACGCCGACCTCAGTTAAGCCCTGCGTTATGGTGGCCACGTCGCTCGCGTGAGTTAAGGTGTGGATTGGATAGCCATACTTGTTGTACCAAGCCTCGACGACTTCTACTTCGTCCTCGCGTATAACGCCGATTTCAACTAAGCCGCGGACGACCGAGGCCTTTAGCTCTTCCAAGTCCGCCCCTCGCATCGGCGGCATCGTCACCTCAGCTATCATCGCGGACCTGTTCGGAGGCGCGTCTTCGCCGTAGTTAGAAATCCAAGCATAGCGGTGGAAGGCCACGCGCTTGTCGGGCACGTAGACCCAGTGCTGCCTCGGCGCTGAGCGCTTGAGGCCTAAGCCCACGACCACCACGGAGTTGTAGTCCAGCCTCTCCGCGGCCTTGAAGGCCTCCTCAGATAGGCCAAATATCGAGGGGACCTCCTTGAGGGGCAACGTGTTAATTATTCTATTGACCCTAAGCCAACCGTTTACTACGTACTCGCTTGAGAGGGCCTTGACCTCCCTCACCTCGGCCCTTAAGAACTCGACTCCCAAGGACTTAGCGCGCTCGTAGGCCACCTCCCACTGCTTGACGATCCCGCCCCTCTTAGGGTAGTAGAAACGCGCCTGCTCCTTGTAGCCGACGGTCGGCAGGCCTGCCACGGCCTTCACTATGTCCTCGAGGGAGGGAAGGGGAAGCCTCCCGGGCATGTATGCCCAGTCGGCCGAGAGCTGCTCGAGAGGTCTCTTCCATATCTTCTCGTTGTACGGTATCAAGTAGTCCTCGGCGACCTCGCGCCCGAAGGTTCGGAGGGCCCACTCCTTGAAGTTCTTGGGCCTCTCGTCGCAGTATTCGACTAGAGCTTTTATGAGCGATGCGCCATACCTCGCCCTCTTCTCGGGAGGGAGGACGTATATCCCATTTTCAAAGGGATAGGGGACGAGAGCACCGTCGAGGAGCACGTACGCCGCTCTCTCCCTCGCCACCCACTCACCGCCCATGGACAGCACGCCATTGACCACGGCGCGCCTTGCGCTGAAAAACACGTGACTGCCACCTGTATCAAAGAGGTAGCCATTAACGACCTCGCTGTGAAGGAGACCGCCATCGAAGTTCTTGTCGAGGCAAATAACGTCGGCTGAGGGAAAGAGGCTCTTCACCCTAATGGAGGCTAGAAGTCCAGACCAGCCACCGCCAAGGACGACTATGCGTGACATAGCGGGTTCACTAAGAGACTGCGTGTAAAGCCGATTCTCATTTCAACTTGATACTACGCTTCCATATGCGTGTAAGTGACGTCATTGCGCTCACCTTGAACGAGAATGTGGTTCGTCTATGTAAGAGAGCAGGACTCTATCGAAGGTTGGATGACGTCTATTAACGCATAGAAAGCGCAACTTGTACTCTGGTACTAGCTCCTTAACAAGTCTCGGAATTTCGAAGAAATCTTTCCCCCTATGGTAGATGCAGACAATCAATATAGGTCTAAACGTTTTAATGGTCTCTCTAGCACCTGCTATGACGTCATATTCTGAGCCTTCTACATCCAACTTAATTAGCCCAACTTCGAGCGCGTTTTCCTTTGCAAATTCATCGATTGACACGACTTCGACCTCCTCGCCTTTAGGTCGCCCATAGATCTCAGAGACGAAAGAGCCAACGCCATATGGATACATTCTCGTTCTCCCCCTCTTAGCGCCAAGGCTCTTTTTAACCAACACCACATTCGACAACGCGTTGAGACGTACGGTTTTCTTAAGCAGTGGAAAGTTTTGCGATGAAGGTTCGAAGGCGTAAATCCTCCGTGGCTTAAGCTCTGAGAGTATTAGCATGCTATCTCCAACGAATGCTCCGCCATCTATAATGTCCTTGCCCTCGACTTGAGCGGTTATAATAGAGGGTAGCTCGTCGATTCCGTATCTATGAAAGAATACCGCTATGTCGATAACATAATTTAATGGAAGTTTGTACTCTTTTCCTTTCCATGTGAGGACGAGATGATTTTTAAGCCTCTTAACGTTTTTCACCAGAACATCATATTCTCTCCAAAAGCTTAGGTCCTCTTCATCGAACAGTTGCGACTTTTCCGCGGCAGATAATAGAGCACAATAGACAACGAACTTTATTATCTCCTTCCTATCGTGCTCATCGAAAATCTCAAGATCAAGTCTAGGCTTCTCCTTAAGCATATACAAAAGGAAGTCTATGCCCATCGATTTTTCATCATCGTTGAACTGGTAATAACTATCCGAGCCCTTAACTCGTTGCAATCTGATGCCGAGTCTTCGTAAGACTTTAGTCATCGCTCTACCAATACGTAACATGATGAATTCTTTAGATCCCATTAAGAGATTTACGTAGTAATCTCTTATGGCTTCCTCCTTTGCATACTTCTTAGCTTCTTCGATGAAATCTAAGACGGTTTCTTGGGTTATGGCATTTAGATTAGAGAAGTCATGCCCCATGCTCTCACCGCAAATCGTCTCTGATGATGAGCATCGCGACGCTTTCCTATACGCGTGAATACTTCACTTTCCCATAAAGTATTTTCTTCGGCTTTTCATTATCAAAAACTCCACGAAGCCCGTCGACGAAGGCCGAGACGTAAAAGTGTAATATCTTTAATTTATAGTCTTCAAATAAAATAGCTCGAGCCATCCGACGACATTGCAATATCAATTCCTTGACAATAGATTTAAATTTATTAGCAGAGTACAGTCTCCTCAAGTATACGATGTTCCTAACGCTGTAATAGTCCTTCCAGAGTTCATCGTATGGAACGAGGTGAACCTTCCTCCCAAGAAGCCTCTTTTCCACCAAATTCTTCCTCTTCCTCCCTGTTTTGTGAATTATGTAAGCCGTTGGAATCAAGTACATTCTTCCAACTTTCGCAAGCCTCATGCTGTACTCGACATCGTCATGGTAAATGAAGAAGTCCTTACGAGGCAACCCTGCTTTTGCTATGGCCTTGCGGCTTATCAATGGACCGACGAAGGAGGTGAAGGTAATTTCTACTGGCGTGTTAAGATGATAACTTTCCTTTGATAGTGGTTTTTGAAGAAGTGGAAAGACGTTGTCTAGGGAGATGTTGCCTCGATGATATTCTTGAATCTCCATGAATTCGTTTACCACTACCGGAGCCAATGCCACAGCGTCTTCTAGACAGCTCCACCTTATGAGGTTTTCAAGGGCGTCTACTTTGGGTTCCGCATCATCGTCCATTAGCCATATCCAGTCGTGGCCCTTTATGTAAGCTAGCTTCATGCCTTCATGGAACGAGGCTGAAGCACCTATGTCTTTTTTAAGTCGTATGTAAGTGACGTGGGGGAACTCGTCTTTCATCATTAAGTCCGTTCCGTCCGAACTATTCCCATCAATCACTATGATTTCATCGAGGGGGCGCGTTTGACTTAATAAAACTTGCAAGCATTCTCTTAACAGCTTCTTCCTATTGCGCGTAGGGACAACTGCGGCGATCTTCATGGAAATGACCTCAAGGATACTTAAGCCCACTCAACTCGACTACTCTTGCTTAGCAAGCTATAGGTTTATGAACGGTTTATAATGTCTACTGCAATGGGCTTTGTGACTTCTTTGACCGTTCTCAGTCATGAGGGTCTTTGCTCTTCTATTATATGTCCACGAGCCACGATTGATGATATTGTCACGGGCCTTTTCATCGATGTCATTCCATTCGCACAAGCGATGGCAACAATCACGATTGTTAACGACTGCAATGCTATTGGGATCTACTGCCTCATGGGGTAAGTAGTCTTGGCCTAGCGTACGCTTATACCAAGAAATATCTTTGTCTCGGAGAAGGAATTTTAATCGCGTGATCTTACCGACATCTTTAAGATCAAAGACGATAAACCCATGCATGCCGTAATGGTTCACTTTATCATCTCGCTTTGAGCATCGTGCGATCTCTTTAAGGGCAACCTTTGTGCACGTCCATTTAACTCCTCTACGAGCTTCTTTGCCGTAACCCTCACGGCCTCTCTCGAGTTCATGGAAGGCTTGAAACCCAACGCCTTCAGCTTGTCTATCCTTAGCGCTATCCTTCTCACGTCGCCAGGCCAACCGACCCCGTGGAGCACAGACCTGTAGACCCTTCTCACGCCTCTTAAGTCCATGGCCTTCAAGACCTCGTCTGCAACTTCATCTACGGTTATCCAGTCCTCTGAAGCAACGTTGTAGACCTCAAAGTGGTTATCGCTCTCCCTCCACGCTATCATGGTGGCCTCAACCGCGTCACTCACATGTATGTAGCTCCTCACCTGCTTTCCGTTTCCTAATACCTCTAGCTCGCTCGGATTCCTTCTCAGCTTGTTCACGAAGTCGTAGACCACTCCGTGCTTAAGCCTAGGGCCGACGACGTTCGCGTACCTCAGGATCACGGCTTTGATCCCGTAGAGCTTGGAGTATGCGTGAATTAAGCTCTCGCAGGCGGCCTTGCTCGCCCCGTAGACCGAGACTGGCTTCACAGGAGCGCGCTCGTCCACTGGTACTTCGTCGGGCTCCCCGTAGACGCTACTAGAGGAGGCGAAGACGAGCTCCCTAACGCCCTCCCTCCTCATCGCCTCCAGCAGATTAAAGGTCGCCACGACGTTTTCGTTGAAGTGAACCTCGGGGTTAATCGCGCTGACCCTGACCTCTGGATTCGCGGCGAAATGAAAGACGACATCTACTCTTTCGAGGGCCTTCGCTACGTCCTCCATTCTCTTCAAGTCCCCAACGACAACCTCGACCTTGGAATTGTCTTTGTGGTGGGCCAAGTTATCGAGAGAGCCACTGCTCAAGTTGTCGAGGATCCTCACCTCGAGCCCCTCGTCGACGAGCCTGTCAACGACGTGGCTCCCTATGAAGCCAGCACCGCCCGTGACTAGAACCCTCTTCATAAGGCCCGTCTCCGTTCCCTCAAGACCTCGGCCCCCAAGAAGGAGCCACAGGTACAAGCCCTCTTGCCCTTGAACCCTTCCTTTTCCTTTTATTTCTTCCTTTCCAAAAGCTCCCAGGAAGGATCTTGCCCTTCCTGTAAGACCTGAAGGCCTCTTGAAGCTTCCCCGGGGCGCTTGGGGTTCGTGAGCTTTAAAATAGTCACCAAGTTCCAGAATACGTTTCGGGCGTATCGTTTGAATTGCCCGCGCTTCTCCTTGTCTTATCCATTGGATCTTTCAGGTGTCTCCATAATCCCCTCTTAAAGCTTATGGCCTAGATGCCCAACTCATCTATTGTGGCATCCGTTATCAACGGCTCTGTGAGGTATGGGTCTATAGCTATGTAAGCGTGCGTAGAGGATAACGTGATGTTGTCATCGAGGAGCTCCACGAGGTACTTCCTCCTCGTTATGTAGCTGTGCGTTGTTCCGGATGCGAGTTCCACCTCTATCACATCCAGCTCCTCGCTGGAGATGCCAAGCTTGGATGCTATGTCAGGATTTACGACCACTAAAGGCTCATCGCTCTCGGCACCGCCATTTACAAGCACTTTTACGACGACGCTTTTCCCTCCATCCGTTATCCTGACCCTGACTCTCACAGCCATGCTATCACTTCTTAGGCGTCAAAAGCCTCACGACCCTGTACTTGCCGTACTTGACCTTCTTCCCCCTTAAAAGCCCTACCCTACCCTCCAAGATGTCCTCCAACACCCTCTTATCGATCACAACCCTAACCATATCATATTCACGATGAAAACCGTACATGCCGTATATAAGGATTTCCCCCGTTCCGAAAGGGACTTGGTAACTCAGGCTACTACCTCCCCTTCAGGCCCTCCTTGACCCCCACTGGGATTTGCTTAACCGCCTCTCTGATAATCTCGAGCCTCCTAATGACCGCGTCTTGCTTCTCCCTAGACCTGAAGAACTCCTCCCTGCTCACGCCCCTGAGGTACTCCTCTATCAGCTCGATGCTCTCCAAGATGTGTTCGATGAGTACTCTCGGGTCCCTCTTCACAGGATACGCCTCTGCTCCCTCAAGACCCTGTCCCTGAGGAGCGGGTGGAGGGAGTCGTAGGTAATGACGTCGACCCTCCTGCCGAGCACCTCCTCCAGCTCAACCTTCAGCTCGGCCAAGTCCAGCAAGCTCCTACCGGGCTCGAGCTCCACGAGCAGATCCACATCGCTCTCCTCATTGCCCTCGCCCCTCGCCAAGGAGCCGAATACGGATGCCCTCCTGACGCCGAGGCGCCTCAAGATGGGCGCTACCTTCTCCCTAAGCCTCTCGAGCTCCTTATCGATGGCGTTGCTCACCACTCATCGCCCCAGGGCGCTCATAGCCCGTAGCCCCACAGTCCATTTTGACATCAGCCTCTTCACAGTCTTGGGTTGTCATCCGCATCAACCACGAGCCCATCGCTCACGCACACAGGGGTCAAACCTACATCGCCGCTTCTCAGCAAAATCGCTTTCGCGTGCTCGCGTTGAGTGGAAAGCGCTTAACCGCGTGGGCCTCGACTCCAAGGCCTTGCTCTCAAGTCCACGTTCTCTCGCACTATCGATTCCACCATCGACAAAGCACTTGCCCAGAGAGGCCATGTTGGTCACGCTATCATCCGCCTGAAGTACTCGTAAGACGCCTTGATGGCCTCCCAGTACGTCTCGGGAGTGCTGCTGTCGAGCCTCAGCTCGTTGTCTTCGAGCAAGGCCTCACGACCCTCCTGCCCTCTTGATGAGCCTCTGAATGGCGTCTGTGAGCTGGACCTCACCGCCAACACCGGGCCTAAACCCTCCAGCACCTCCATGACTTCGGAGGTGGTATGAAGCGAAACTAAGCAAAGAGGCAAAGAGGTGAATCTTGCGGTAAAATTCTAGAGAAGCAGAGAGAGCTTTTAGCAGAGAGAGCCTTTCTATGAAGGCTTTGATATCTTCCACGGCGCTCCTCACGGCTTCTCCCGGAAGCCAGTCCTCATAGAAGTTTTGATGAAGAGAAGTGGCTGTTAGCCAACATCTTATAATTTCCCTATCCTTCTTCTTTCTGCTTAATTCAGCGACATAATTATGTAGCTCTCTGTTGCTCCCCAGCTCCCTTCCCTCTCTTGCGGCTAGAGCTTTAACGATCTGTGAAGCGGCGCCCCAAGCCTTCTCGGATGCTTGGACGTAGTCTCCCTTGGCTAGGAATTCCTCCGCATCCTTTAGGTATTTTTCGGAAAGCTTAAGGTGAAGCTCAGACTTTGTCTCCGGGTCGAGAGGCTCGTTGAGAAATTTTGATAGAGCCTCTAGCACTAGTTCCTCTTCAGAGACGCCCGCCTTTTCGGCCTCTTCTCTCAACCTCGCCTCGACCTTTTTAGGCAACGTGAGCAAGGTCATCTTCTCCTCCATCCTAATGTGGACGTCGCCCTTATAAAGCTTCTAAGCGGTGTAGCTTCCCTGACACCTTTCCTCCTCAATAGTTCTTTAGCGCGGTATTCGTAAACGTCTAACGAGGTAATCACCCTAACAGAGGCTGACAAGGGCTTCTACGTAACTCTTTGTGGCCATACTCAAGGCCTCCAGCTCCTTCCTCAACGCCTCGATATCGCTCTTCGTGGCTTCAAGCGCCTCTACGCCGCTTTTAGCGGCTATCCTCAAGGCCTCTTGGAGCTTCTCGGGGTGCCTGAGGTTCACGTAGCCCCGGCCCACAAGACCTCGAACCGGTCGTTGAACGCCAAGAAGGCTTGCAGGAGGTGGGAGAGAGCAGAGCGGAAAGCTGAAGCACGGTAAGGATTTGCTTTAGAGCAGAAATGCCACGCTTTCCTTAAGCTTACCTGTTGTGGGGTCCACTTCTAAGCGAAGCCACTCAAGCGTTGCGACACCTATAAGCGCAAAGTCCATCTCATTCGATATCAGCATGGGCACGGCCCTTCTCCTACCCGCAATCTCCATAACCCCTATACACTCATCAAGTTCTAGAGAGCCTTTAACTGTTGGCACAGCGCTTTTACCAGTCACAGGTAGCTGAAGTTCTTCAGCAATCTTCCTAGGGATTACAGTATCTGTAGCCTCTGTATCAACGAGGGCTTTAACAAATGCGCTTCTGCCTGTAAACGGGTTTCTGATAACAGCCTCAACCCAGACGTGCCCCACTCTTAGCCCACCTCATAGACCCGCGCTACCTAAGAGCCCTGACTTTTCCTAAATATCTTTACTATCTCAATGTGGCGCTCGTAGGAGGTGTTACTCGCTCCAGAGCCCGTGCTCCTCGAGGATCAGCCCCTCAGGTACTCTATTGGGAGAAATACGTCGTGGACGTAGACGAGGACGCCGCTGTTGAGCTTCGGCAGGACCTCGAGGTGTAGATGCTTGCAACCTCGCTTCAACTGGTCCCTTTAAAGAAAGCGAAGGTTCAGGGACCTTGAGCCTCCCACCGTTAATGGCCTTCGCTTCGAGCTCAAGGCCTTCTAGCCTTCAAGCCCGCTCCTTATCAACCATTCCTTGAGCGCTCGTCTGAGAAGCCCTTACCATTGGCATGACATCGAAAGCTCGACAGTTTAGCCCGAAGAGGCGTACTGCGTCGCGGTGAGTCCTCCAAGGTCCCCTAAGATGCGCGCTTGGTCACTTCCTCTCCACAATCCTCCGAGCCTCTAAAACCATCTTCTCGATATCCGGTAGCCTTGCCCTCACGTCCTCAGAGTCGAACTTCGTCTCGTGGAAGCCCCAGACGTGCAACGCCCACGCCCTGTCCCATGCAACGCTGAGCCACCCTCCCACCCTCTCAGAAATCCTCAAGACAGCCTTCTCCAGCCTCCCAACACTCCACCTGCCGCTCTTCTCGACGTCTTCGAGGACCTCTCTCAAGTTAAAGTGCGTTGCAAGAGCTTTGACGGCCTCCTCTGCAGCCTTGTAGAGCTTCTCACTAGCCTGGACGGGATCTCCATCGACGAGCTTCTTCCCCTCCTCCAAGTACTTCACAGCAAGCTCGATGTGAGACTCCGCAGCGACTTGAGGGTCCAATTTCAGCAGGTTGACTAGAGGGTCCACGATGAGGGGTTCCGCGTCCACGCCCCTCTTTCTGAGCTCCTCAGCAACTCTCCACGACATTGAGCTCGAGCCTACGTAACTCGTCTTCCACGTGGGAGTGATGGCAATTGCCATTATTCACCTCTTCATGTATTTGGCTATGCGCAAAGTCGTAAGCGCAAGCAGGATCCTTACCATTGACATTGCACCGTAATAGAGCCTAGCCTTTATCTTCTCGTGGCTTTTCCAGCTCTTCTGCAACAAATGCTTGAAAGCCGATCTGATGTCTGAATAGAGTCTACTTCCGACCCAGCTACTAAACGGTACCGCATCAAATACTATTGCGATGGGTTTGCCAGAGATGAGACCGTATATTTCGGCCTTTATGTTGTCCAGATGTTCATAGACTTTATATGCGCGTACTACCCCTCAGCCATAAAACTCCGGCTTCGTAGAAAACTTTTGGGATCACAAGAGCTGTCTTCACAACTTTACGTACCACTTTCCCAACCTCCCTACAACACCATGCGCAAGGCCTAGTATGACAGCCTTTGCGGTTACCTTTGGGTTTTGAAATATAAGGGGAATTACGAATCGAGTGATGGAGAGGAACCACTGTACAAAGCTTAGCCTTCTTCTGAGAAGGAGGTACGTAGCGTTTCTGGTTATGTAATAAAGCCTGTACGGTTTAGTGGTCGATTTTATCTCATAAAATACGAGGTTTAGTGGTTTGACGAGGGGTACTCCTAGTCTGTGCTTTAGCAGAGGTTTTGTGTAAAGTGCTGTCATGTAGCCGAGTTTTCTAATTTGCGCGAAGAACTCTGTGTCCGCATGGTCTAGAAAAAGCTCTTTTCTCGCGCGTACGCGATGCTTAGTCAACACATCGGCCTTTATCATCGCTCCAGAAAATATTACCGCGTCGTGATGAACAATTAGCGTGTTTGCTCGAGCTCTCCTTAACCAATGCTTAAGCGTTAACGGTACGCTTTCGAGATCACTTATAGAGATTACTCCAATTCTCCCTTTGACCTCTTCTGGCAACTCTTGATATCTCCTGAGCACCTCTCCTACGGCGTTTGGCTCAACGATGATGCTGTCGTCGTCCAGAATTATAATCCAATCGCATGTATTTCGTGTCGTCAAGATGTCGAGCCCTATGTTTATGGCCTCGACCCCCAAGTTTTGTGGTAAGTACACTATGTCTACTTTATTCGTCCTGAACTTCTCGATTACCTCGCGATTTTCAGAGCCATTATCTACTATGAGTACGTAGTCCACGTTTTCGGACGCGGCCATCACCACTTCCTTTAGTAAGTGCGGCGCGGGGTTGTAGGTCCATATCAATACACATACTCTGCAACGCCTTGGTGCCAGCATATGACACTTCATGAGCCTAACCTGTGCAGGGTAAGTGCCAAGCGCTTATAGCGATGCTGTTACGGCACACGTGCCACTTTTTATACATTATTAACGATAATGAATAAGAGCTTCGATGTCTTCATTTGTGCAACTTTTCAGCAAGTATTGGAAGGCCAAAATGGTATGATTTTGATCACGCTACTCTGCAGGAAAGGGAGGCCTTTGTGCGTTGGCATTTTCACGTCACTAGCGTCTCCTCAGGCTTCACGTGCATGCGTTGCCCCTCAATAGAGAAGAAAACATCTTTGCATATTTCTCTGCTACGTGGCTCCACGTAAATAGCCGCGCTGATTCGTAGCCTTTGACGCGTAGACCTGATTTCTCAAGGCCTTGGAATATCTCTGAAAGCTCCTCTCTCGTCTTGAAGTATATCCCTTTGTCCCCTAGTACTTCTTTGTGAAAGGGAACGTCGTAGGCAACTATCGGCTTGTCGAACTGTAATTGCTCTAAGAGCGAAGGGTTCGTTCCTCCAACGGTGTAGGGGTGTACGTAGGCTCGACATTCGGATCTCAACGCGTACACCACTTCGCCGTCGTATATCCCTCCTGTAAACACTACTCTCTCGTCCCCTCCCCTCAACTTGAAGAGGTACTTTATGTAGGGATCACGCGGGTCCACGGGTCCCACTATGACCAGCTTGCTCTCTGCCCTAGCCCTCTTGAAGGCCTCCACCTCTAGGTGTATGTTGTTCTCGGCTACTATCCTGCCTATGGTCAGGTAGTACCTGTTCCTCTCGAGCCCGAGTTTCTTCAATATCTCGAGCCTCTTGCTCTCGTCAACTTTCGGTAGTTCTCTAACTCCGTAGGCCACGTACTCCACTTTCTTCGGCCTCCACCTACGCTCTAAGTACTTCTTGATAGCTATCGAGTCCGCTATCGTGACGTCAGGCACCTTGCACGCCAAGAACTCCGAGACGAACATAGTCATTGCCGTGAGCAGGTAGAGGGGCTTCGAGTGCCAGGGCACGAACTTCATTCTCACGAGCAACCTCTTCCACTCGATGCCGTCCGTGTTGACGACGGTTTTTCGCCCAGCGAGCTTAGCTAGGACGCTTGCCAAAGCGCCGTCGGGGGCCACGTAATACAGCACCCTCAAGTCCTTAGCCTTCTTCAAGAGATAGAGAGTCGCAATGACGTCGTATATCACTGGAATCGTCGTCGTTGGCGTGTGCTTGGCCCATATGTGGACCCTCTTGATTCCTTCCAGCTCGTCGAGCCCGAAGTGGTCCGTCTCGCAGGTCACGTAGACGTCGAAGACTTCCTTGAGCCTCTTGGAGAGCTCGTACGCGAAGGTCTCGGCTCCGCCGTACCTCGGCGGTATTCCTCGAGATCCTATCAGCGCAATCTTGGGCTTGTGCACTTGCCCTCGACCGATCGTTCATTAATTGACTCTATTACGTGGTGATGTTGTTGAAGCGTGCTTCGCAGGCTCTCTTGAGCAACCCCCACGCCCCTAGTTTCTTATGATCACCGCCAAGAGTTGGACAGGCGAGCAAGTCCTACTAAGTGACTGAGGGCGTGCTCTAGGCCGTGCACCTCCGTGTCCACGTCGTTCAGGGCCACGGCGTCGGCGTCGTCGGGCACGAACATGCTGCCGAAGTTTATGGCGTCCCA
>Ga0080004_1118855_pt1 | contig 13681 bp, 6 predicted proteins | sample WasSprMetagenome_FD_69207 | JGI IMG/M metagenome (GOLD analysis project Ga0080004, IMG submission 69207) | Sulfidic aquatic microbial communities from Washburn Spring, Yellowstone National Park, USA - WS (SPADES assembly) (version 2) | ecosystem: Environmental > Aquatic > Thermal springs > Hot... | reverse complement strand
TCGAGGTAATGCTATCAACGGCTCTCTCAATTATGGCCTTGACAGCTTCTATCTTCTGATCATTCTGGGCCATCTCATAGCCCTCTCTTCTAGCCTTCTCAATTAACTCCTCGACCTCCTTCCAAGACTTGGGGGGCTCTAAGACCTTGTAGCCGCGCCTCTCGAGTATGGCCTTCAGCTCATCTGGCTTGAGTTCCTCAAGCGCCCTTCTCCTCTCATCCTCAATCAGCCTCTGAACTTCCTCCCTCGTAAACCCGTCCCTCTCGACCCTATAGCCCAGCTTCTCAAGCAGGGCCTTCGCACACTCTATCAACCATGAGTACTTCTCGAACAACTCACCGAGACTCAGCTCCCCCTTAACATTTAGTTGTGGGCTCGGTATCTCTGTAATCCTCGCCAACATATTCATTAATCTGCCTTCCTCCTCTTCGACCCTCGCAAGCCTTGTTTTTACCTCATCCAGCTCTCCGGCAAATGCATCGATCTTCTTACGTAGTTCGAGAAGCTCATTGTAAACATGTTGGTCATAGTGTAGGTTATGAGGCCATGTGGAATCCTTATCCATGATGGGCTTAGACTGTTGAATGTCTAGGGTCTTGATGTTATCTTCATTAGTGGTTGAGCTTACTCCAACGTCTTTCTGGCCGGTGCTTGAGTTGGCTGGCTTATCATGGATAGCTTGACATAGTGCTCTTAACTCTCGCCCGGATAGCCTGAGCGTCCTCGTGATCGCGGGGGCATTCGATATGCCCATAGCATGCAACTTCTTGGCGAGCTGGAGCCTCTCCTCTCTGCTCAGTTCATTGATCTTCGATCTCCAGTCTGGGCCAAGCTCCCTAGCGAGGAGCTCCTCAGCCATCCTCACCTCTTTGGTGAACCTTGTGGCCCTACCATCCACCCCGCCTCCAGCCCGGGATACGGCCCTATCCCCACTCATATCCCTAGGAAGTTCCGCAATCCTCTCCACCTTCTCGACGAACATCGAGGTATTGTAAGGCGCCGCATAATTTAGCCCTTTACACGGGCCGGATCTTACAGAAAATCTACCAAAGCTCACTAAAACTTTACTAAGATCCTTGAGAGACCTTAAGAGAGGGTTGGAGTTTTTACTAAAATTTTCCGAATCCTCACTAAAATGCTTGGGCAAGATCCACTAAACCACTATACTGAGTAAGGTTAAGGCAAAGCTGCGCTCTATATAAGGCTAACGTTGCTCCTGAGGGGTTAAAGGCCACATGTAATCATTTGGGGAGATTATTGGGGCGAAAGTTTGGGCTGGATTTTTACGAGAATTTACGGTTTGTTTACGAGAATTCTACGGGCTTTTACAAGATATTCTACGATCCCCTGTTTTCGTAAAACTTGACCCAGCTCCGTAAATTGGAGCTGCTTGATCGGGGCTTCTCCTATATAGTATGGGGCCTAGAAGTCGAAATTTACGAGGCGGAGGGGGTCGTAGATTTATCGTAAAATTGGTCGTAAAATGTCGTAAAATTGTCGTAAGTTCCCGGATGATGGCTCATGACCCCTAGGATAATGCCTGGAATAGGTCGTAAAGTTTCGTAAAATTCTCGTAAAAGGGTCGTAAAGTTGAGCCCTTAGGATAAAACTTATAAGGAATGATGACTGACGATCGAGGCCTCTTGGAGGTTTTCTCGTAAAATTCCCGTAAACTCCTCGTTGATTCTCGTAAAATTTTCCAGTTTGAGGGCAAAGCTTATAAGCGATGATAATTGGGATCCTAAGACGCTCGAGATTTTTCTCGTAAAATTTTAGTAAACATCCCGTTAAATCCCGTAAAATCCCGGGCTTCGAGGATAAACTTTATAAGCTATGGTTGAGCAGTTTTGAAACCATCATAGAAATCTTCCTCACATAGAGTTTTCCATGAGCTTAGCCTATTTTCGGAATGTTCCCGAAATAATCAAAGCTATCTCCTATTTACCATATTATTATCAACAAAAGGATGTTTTAGATGCTCTGGTGAATATGGGAGATTCCGGGCCCGATTTTATGAAGGATTCCATGGAGTTTATGGTCTTTTCCATGGAAGTCGCATCCCATAGAACTTGATCTAGCTCTAGGAACTGGAGCTGCTTGAACGGGCTTCCTTTATATAGTCTAGGGCTTAGGAGTCGAATTTTATGGGACGATGGTCTCATAAAATTCCCATAGAATAACCCATACAATCCCATAAAATTCCCATAAACTCCTCCGTGATGGCTATGATGATGCAAGGTTTTCCCATAAAACTCCCGGAAAAATCCCATACAATCCCATAGAATTTCCGGGTCTTAGGATAAGGCTTATAAGCTATGATGGATAATAGCCTGGGACTATTAAGGGAAATCTCATAAAATTCCGGGAAATAACCCATAAAATCTCATAAAATTTTCGGGCCTTGGGGCAAGGCTTATATGTTATGGTGATCGGGGCCGGAGATTATCCCATACAGCTCCCGGAAATAACCCATACTATCCCATACAATTCCGGGCTTATTGGAAATGCATAGATCATGCCCTTGATCAGGGGTGAGAAATCGGACTTAGTAAGGCTCGAGGAGATCCCAATAGCACCAAGGGTCGCCACCGAGTGAAACCCGAAACCCCTCTCTTTTTCTTCTTAATTTTTATGGTTTCCATAGATTTTGACCCAGTTCCAAAAACTGGAGCTGCTTGACCGGGGGTCTCCTTATATATTCTGGGGCCTAAAAGTCGAATTTTATGGATCCGCCGTTCCATAAGTTTTCCATGGAAATATCCATAAAAATCCATGAATTTTCCATAGGTTCTCCCGTGATATCTCGTAAAGGTCTAGGGCTGGGCCATGTTTTTCCATAAAATTTCCATAAAAAATCCATGTTTTTCCATAAAATTCCGGACCCCGGGGATAAAGCTTATAAACAATGATGAGTGATGGCCCGGGCTGCTGAAGGATTTTCCATGAAATTCCGGGAAACAATCCATACTTTTCCATAAAATTTCCGGGCTTTGGGATAAAGCTTATATGTCATGAAGACGGGCGGCGGAAATTACTCCATAAAATTTCCATGAGAAATCCATATAATTCCATGAAATTTTTGGGCTTTGGGACAAAGCTTATAAGCAATGACTGCTAAGGGTCTAGGTCTGCTGGAGATAATTCCATAAAATTCCCGGAAATAGTCCATACAATTCCATGGAATTTCCAATCACATGGATAAGCCTTATAAGCTATTATGTTCGAGTTTCCGAGGCTATTGAAAGTTTTTCCATAAAATTTCCATGAATAACCCATACTTTTCCATAAAAATCTCAGACCCAGAGAGCTTGAAGGGCTGAGAGGGCGTTAGGGAAGATGAGCTACTCGCCCTCTATGGCTGGGGAGGCCGAGGCCACAACCATACTCTATGGAAAGAGGGCTCATACAGTGTGCGATGAGATCCATCCCGGGAGCCGGAGACCAGCCGCGCCCATGAATTCTCGGCAAACCCCACACACCTCCCAAGACGCCGCAATCATGCTCCTCGATGCCCCATCAACAGGCCGCAATCATCCTCGATGCAAGGCAGCATGACGATAAAACAGAGTAGGGCAAAATAACAAAGCATAATCCATGTGATAATACACACCGGCCATAACACATCCATTCATGAATGTGTTCGCTTGGGATAATGCGCCGGGCCATGATCCAGTATCCCCAGCCGCCTCAGAGACTATGGCCTCCTCGATGACGGGCTACCATCATGTATCACAATCCTAGTGGGTTAAGCTTGGAGACATAATCCCCTCTACTGGATGTTTTAGATGTGGCCATAGAGAAGATGATGGACTAACACGCCCTCCAAACATGAGGAACGCGTTTTTGTTAATGGGCCATGAAATGCTAGATCCATGAAATGCTAGATATATCCTGAACTAGATAGGCATCATACAGTATAACTAGAGCTAGAGGTGGCCGCGAAGCCTCCGCCCCCCGAGTTTTAGATCTTTTTCCAGTATATGGCCATGGCCCTAAGAAGGGTAATATCGAGTTCATGAGGACTTTCATGAAAGATTGTGGTTGTGAAGTGATTTCGCCAAATACCGTAGAGGCAGATGATCACACTAAAGACTATTATTATAATGATGAATCGCTTGCTGGAGGGGGTGTTGTTAAGCTAATAAGGGCCATGATGAAAGCATTCTTCAAGCCATTATAGATATAGGAGGTGCTTAATGGCCCAAGAAATGGCCTCCCCGATCCATGCCCGATATATGATGGGCCGATTCCTTGCTCATACGATATTGTGATCTATTTGGTTGGCCCGGCGGGGATCTAATAGTGTTCTGGGCCACATCCTAGGATAGAGTCTCTCGGTATGCCGCCTCATGGCCCTAAGGGATAAGCCCATGCACCCATCACCCAGTAGCCGGGGATATGGCTGGATAATACGTGTGGCGGGCCTTGGCCATCCTCCCCGGCCTTAGAGCCGAAATCTTCAGCCGTAATACTAGCGTATTATGTGGAGCTAACCTCCAGCCTTCATATGTATTAATGGCCCCTCTTCACGTTTTTAGGATCTTGCGCCCCTATTGCCTCAACGTGTTTGGGGTAGGGTTTAAATGGCCTGTGGATGCTTTCCATTGTTCGGGAAATTTTCCGGGCGTGTTAGCCCCTATTCCCCGATTAGGCTCATTGTTCTATTCTTTAGAAGTGTATTTAGAATGGGGTGGTTTAAATATGGGTGGGGCGGCTAAGCTCACGAGAAAAATGTCGGGAAAATTGCTTTTTGAAAATAAGGCTAAGACAGCCGCCACAGCGCTTATAGCATTGCTACTATTATCAACGGTTGCCGCGCTATTCCTCTCAGCTATCCCAATAGCGATGGCCGAGGCTACTATACAAGTCAGCCCGACGAGCGGTGCTCCGGGGACAAAAGTCACCGTTACAGGCGACGGCTTCAAAGGAGGAGAAGAAGTACGAATATACTTTGATACTACCCAGGTAAATGCCACCACAGCCGATACTAGCGGCAGCATAACAGCGACATTCACCGTCCCAGAAGTCGCTTATGGCGAGTATACTGTTAAAGCTATAGGCCAGTCCAGCGGCTCTGTGGCTACCGCGACCTTCCACGTAACAAGGCTTGTGCTAAGCCCGATGAGCGGCTATGTCGGCGACATCGTGACGGTTGAGGGCTTCGGCCTTAAACCAAATGCATACGCGAGAATCTATTTCGACAAGAATGGAGACAAAGTTATGGATGTTGATGAGATTGTAGCTATAGTGCCCACAGACTCCAACGGGCACTTCATAACATCCTTCAAGGTTCCAGCAGCCTTCGGTGGAAGCCATATAGTTAATGCTACCGCGTCACTTAACGCTACAGTAAAGGGTGAGATCCAGGGCTGGTATGCCAGCATCGACTTCACCATCCTGCCAAGGATCTGGCTAAGCCCGACAAGCGGGCCAAGCGGGATCAGGGTTAAAGTCTATGGAAACGGCTTCAGCGCAAATGCCCAAAACGTGACAATATTCTTCGACAAGAACAGGAACGGAAAAATGGACGTGGACGAGGTAGTCGCTCGAACAGACGAGACTGCAAAAATCTATCTTAAGACAAACTCGACAGGATGGCTTATAAGCGTTATTAATAGTGAAACATATGATTATATCAACTTCACCGTCCCCGATGTACCATACAATACATACACTGTCTGGGTGAATGATACGGCGGGCTTTATTGCCAGCGCGACATTCATAGTCGGGCCAGCATCCATAACCCTAACACCTAGTACCGGGATCGTGGGAGCACTAGTATACGTCACGGGCGTAGGCTTCACACCCGGCCAGACGGTAACATTGACGATGGATGATACTTCTGTTGATTTCACTACTACTGTTGGGCCTGATGGCACGTTCTCGGGAAGCTTTTACGTTCCACCGCTTAACAAGGGGCCGGGCACATACAATGTCACCGCAAGCGATGGCTACGTCTCGGCCAAGGCTACATTCACGATACCAGCCCCAAGGATAACGCTCAACGCGACACAGCTCCCACCAGGAGGAGCGCTGAGAATCACCGGCGAAAACTTCGGCAACTATTCAAAGAATTACAATGTCACAGTCTACCTTAACGCAACTCGCATGACCAATGTGGAACCATCTGTCGGCAAGGATGGCAGAATAGACGTCAACTTGACCATACCAATAGATGCTGGGCCGCTGGTCTACATAGTCAATGTAATCCTTTCCGATAAAACGTCTCTATATGAGCAGTTCAATGCCACGGCGATCCTAACGGTGCCAAAGGCATATATCACGCTCAGCCCCAGCAGCGGCACGCCTGGAACCACGGTAACCATAAACGGCTACTGGTTCCAAGTTGGCGCAGATGTCTCGGCCTTCTTTGATAGTAAGAGCAACGCATTATCGCTGACGCCCTCATCTGTCAAGGTCAAGCCTGATGGCACGTTCACGGCCAGCTTCGTAGTTCCTCCAACTATCTCCGGCCCCCATACCGTTGGAGTGACAGCGGGCACCACCTCTGCGAACGCGACATTCAACGTAGTCTCAACAGATGTCCAGGTGATCATGAGCGCGATAGAGGCCCTTGAGAGGAAGCTGGACAACGTCCTGAGCAACCTCACAAGCCCAGACTTCGGCCTCTCAACAATCAAGGCCGCAATAAGCCTAGTAAGCGCTAAGCTCGGCGCATTCAGCGGCACGGACACTGTCGCAAGCCTGCTATACGAGATAAAGGCCTCCGTGAGCGCGATCAACTGGGCTGACATAACGGCCATAAAGGGAGCTGTCGAGGCCCTGCCAAGCAAGATAGACTCGGCCAAGGAGGAGATACTAACCGCGATCAGTAGAATAAGCGTAGACCTAACGCCAATAATGGATAAGCTCACCACAATTGAAGGAAAGCTGGATACTATCGAGGGCAAGCTTGACAGGCTGCCCGCATTCGGCGACCTAGTGACAAAGAACTGGACCGACCTAACAGGCTACATAGACTCGGCCAAGTCTGAGATACTAACCGCGATCAGTAGAATAAGCGTAGACCTAACGCCGGTGCTGGATGCTATCTCAGGCTTAAACGCTAAGCTCGGCGCATTCAGCGGCACGGACACCGTCGCAAGCCTACTATACGATATAAGGGGCAGGCTTGAGGCGATTACCCCTGGAGCGCAGGCGGCCTCCGGCAGCGGCGCCACGCAGTTCACATCATCCCAGTCAGTTGTCATCTACTCCGGCGCGAAGGTCGGGACGGTGACGGTGAGCATCAAGACGAGCGGCGTAACCTATGGCGAGCGCCTAGTCATCCGCTACTACCTAGACAACACGAACTACATAGAGAAGGTTGTCACGTCGAGCAGGGATACGGCTGGATGGACTGACACAGCGGCGGCGATGAAGGTCGAGCTAGTCTACACATGGAGATCGGGGACGGACACGGTATACTATGCCTACTCGGTAATCTACCCGCCATCATCGTAAGCCAAAACATCCCCCAATAATTTTATTTCCCACCTTATTTTTTCTCAGCTTTAAGGTGCTGAGACGTGTCTATAAAGTGTAGGAAGTGTGGTTTTGAGAACCCGCCAAGCTTCAAGTTCTGCGGGAACTGCGGCGAGAAGCTTATCGAGGAGAGGCCAGCCGGGGTGGAGGCGGCCCCAAGGCCCGAGGCCCCAGCACTACTACACATAACAGCCAGCATATACCTAATCATATCACTGATATTCAACGCGGTAATCCAGGCAAGCCCAGCCCTCATAACACCATACGCCCTATCAGCGATGCTGGGGCTATACGCCGGATATAGATTCTACCAGGGAAAGACGGGCAGACACGTGAAGATAATCTCCGCCGCAGCGATAATAATAGGCCTAGCATCAACATTCACGCTATTCCTGATAGGCGTCAGCATGCTAAGAGGGGTGATAGGCCCAGCATGGATAATATTCATAGTAAACGCCTGGACGCTATGGAAGGCGAGGAAAAGGCTCTAGCCGTGAGGGATCTAGAAGGCGGGGAATAGGGCTACATTATGGGGCGGCTCAGAAAAGAGCCGGGGATGCCGTTTTCCAGGGCTTGGGGGCATAAAGCTTATACAACCCACGACTCCCACAGTATTACTGGCTATGGGATACCCCATCGCCACCCTAGCCGCATTAACGCTAATCATAGGCCTGGTGGTGGCTGGGGCGGGCCTCGCCCTAACAGAGACGGCGACGATAACCGGGACATACCCCATGATGGCCCGCTTCACAACCACCATCACAAAGACCGTGACGAAGACCACGACAAAATTCTCGACAACAACATTCACGCTCACAAAGACCATAACCCGGACAATCACGAGCTCCACAACGATCACGGAGACCACCACCCAGAGGGAGGTCGAGTACGTCTGCTTCTCGAAGCCGGATAACTGCTCCTCAATAATAATCAGGCTAATAGACTCGGCCAAGAAATACATCTACGTAGCAATATACAGCTTCACCCTAGACAATATAGGCGACGCCCTGATCAGGGCCAAGAATAGGGGCATAGAGGTCAAAGTCGTAATCGAGAGGGAGCAGGCATACATCAAGGGCAGCGAGTATGAAAGGCTCTTAAAAGCCGGGGTAAACGTCAGACTAGACAAAAACCCATACCTCATGCACCACAAGTTCATGGTCATAGATGGAAAGATCGTGGTCACGGGAAGCTACAACTGGTCATACAGCGCGGAGGAGAGGAATGACGAGAACCTAGTCGTGATCTCAAGCCCCAACACAGCAAAACTCTACGAAACAGAGTTCAACAGGATCTGGAGTCAAGCCTCCTAACACTAGACGAGGGCAAGTTGCGAATAGGCAGCATGGCGGAGATTCGACGTATGCCACGTGAATCTTGGAGCCATAAGCCCCCTAAAACCAGCGAATAAAAATGCTCAGGCCATCAATCCTCTCTCCTAAGCGAGAGCATATCTAAAGATGCACCATAGCTATTCTATACTGAATGTCGTTGAGAGTGTTCCACAATTCACGGTCATGAGCATGATTGTATATGTTCCTGGAGGCACCTGCCTACCCTCATTATCCCTCTGATCCCAAACCCACTCCTTAGACTCGCCGGGCCTCAATGTTATGATAACCTGTGAGGCTATTGGAGAGAAGACCACCCTCCCGCTCGAGTCGATTATAAGCCATGGCGCTGAGTTCGGGAGAATAATATCGAAGCCGCAATTATTGACAAGCCTTATTACAATGGGCTCAGACCTCCCGTAAACATCCTTACTGGGGCGGAATAGGATGCAGGAAGCCCCCTCACCCGTCTTCCAGGCAGTGGTCATAATGGTTACCGTGCTCGTGACAGTCACGGTAGCCCTCTCCGTGAGAACGGTCTTGACGGTGGTTGTCTCGGTTAAAAAGCTGTGAAGGGTCTCGGTCACCGTAATATAGACGGTCTTCACCTCCCCCCGAGCAAGATAATCCCTGAGGACGATAAAGCCGGATAACACTATTAGGATAGCCACCAGCAATGAGGCGACAAGGAGGGGTCTCGCCTTAACCCTCACAGTAATATTACATGATTAGTCGCGTAAAAACCTTTAAAATTTGGTAGAATCCGGGCATCCAAACTAGCATTCACTTAATTTCAGCTGCCTAGTGGGATAGGGATACCTCGATTGTGGTGTAGGGGTCTGGCTTGAATATTATCGAGGCAGGCTCCTCATCCGCGGGGTACTCGAAGAGTATATGGCCCTCACAGTAATCGTTGGGGGATATTATCCGGAGATACGGGAAGGCCTCATATTCTAGGGCATGGCCCACTATCTCCTCGCTAACATTCTCAGGCGGTATGGGCTCCAGATACCATGGCAGCATCTCCTCATACGTCATCCCGCTCCTCGTGATCAATGTTAAGCCCCCTACGGGGCATCTAATCGCCCCCTCACCCGTATTGAGGGCTCTCACCTTCGCCACCAGCAACCTCATCCCCTCATGAGGCTTATAATAGCTCTCACCGAGCTTGATATATTCCGGGCTCTCAACGGATGAGACCGAGAACTCGTAATCGCCTAAACCCGCCGCCTCACCAACCCTTACAACAATCTCGGTAACATTCCTTGTTGGGGTAATGGTGATGGTCTCCTCCCTCACCACCTCCCTAGTAGTAGTCCTCTCTATGATACTTGTCGCCGTCACAGTATTCACGGTCGTCATGACAATAGTCCTCTCCACTGTCGTGGGCGACACCCTCTCAATAAACTCCGTCCGGGTAATGGGCTGAGTAACCGTGACAGTCCGGCTGACAGGCGGGATCAAGAGATACCCGGAGAGGCATCCTATGAGCAGGCCCACAATAAGCGCCAACACTATTAACCCAATCCACCTCCCCCTACCCACACCCGGCCTACTCGGCCCTCCACGCTGAGCCACCGTAGAGGTCAGCTTGAACCTATACCCGCAATCCATACACTCCCACTCACCATGATACCCTACAACATTACCGCTACCACACCTGGGACATCTAACAGACATGAAACTCCACCGCGGTCGATCATCAAGCCTGTAGAGGCAACGCTATAAGGATTTCCACATCAAAAATGGCAAAACAAGCCCACAAACTAGGCTAAGAATGCAGCAAGATTCTACAGCTTCCCCTCCCACTAAAAATCAGACAATCTCCCTGATGAACATCAATCTCTCCTCTAAAAACAATGATTCAGTTCACAAAAATGGCCTCCAAGCCCGTGAAAAGATGTTATTTAGCCCCTCTTGGCCACCCCACCCTACTCAGCATACCACCTTAAACCTCAAAACCCCATCCATGCGACTTGTTTAGAAGCCTTCATGTAATCCTAGCTACAAGGAGCCCATTAGAACGCATATTACCTCGATATAATGTGTGGGCTGATTCTAGTACATAGATTCCTCAGGCTCTATGCATTCCTCGGGGAATCTGGGGATATTATCCTGTTCTCCGAGTTCCAGCGCCCTCGAGCCGGGAGGTTCTAAGCATTGGAATCCAGTTTAGAATAGGGTGGGTTAAATAGGGGTTGAAGCCCGACTAAGCCGAGGAAAAATGAGTAAGAGGTATAGTTCCTATTTCCTAATTGCGCTGCTGTTGCTAGCGACCGCCGCAATAGCCGTGCCAATGCTCGTGACGCCCGTCAAGGCTCAGGGAGGATCCGCGTGGCTGAAGATAGTCTCAACAGAGTGGGTTGGAGCCCCATGCGCCGAGATACCATCAACCACCCCGATGTGCCCCGCAGGGACAACATTCCCCGAGCGCTATAACGTGACTGGGCAGAGGGCCTTCGTAGAAGTCTACTCCATAGACCCGAAGACCCTGACAGTAAAGGAGAGGCAGTTCATCGGAGAGCCCAATGCCACAGGCTTCGTTAAGATCAGCTGGAGCGTCCCAGACAACTATGGCCTACTAATACTCGTCAAGGCCAAGAGCTATTATGGCGATAAGATAGGCGCCGGAACATGGAATAAGGGAATAATAATGTATGCATTGATAGTGGGGCCAAGCACGCTGAACAGCTTTGCCGAGAACATGGTCGGCTCCACATATGCCGACTCCTCGCCAGACGATTCAGGCTTCTATGTAAAGATAGATGGAAGTGTGGTGAACGACTTCAACTACCCAACAGATGCTTACATGCCCGGGGTCTTCGGCTTCTACAGGGTAGCCAGCCTAGCAGACTTCAAGAAGATATTTGGCAATGAGACATCCGCCAAGACGCCCGCCAACGCCTGGGTCGCCACAGCCGCCGTAATATTCCCACAGTTCTACGTCCACAGCTTCTACGGCAAGGAGGACGCGGTACCATTCGCACAGGTGAAGATCTATGACCTCGACCATACGAACCCAACAAAATCCGAATCACTCTTACAGGCATTTGTAACAGGTGAGGACGGATACTCGAGATACACTAGGGAAATCTACCCAACAGACCAGGGATTGACGGATGGGACATTTGAGAATAATAAGCTCGTCCCCATACCGCTACAAGTGATAAACCTGAACCTGAAGCAGGCGTACAATGAACACATGGATAGGGCATATGGAATCACATGGCCGCACCTAAACGCCACAGCCAGGGTCTGGTGGGAGACGGTAGTCGTCGGACACGCGATATTCTATGGACACACGGCAAACGGCACAACAACCTCGGATATACCGTTCGGCCCAGTAGACCCACTATCATCAGAGATAACTCCAGAATCTGAGATAGAATTATGGGCGACAGTACTCTATGGCAGGTTCTGCACATATGACGCGGATCCATCCATAAAGTTCCCAGATGTAACTGGAGGGCAGACTGGAGACGAGCTCATAAACGCCGTCGTGGGAATAAACCTCAAGACCTCGAATGACGTAGCATACTATGTCACGAAGAACCTCCTAACAACAGATGAGACCGGCTGCACGAATGACCCACACAAGTATAGGGGAGGATTGCAGGAATCAACATACGCTGAATATGCTAGATTCCCCAACGCAACAATATGGCCTGACCTCTATGTAGACGCTGATGAGAATGGTGTGCCAGATTACTTCGAAAAATTAGATGTAGCGAGCTTCTGGGACAAGTTCGGCAAACACGTATACTTCAATGCTAGCGTGATGTATAACCCGGCTGATGCAAAGAACTCCAAGGACGTACCTGAAGGCCCGACGCTAACAGATGTAGAGAAGCCGAGAAGAATCGGGGACGAGGATGTTCTAAAGAGCAACTACTATAACGGCAACTGGAGCATGCTCGTAGCAGACGTATCATATGCCAATACGCTAACACTAACGGATGATAAGCCATACACGGGGCTGGATATCATAGTCAAGTGGAAGGGTGGATGGAGGAACATATACCCGGGAAGCGAGGACCAGGTTGCATCAATACGCGTAAAGAATCCATATGGAATAGCGGTTAAGTATGATGCCATACCATTCACGGAGAATCCTGCAGAGGACTGGCTATCAGGATACGCGGCCGACATAACAACTGTCGTAAATGGTGGATGCTACAATCCAGTAGAATATATAAAGGATTATAGGGAGGGCGTGGGCGGCGAATGCCCAATAGCGGAGGACGGCTACACATTCATATGGGCTCACGTCTATGACATCGAGCTCATCGTCGTCGACCAGCTTGGCAACCCGCTGCCAGCAGGAGCTGCAGAGGTCTGCCTAATACTGCCTGGCGGAGCATCCTACTGCCGCGTACCAAGCGTGGATGAGAGCCTCGAGACAGGGCTAATGTGGAGCTATGCAAGATTTGGCGAGGGCCACGTAGTATTCTTCCAGCTACCAGGAAACAAGGGGCCATATGGAGTAAGGGTAAGATACATGGGCGTACAGGTCTATTATGAGCCGGATGAGATAGACTACCTGAAGGAGACGGAGCTAGAACACCTGATCAAAGTGACGGTATACAAGGCTAAGATAATCTTCCTAGACTGCCAGGATAAGCCTGTCGACAGGCTATGGGTCAAGTACACCTCGCCAGCCGGCACCACGGACTGGGTAATGACGACATCCAATGGAGAGCTGGAATTCCCATTCATACCCGGAGGAGTATTGACGATAAGCAGGGCATGGTTCAAGGGTGTAGAGGTACCATTAATGAAGGCCGCGGACGCGTCCGGCAAGCCAATACCATTAACATCCGCGAATGAGCTGAAGCTCGAGAAAAGACAGAAGATGGATATGCCCG
>Ga0080004_1110133_pt1 | contig 13681 bp, 22 predicted proteins | sample WasSprMetagenome_FD_69207 | JGI IMG/M metagenome (GOLD analysis project Ga0080004, IMG submission 69207) | Sulfidic aquatic microbial communities from Washburn Spring, Yellowstone National Park, USA - WS (SPADES assembly) (version 2) | ecosystem: Environmental > Aquatic > Thermal springs > Hot... | reverse complement strand
TTTGGGGCTAACGTTATTGATAATATACTAACTGAAGTGGTTGATGTGAGAGCGAAACCCGCAATGATTACAACTTGATTAATGTATAAAGTTTGTCCACCCCCACCTGTAATACCATCAACATTTATGGTATAAGATGTATTTGGTGATAAATCGCCAATGTAATCAATTAAAACGCTGTTTGATGTAGCAGAAACAGGTGATACTGTAACAACATCTGTCCCATTAATATTAAGATATACTGATGCGGTATAGGCTGTAGTGCTAACATACCCCCATACTCTCACACGTATTTTGTTTGTTTTTGCTGATGATGTAAATGTATATGTTTTTAAATTTACACGTGTTGTAGATGTTGTGCTTACTGATGTTGTATCTGCATTATAGTATCCTCCAATTCCACGCTCAACACTTCTACGGTCTTTAACATCCCAGAAAAACTGCTTAAGTTTAGCTTGATTAATAGTTACTAAATCAGGCATTATTAAACTACCCCCATTATTTCTTGAACAAAACTATATGGGAAGCTTCTTAATGTTCCAGCTGTTTGATTAATCGTTACTTTATGCTTCATGTTTGAAGTAAATGTCTTAGCATGAAATCTGATAATGGGTTTTAGTTGAGCATTCTGAAACGTTACTTGGTCAAATATCCTATAATTAACACCATCAACAGCAATATACTCTGTTATTATAACAGTATCACCACTAGCCATATTCCCTAAATCAATGTATCCTTCCGTAATATAAGTATTATTAGCACTAAACTCAACAACAGTAGTCTCAGTATTTAAAGCACTAGGCGTTACACTACCAGTATATTCTGTCTTATTAGTAATTACTACTGTCATTTTATGATACTGTTACCTTCCAATTAATTGTTAATGAATCACCAGATACAACATTAACAGCTGAGAATGTCTGTCTAGCTAACATTGTTCCACCAGTTGAAGCATTGAATATACCAGCCTCAGTAATAGCATATGATGCAGTAAAGTTGAATGTTGCAGACCATGTAGCAGTATCATTAGTAACATTTGTAGTCGTCCTACCAACAGTAGCTGAAGCCCTAGCAACTTCAGTACCTAATGCTGTATCAGTTGATGCTGGTGCTGTAGTCCCAGTACCAATAGCAATATAATTGAACACACCAGTAGCTGAACCATTAATTAATCCAGCAACTTGAGCCTTACCAGCATTTACCACTAAGTTCTTAATCTTACGATAATCCTTAACCTTGCCATCCTTATCCTTAACAATTATTTCAATTTCTCCCTCAAGCTTCAAACCCTCAATAATGGGTTTCTTTTCCTCATTCATATATATCACCATTGAATATTTAAAATTAACGTGTATCCAACACCAGCACTAAAGTCCATAGCACGTTTCCAATTGAATAATCCAAACACATCACTTGATGGTAAGTATGATGTTGTTGATTGAGATGGGAAGAATCTTAATTGAACAAGCCATGTTAATCCAGAATAACTACTTGATGGTGTGAATGTTCCCTTGATTATCACTAGATAGCTTGATGCTTGACTATTATCTGGAGTCAATGATGTTATTGTTATAGTATCCGCTGTAGTTGTTGATGATAAGTAAATATCTTTAATTGAAAGAGCAAGATACACAACTTTATTACCGCTATCTTTCCACGTGTATTGAGCATCAGCAGCTGAAGCCTTAGAACCAGCTAACTTAAAACATAATATTGTTAAATCATAAGTGAATGCTGAGGCATCAGTTCCACTTGAAGTGTCAGTCGCACTAAACTGTATTGTATATACAACATTATACACACTACCACTTGAAACAGGCTGTGTAGTTGATAATGTATATTCAAAGTATAGTTTAGTTCCAGCATATAATCTGACTTTTGCAACACTATAACTTGCTGTTGCTGTGATCTGACCCTTAACCTTTAACTGACTACCACTTATTTCATAGTTTGATGTAGTAAGATTAGGATATATTGGAAAATCAGTTAATGTTACACTATCCCGTTCAGTCCCAGCAATATCAACAAACGCAATCTTACTTATATAACCAACATAGAATGATGGAGGCTGGTTAACATTTGAAAGCATCTCATTAGTAATATCAGCCCTAAGTGTAGTTGTAGGACTGCCACCAATCTTTGGAATATACTTACCATTGATCTCAACTTTTTCACTAATATTAAACTTTATATTAATCGCCCATCCAACATGCCTGATATTAACATCTTCTATCGTTCTTAACATGTTAATCACTTATAATATTCCAAAACATAAATTTAAACCTTACGCTATTGAAACACTATCACCATAATTAGTCGTGCTTGATACATTATATGATACTTGAATACTTGATACACTCTCACTCGAATCAACACGTGTATTAAGATTATATAATGCTTGAGTTAATAATAATATATCAGCATATGATATTTGTGTTGAATCATAATATGGTGGTGTAGTCCATATTAACTTTGAATCAGTAATAAGCACACTAGTTTCGAAATCAAACTCAAGACCTTGAGTGAATGGTGTAGTTGGAGCTGGAGGTGTTGGAAGATCAAACTTCTCAGTAAACATTGGTAATTCTTGTAATTGTGGTAATAATGGTAAATTAGCAGTCTCAATTCTTGGAATCACTTGAACATATGTTATGTTTGATGGAACTAATGATGATAATAAAGAGCCTAATACATAACCAGCAACAGAGCCTATGATCGGATAAAACATGCCATGCATAAACCTATTAAGCACATCCCTAAAATCCTTCTCCTGACCAAGACTCTCATACAGCTTCTTTGATCCTAACATCGCACCATCAACAGACAATATTAACGCAATCCTCTCCCTAAACCTCTTAACAATGAACGTTATGAAACCATTAATACTATCAATAGTGAAGTTAATAAAACCGAACAATGCATTTAATATTGCATTTATGAATCCAAATACAGTATTAACTAATGGTCTAATTATATAATTATACACATTAGTTAGAAACCACATTATACCTTGAGCTATCGCATTAATTATCCATAAGAATCCATTCCAAACCCATGAAATGAAATCCTGAACAGCCTTAGCAATCTTATCTGGTATTGTCCTCACATAATTAATGAATGCTTCAATCGTTTTGTAAAAACCATTTATAATACTAGCAAACGTATCCCATACATACTTAAAACCTTGATATATGAGACCACCAAACCATGCAAAACCTTGAAATATCATCGCACCTAATGCTTGAAATGGCTGTGCTATCGCCTGCCATAATGCATTCAATGATGTTCCAGCCTGTTGAAAAACACCATTAATAGAATTAGTAATAGTCTGTAAAGCACTCTGTAAATCACTTACAGCTTGATTCACACTCATTATTAATCACTTACATTATCCTAATAGTTACGATTATTTTACCATTCTCAATCTTAACATCCGTAGATTGAGCAATAGCACTCCTTCTCTCAGGAGGAGCAGAATCAACAATCATTTGTTTAAACTCTTCAGCTGTTAATTCAATCTTGAACTCTTTAGGTAAATTCTCACTCAACTTTGATGCTAATAATGGATTAACCTTTGATAAATCAATCAGACTCATGATCCTCACCCAAAGTAAAGAATGAAATTAATCATACCCATCATGAACTCAAACGGATGCTGTTGCATAGCTTCAAACATCCTCATAGCAATATCCTTAGTAATATCAATCAAATACCTAATAAACTCACTAATCTTACTTACAACAGTTGATAATATACTTTGAGCTTCACTCAAGGCTAAACCAATTGCTCCTGCTACAGCACTCATAATCTCACCAAATAATAATACTTAAACTAATTAATAAAGTTTATCTTGAATAATACTCCTCAGCGTATTTATCCCTAAGCTTATTTAATAAAGCATAAAATTCATTAAACACATCACGTGTAGGAGTAAAACCACCAGCATTTAATGCTCTGAAAAATTCATATATTAAGAGTTCAAGTCTTTCTTCAAGAAACTTAGTATCACGACCACGTCTGTATAGATAATCATATAATGGATGTATCTGTCTCTCAAGCTCCTCAAAATCAATCTCAAGCGTCTCATAAAACTTCTCAAACTCATCATAAAAAGCTAAGAATTCCTCATTACTACTAATCCTATGATTATTATTCTTACTCCTCATTCACGATCACCTAAACAATCAAAACCCTCTAAAGCATATGGTCTAAGTCCTTTTCTAATCATTAACTTAACAACATAATTAATGAACTCATCCTCAGATAACTTATTCTTCAACTCTTTTAGTGAAGCAATCTCAGGATCATTATTATGTTCCATATTACCACCCCAAAAACAATAGCACTACCAACCAACGAGGTCTTTAACTTATTCTGTGATTTAGCAGTAGCAAAAGCATAAGCACCCATATATGTTAATTTCATACCCCATAAACCATCATATCCAAACGTTTGTAACAATGCTTGAGCTAAAGGATTACCCTCAGTCCCACCTAATTCAAGAGCCATTATCGTTGTTAGTATATCACTTACATTAGCAAATAACATTAACAAATATGCTATAACAGTATATAGAGTATTATTCTTACTCATTATTACCACCTTTAGGCTTCATTAATCCACGTTTAATTGCTATGAACGTAAAGAACGTTAAAAGAGACTGAGCAGAAGCATTAATCCAGAAATGACTACCATAGTCAGTAGTTGTTGCTAGTCTTGTAAAGAACGTAACCATAGCCATTATAAAAGCATCTATTATAGTATCCTTCCAATTAAATGAGTTTGGATCACTTGTTATTGACACTTTACCAATCCTATGGAGTATAGTCCAGAATTTCATTTAACAACAACCCCCATCAACCTATCAACATCAAACTGTAAAATCACACTATTATTAGTCTTTATGAGCCTCACAATCTTACTATCCTTAGGAATGTAATCCTGTACAATACTGTATAATGTATCAACATCAAAGATTATCCTCAAATTCTTCTCATCAATCTTTATAACATAACCAGCATTCTGAAATGCCTCTTGAAACTTCTTCATTCTCCTTTTCACTTCAGTAATTGGATCACTACTCATTTCTTCTTCCTCCCCATCAATTCACTCAAGAATTTAGCTAACTCCTGCTCACGCTTATACCTTTCACTTGCCAATCTGAGTGTCACATCACCAAGATCACGCTCAATCTCCTTCATCGTTTTACTTGCTAAAATACCCTTAACTATTTTATAAACAATCACAGCCTCATCCTTCTTTATCTTCATAGCCTTATCCTTTGGAGGTATTGAGAATACTTTTGAAAACACAGCATCAAGCTCATACGCTGAATCCTCAAGCTCAATACCACTATTAGAAAGTTTAATCGTTAAAACATAATTATCACTAGGATCAATAGCAATATCATACTCATACTTTATCTCAGGATTTAAAAAATGCTCAAAAATATCCACAACTACTGACTCAAGCTTATTAGTTAATTCTTCCTCACCAGTAGCCTCAGCTTCAAGCTCCTTCTTAATCTCCTCAAAACTTTTACTAATCCTTTTAATAGGCATAATCCATCATAAGTAATATTACAAAAACACATATATAAAGTTAGTTTTGTATCTAACAATATGATACCTACACCTTATCACATAACATCATACACTATTCCCATGCAATCTTGAATTCTCCCCTGCCTCTTCTTGGAACAACAATCAATTCATAAGCCTTATAAGACCCAAACCTTGTTCGTCTATACCTTAATATAGTATAACCATATAATAAAGCATTATACTCAAGTATATTAAAAGCCCTATTCAGATTACCAGCATCACCAACACCAATAAGTGTTACAATATAATGCTTCCTATCTGGATTATAATTCATGAATGTAATTATGCCTAACTTACTAAGCTCAGGATTCAGCTTATCAATCAGACCATATATTTCAGGCTTATGGACTTCCATCCCAATTATAATATATCATAGGTAATATTTAAGCCTTATCAAAAAATAAGATTATATTATTCTTGCCTTGATTATTAGGAATACTCATACTTTTCACCAAATAATATGATATGCTAACTTTTTTATAAAAAAGAAAAAAAATTAAGGATGTTTAGAGTATTCTCAGTATTTTATATGAAGCCTCCGCCACCGAGTGATCCTGTTACAGCTTCAGATATGCTTGAGAATTTGTCCATGATTATCTTTACAACACCAATAACAACGGATACTGTTATGATGAATGGTGCTAGTTGGGCTAATAGTCCTAAGAATGTTTGTATTGCATTCGTTAATCCAGTAACCAATGCGGATAGGTCAAAGGTTGGGGTTGACATTTATCTCACCATCCTTTAATATCCCACTACACCTTTATAAATGCTTTTAATCCTGACCTGCTACTAGACCCGCTAGTGCTAATACTCTCTTCTGTATCCTTCTCCATTCATCCCAAGCTCTAGCACCCTTTAAACCTCTCCGTGATTTTCTAATTCGGTATAATCTGGATGCTAGGATGTTGAGTTGAATGTATGGCGAAGCCCTCTCAGCAAACTTAGCTGATTTTTGTTCTACACCACGCTTCACATTCTCAATATATATCTTCTCCACTTCAGACATGTTACCACCACTATAATATTAGAAAAACTTATATTTATTGTTTTACATTCTCCTATTCTTGAATACTCGACTTAATCATTTGAGACTTCATCTGAGCTTTCATCTGACCCAGCATCTGAGACATCTGCATCTTGATCATCTCAGCCATAGCCTCAGCCATAGGTTTGAATATGGAAGACATCATATCATTCCCACCCTCACCTTTTCCTATTACAGCTTCAACCATCTCTGGTGATAAATTAATACCACCAATACCCATCTTCTTCAACTTCTCATTCAAAGCAATAGCCTGATCTAAGGCTTCATTAATCTGAGCAATACTCATTGGTTTTGGATGAATTACATCATCAATAAGTTGAAGTATCAGCTCCTTGAATGTTAAATTATGCCTCTTCATGTATTTCTTCAAAGCCTCACTATCATCTGGTGTTAATGATTTTATTACTGAACCATAGAATCTGCCCCATTCCCTTTTCAAAATTGCTTCCTCATAATCGTCCTCAATACGCTCAGTCTCTTCAGGCTTCTCCTCAACTGTTTCTTGAGTTTCCTCACTAAGGTCTTGCTCACCTTCTTCAATATCTTCATGTTCATCTTTCATTAAAAGCCACCCCAATACTATCCTAGTCCACTCCAATGAAAGATAATGTGAATGGTCTATATAAAGGTAACGCTACCTTTAAATTTATATAGGAGAAAATAATAAAAAAACATATGATTGACATCCTATCCACATCCTCAACATCAATCATAAAAGTCGCTGAAACCTTATCAAAAAGCATCAACGCCAACTACAAAAAAGGCTTTTTTCGTTCCAAGTTTATTATCAAAAAATGTTATAATTATAGGAAACCCTGATTACGTATTAATAAACCTAGTCAACATGTGTGGTAATAGGAATATAATCATATATACAGTATGTGAAGGCAACCTACTAAACAAATCAATAATATATCCCGCATTAAAAGATAAAATCGTGATCACACCATCAAAATACGTTAAAACCAAGCTTGAAGCTATTGACATTCACGTAACTGATATAATACCTCATGCTGTAACAGTATTCACAAGCCCAAAAACACACAACAATCATGAAATGCTGTATGTATCAGCATACATGAAACGTAAATATCCAGAATATGGAATAAAAGCATTAACCATTGCTGGATACAAACCATATGCTATCACAAACTTCATGAACCCATATAAGAATCATTTTAGAATAATTGGAAATACACCTGGATCAAGCGATGAGTTTATTCACAATTCATATGAGAAAGTCAGCTTCTACTTGAATCTGAGTGATAATGAAGGCTTCGGAATAACACCATTAGAAGCAATGGCTCATGGTTTAATAGTCATAACAGCAAAAATACCATCAATCATGGAGTATATTGGTGATACAACACCATTCCTAGTTGAACTCACAGGCAAAACTTGGTACGAATCCTTCATTTGGGAAAACATCGAACACTTTGAATATGACTACAAACAAATGAGTGAGTATATACTTAAAGCTATAAACATGAGTGACAATGAATACGCCTACTATAGCAAGAAAAGCTATGAACAAGCACTCAAATACAATCCATCAATCTATAAAAAATTCCTTGAATACATTAAACCTTAGGAGCATACTTCATAACACTCTTATTCCACACATAGATAATAGCATCAAGCTTGGGTATCACTCTTCTCCTCAATTTTTCCACATCCTCACCAATCGTATAATAGTATGATACATCCTGATAAAAATGCGTACCCTTACTAATCACAGTATCCATGAACTTAATCAAACCATGAGCTAACACCTTAGCCTTTACTGAACTAGCAGTCCTGCTCAAATCTATCAGCTGTTCCCTAATATCAGTCATTAAGTCTAAAGCCTCACTAATCTTATTAAGACCATCCTCAAACTTATTCCTGCTAAAATCAGCCCTAGCCTTTAAAAGCAAATCATGAACCTTCAACACATTACTTATTATTTTACTCATCACGTCTCACTATCATGTCCCATCCAGCTTCAACTAATGGAATCCAAATCTCATCAAACTCTCCCTGATATGAACCATCAGTAAAGTGTATTAATGTATCAACATAACCACCTTCCCTCTCAATGTATAGTATTCTTGGAATAAATGGGGCTTCAATACCATATTTGAATACTTTAGCTGGTTCCTCAAACACTCTAGTAAAACCTAGATAAAACTGTGAATACGTATATCTACGCTTAATATCCTTTATTCTTGGAATGACAACATCCTTTTCACCCCTCTCAATTGCTTCAATAGCCTGAATTAACTCCTTTGGTAATATTATATGTGATTTTGCAATAATGTGGAAATATATTAACTGAGTTGGATAGAATATGTAACGCTTACAATATATCTTAGTATGTGGTTCCTGCATATTCTCAGCTGAATACTTTTCCTCTTCAAGAATCCTTCTAATAGTTTGTCTCCACTCAGCCCTATTCCTGACAGTAGTCCACCTTAACTTCCTCTTAACCTCATCAGGTATTTCAAAAATCCATTCCCCTTCAAACATAATTCACCACCATCCCAATATTATATCAACCCTCTTTATTTCCTTATCAATACTTATCTTTATCTTCTTATTCATGAATACGAGTTCACCATCATAAATATCATATGAATTTTGCATTTTCCATACATTCGCTACCTCAAACACTATAAACATTACCCTAAAACCCTTATACTCAAACGTATCATAATAATGCTCCAAAACACTCCTAGCCAATTCAAGCTTTAAACTCCCATGATTACCAGTTAAATCAGATAATATTAACCTAAACCCAACCTGAGCCTTCCTATCAAGCAATATAAACTTATACTCCTCACCATAAGGTATTTCCTCCTTCTCACTCAGCATGTATACTGGTTTAAGAAACTCAATCAAAGCCTGAACAAAATCATCAATATTATCAAACATTTTCACCATTACTCATCACTTAACCTATGAACCTCATGAAAATCCTCTTATTCTTCTTATCAACATCAATTACCAAATCAAGACCCCTAACCTCAAGACTCCCAACAAATGTTGATCCCCAAACCTCATTACTAGTATGAAGCACAACTAATGAAGTCTGAAGCACCAAACTGAAATCATTAAACTCAAACATATGAGTATCAATCTCATGACTATTCTCAAGTATTGTAAGCCTCAAACTATGATAACCCTTATCATACGTACTATTATACACAAACATGTCAAAATGACGCTTAGCATTCATATCCTTGAACATGTATGAATCCATGTCAGCAGTATGTGATTCAGAAAACAGTTTATAACTTGACTTCATTATACTAGCTAACGTCTTACCAAGCTCTTCAATATTATCAAACACTTCAGGCGTTAATCATCACCTAATATGTAAATATTAAAGTCACATCAGGTATTCTTTTATTTGTTACAATTAATAAATTCAATGCTGGAATAGTCATTGAACCTCCAGAAACAGAAACACTTATATCCTTATTCACATACTTCACTTTTACACCAATATAAACATTAACTATCGCCTCCTTGATATTATAAGTATATTCACCAATAACATTAGATTTTTTCTTTACTATTATATGAAGCCGAGAGATGTGTGTATAAGGATCACGCCCAAGAATTGTAATGTCAAAAGAAATATCACTTGAAGGATATTCAAAGCTATATCTATCCTTATCATTCTCATGTTCTTCTCTAAATCCATAATAATATGGCTTGAATATCTCAGCTAATGTTTTTCCAAACTCTTTAACATCCTCATATATTTCAGGCATATTATCTCACATAATATTTAGTATCCTACCCAATATATAAACTTTTCCAACTCGCATTACATGACATACTCATGACATATCCTCAACTATGCGTATAAGTGCATATCAAGTGTATTTTTTTGTTTATATGTATATGATTTTTTCTAAATTATGTATATAGTTTGAAAGTTTGTTTTGTTATGTGTATAATGTAGAAAATATAATTCACTGTTGTATATACAAGAAAAAAAATTCCATATGCTTATAATCAAAGCCTTTTAACAAGTCATGAAAAAGGTCATGAACAAGTTGAAAAAGTTAAAAAAAATTGGCTTTCAACACTCTTTTCTTGAGATTCAGAAGAAACATATACTTTGAGTATTACACACTAGAACAAATCTTTCAGTTCATTCGTTTCTGATACGAATGTTCTATGTAAGGGATGGTATAACAGGAAAAATACTTTCAGTTCATTCGTTTCTGATACTGGATGAGCGTACCATTAACTTTAAGAGATGTAAGTGGAACTTTCAGTTCATTCGTTTCTGATACATGCTAATACTTTGGTCTTTACTGATACTGAATCACTATATGCTTTCAGTTCATTCGTTTCTGATACAGAAAGCCGTTTAGCTGAATACATAACACGAATTATAAATGCTTTCAGTTCATTCGTTTCTGATACGCAATTTAATGAATATATTTAATAGTATTGAGAGATATGCTCTTTCAGTTCATTCGTTTCTGATACTGGTTTTATGCTGTAGCTAATAATGAGTTTGGGTCTTATGACTTTCAGTTCATTCGTTTCTGATACGTTTATGGATTGCTAATGCTTTTGTTTCTGGTGTTGTAACTTCTTTCAGTTCATTCGTTTCTGATGCGCATAAATGTATTCATTAATCACGAATTGCTTAAATCTTTCAGTTCATTCGTTTCTGATACATAGTTAAATTCTTCTGGTTCATGTTCTCTTAAATATCCTCTTTCAGTTCATTCGTTTCTGATACTGTGTGCAATCATGAATGGAAGATGCAAATTCTTGACAATACTTTCAGTTCATTCGTTTCTGATACTGCTAGTATGGGCGAAAAGCTTTGATGATTTGAAGAAGTTCTTTCAGTTCATTCGTTTCTGATACTCACAAATCGAGTATAGAGCATTATATACATCATCTTCAGCTTCCTTTCAGTTCATTCGTTTCTGATACGCAATTAACGAACCAACAAACTTTATAAATATACCAAAGTTCTTTCAGTTCATTCGTTTCTGATACTTAAGCCCGAAGTTTCTAAAGAAAAAGCTAAATTAGAACACTTTCAGTTCATTCGTTTCTGATACTAGATTAATATTGATGCTGATGCTATAGCTTGACCTTCTTTCAGTTCATTCGTTTCTGATACATGAACACTATCCTCCAGTAATGCGATTACATAATGCTTACTTTCAGTTCATTCGTTTCTGATACAGATACTTTTCTAAGGCTATATTTGGCGATTATAAACTTCTTTCAGTTCATTCGTTTCTGATACGGTGGTAAAGTAATAAAAGGATTTTTTAATCCACATAAACTCTTTCAGTTCATTCGTTTCTGATACATGTATCTCCCGCTGAAGTCTTTATGGTGAGAGTATATTGCCTTTCAGTTCATTCGTTTCTGATACGGTCGACTGTTTCAACACAAATAAAGGCTGAGGATATATCTTTCAGTTCATTCGTTTCTGATACGGTCTTTATTAGTCAAAATGTATATCCTAATTTTCCCAATCTTTCAGTTCATTCGTTTCTGATACGATACCTCCGCCGTGGGGGGCGGAAACCAAGTACCCCAGGACATACTTTCAGTTCATTCGTTTCTGATACTGAGATTGCTAAAACTTTGGGTACTGATAGGAGGATGACAATCTTTCAGTTCATTCGTTTCTGATACTTAATGATGCTGAGAGGCATTATTGTAAGGCTATTATAAAACTTTCAGTTCATTCGTTTCTGATACGTGGTCTATTAGATCTAGGATAAAGTCTGCTATGAATTCTTTCAGTTCATTCGTTTCTGATACGGAAGTTTAGAGTTAAGCGATAAAGACGATATAGCGTTAACTTTCAGTTCATTCGTTTCTGATACGTATACTCCTGGTCTGTTTATACTCACTTTTTGGCTGGTGCCTTTCAGTTCATTCGTTTCTGATACAGCAATAAAGTACTATCACGAAATTGAAGTCTTTGAAGGCTTTCAGTTCATTCGTTTCTGATACTTTCAGAAGTTACTTAAGGATCGGAATTGGCAGGAATCTTTCAGTTCATTCGTTTCTGATACCGTTTCCTCTAAATTCCTCCCATGCAGGACGGGGTAAAATTCTTTCAGTTCATTCGTTTCTGATACATAATTATTACTACCATCATTAAAATATCCGAATGAGAAATCCTTTCAGTTCATTCGTTTCTGATACGGAAACTTAATAACATTAGCACAAGATAATGTAGGATTATCTTTCAGTTCATTCGTTTCTGATACGCAATATCCACATACTACGTAAAAACTATAGAAATTAACACCTTTCAGTTCATTCGTTTCTGATACCTTATTGGTATGGAATTTATGGTTTTAGATTCCTTTTTGACTTTCAGTTCATTCGTTTCTGATACATATCTATTTGGTATTGAGAAAAGGTGAGTAAAATGGAATCTTTCAGTTCATTCGTTTCTGATACCACCAGTTACCGCATCAATCATTGGTGTTTTGCAAAGATACCTTTCAGTTCATTCGTTTCTGATACAGTGTTTGATGCTATTAATGACTACAAGAATGAACTTATCTTTCAGTTCATTCGTTTCTGATACATTGGTGAGAAAATGAGCGAAAAATATCTAACAGCAAAAGCTTTCAGTTCATTCGTTTCTGATACATTTAACTGTTCAATTGTAACCATTTTAATCCCTCTTTTCTTTCAGTTCATTCGTTTCTGATACAGTATTCCATCTAATGGGCAGACTGAAATCCCAATAAGCCTTTCAGTTCATTCGTTTCTGATACTGCATGAATTTGGCACGACAATGCTTTTCGATGAGGACTTTCAGTTCATTCGTTTCTGATACCGCGGGTTTATATATCTGTTTATGTATTGTGCATTTGTTCTATATAAGCTTTTCCCTACCTTTATGCTTCTCTCATTATTTTACGTCAGGAGTGGCGACTGGAAACCAAAAACCATATAATTACTCCTGGTAAAAAGTTATTAATTTTGCTCTTAAATAAGAATGTTGTGGTTGGTGCATGACTTGGACGCTTTATTC
>Ga0080004_1116461_pt1 | contig 13690 bp, 11 predicted proteins | sample WasSprMetagenome_FD_69207 | JGI IMG/M metagenome (GOLD analysis project Ga0080004, IMG submission 69207) | Sulfidic aquatic microbial communities from Washburn Spring, Yellowstone National Park, USA - WS (SPADES assembly) (version 2) | ecosystem: Environmental > Aquatic > Thermal springs > Hot... | reverse complement strand
GAGAGTGATATTATAAGAGATAGACCTGGGGAAATCAAATTTATATAGTATTTACTTTTTAACTATATAAATTAATATACCCATTATGCATAATTCTGTGTGTAGGATCAGGCAACATACTTTTTACATGTAAAACAGTAGTACTCTCCTGTCAGAGATATAATTAAGGGGGTCTCACATAATTAGACAGGCTCTGCTCCCTTGTTTCTCCGCCGATCTTTGCTTTTTTCGTCTTATCAATACCATTTCCTCCTTTATCATATTTTCAACTTAACTATAGCCCTTCAAAATTCTTTTTATCCCCAGTATGAACAAATAGAACCAAACAAAGTAATGAAGAAAGCTAATTCCTCTCTATGCTTAAGTGTAGCCATCAGAACTTCCTATTCTCGATAAGAGATCAATTTATAGTCTCTTCAGTTAATCGCTTAAAAGGGCTTTTAGTATTCTCTCCTCCCTTTCAGCCTTCATTCTTTTCCTAAGAAGGATAGATGCTGCAACAGCAACTATCACTAATGGAATAAGGATTGTACATAGCTGTATAGTATTACTTGACTGCACATACGACTTTAGAGAGGCTATATCCGGATAGCACGTCAGATAGCCAGATTGGGGGATAGAACGTACAAGACCTCCACGCCCATCCTGAAGTAAAGGTTCTCATCATCATTCGCAATGTATATGCTTGAGATCTCAAGCTCAGGAGGATTAATGGATCTTGGTGGAAAGGTTATCAACGGACTGACTGAGCCCCAGTCGTTTGAGTCCCCATCTATCTTGATCTTTCTAACCAAGGAACCTATGATGTAGGCCAAACTTCGGTCTAGCTCCGGTGTAGGCCAAACATAGGAATCTGCGTCTATGTAGAAGTCTATCCCTTTCTGAGTATACCCTATGTCCCGTTTATCTACCAGATCTCCATGTAGTTTAACCCATGCCTCGTGTTTGGTGTCAATTTATAATCTCAACCTTTGGGAAAAGTGTTGTTCCACTTGAACAGCAGTGCCTCGTAATAGAAGTTGTCTCCTGAAAGAGAGAATTTGATGAAGTAATCCGCCCCCTGTAATCTGCACCATATTCGCCTGTCTTCGCCTGTCTGAGGATTTCTATCAGCATATATGCAGATAGCTATACTGCGCTCATAGTCTTTGGAACTTGGCATTACACCGTAATACTCAATGCGGAAGTATATTTTTTCTCCCTCCTCCTTCATGTAAACTGCTTTAACATCCATCCAATCAGCATTGTAGGCTCTTGGTGGGGAATATATTAGGACATAACCCTGAGGCTGACCGTAAACGAATGGAAGTGGAGATAAGAGAATTATCAGGGCTATTGGGATGAACATCCTCAGAGGATTCATCCTCTTTTCACCCTCTAACCTAAGTTAAAATGATTATTTAAAGACTATTTCCAAAAATTCTCTAAGATTTTATGCCCCAATATTACCTAAAGCTTCTGGAGATCTGCTATGCGCATACTTCTTAGTAACTCGAAGACAGCAGATCCGAACTACTTGGTATATGACAGGAAACAGCCATTAAAGAGGAAGCCTCACTAGCCCTGAAACAATGGGAAAATAGTTCTTATATCCCTGCCTTTGAGCTACAGGAACTTTATTCGCTAAGCAGAATTCTCACTACCTCCTCTTCTCTCCTCTCCTTTGACCTTCTGTGGATCACAATAAGAAGAATCATCACAAGGAGAAAAATGGGCAGTAGATAGAGAAAGTCAATTGATGCTGAGGTTTTTGTTACTGGGCTTTTCTGCTCCGGTGTTTGTTGAGGTTGCTGTTGTTGAGATGATGACGGAGGAGGTGTTTGCTGTTCCGGAGGAGGTGGTGGAGGAGGAGGTGTTTGCTGTTGAGGTGATGAAGAAGGTGACCTCGTAAACAAGTATACATAATAATCAGCCGATCCAGCTGCTATATAGCTTCCATCGGATGAGATAGAGACGCTAAGCACATCGGCTCCTGTCTTATACCTCCAGATTAGGTTCTGGGCATTAAGCACCTGTATACTTAAGAAAAGAAAAAGCAGAATTAGTAGGAATAGATAAGTTCTCATAATTCCAATGTGGAAAGCCTTAGGTTTAAACTTTGTTTTAATTTTTATTAAATCTACCTTATTGAACGGTAGTTTCCAAGAATAAGAGCAGTAGGCAGCCATAAAGGCTTAAAGCTTAGCTATAACCTGAAGCATTATTTCTCTAAAATGATGCTTCAATCCCTCATTTGGGACTCGTATTCCCTCTTCAGTGCTAGATAAACGTTCTCAGATATCTCCCCCCTCTTTCTAAGCTCCTCAAGCTTTCTAAGATATTCCCTTATTCGATCTTTCTCATCCTCCAATTTTACAGATTTCTCCTCAACTTTTTTGAAGTGTAGAGCCACTCCTTCCAGCCTGTCCTTTCCCTTGACGATCATAGGACCAATTACAACCTTCGCATCCTCCTCATGCATTCTAACTGAGTTATACTCAAGGTTGCCCTTCTTTGCGACAAGCCTTAAAATAGAGTTCACAACAACGGCATCTCCATCTTTTATCCCAAGGACTGACATCAGCTCCTCCGATAGCTCCAAGCTCCCCATATCAGAATTGTCCTTGCTTATATGCACATCATATCCTATCTTATCGAGGGCGGCCTTTATCGAATCTATGAGCGATGAAAGCTCATCTTCCTTTATGGCAGCTTCTCCCCTTCTTTTCACAATAAGCATAGCTCTGTAAAGCTCATTCAGATATTGATCATTTTTCTGGGGATTTTTCAGGTACTTTGAGAGGTCGAGGATAGGCGAAGACTCACCTTCGCTCTTCACGACGGTAGCCATAACTGAGGTCCCAGATATCTTGGTTTCCAATATATTCTCAGCATCCTCCACAGCTTTTTCGAGGAAGTTAACTATATCCCAGTATTTCTTCTTAACTATATCCCAGTATTTCTTCTCCCTAGCTAAATCTAGAGGAGTTTTCCCACCTCCGTTTTTAGCATTTATATCTGCTCCTCTATCCAATAGAAGCTTGGCGATATCGAGATGACCCTTATCAGCAGCAAGATGGAGAGGGGTCCAGCCAGCTTTACTCTTCGCATTTACATCTGCTCCTCTATCCACTAGAAACTCAACGACATCAAGACGACCATTAGCAGCAGCCCAATGGAGGGGGGTCTCGCCAGCTTTACTCTTTGCATTTACATCTGCTCCTCTATCCACTAGAAGCTTGACAACATTAAGGTGACCATAGTAAGCAGCCCAATGGAGAGGAGTCCAGCCATCTTCATCCTTTGCATTCACATCTGCACCCTCATTAAGAAGCCTCTTCACCTTTTTCAGATCTCCTCTGTTAGCTGCATCAAAGAGATCATCATTCAGGGGACTCATTTCCCTCCCACGACCATAGGCTATCATAGCTTTATTTATTTTTCGCATATACATCCGCACTCTCATCGAGGAGCTCCTTTACTTTTTAGATGACTGAGATCCATTTCTCTCCCAATCTCATGCATAAAAGCTCTACTTATAATATTTTCTGCCCGCTATAAGCAATGAAATTCCTTCTCATAATTATCTTAGCGAGGGAAATACATTTTTCTTCTCGACATCCTCAAGGAATAACTTCATCCCTCTCCCTTGACCATCGTCCCTTCCAGTATTTCCGTCTTCCCCGCTTTGACCTCTGTCTCAGCTCCTCCCTTTATCTCCCTCAGTTTCCCCTCATACTCAGCCTTAAGCCTTTTATAGAAAGAATGAGGTTAGTGATGAGACTTATAAAGATCCTCCAGCCTCTTTAATACCCCTTTCATATTCTTCCTTCAGCTTTCTATATACATCTTCACCTATTTCTCCCTTTTTATGGAGTTCTTCCAGCTTTTCCAGGTACTTTCTTATCTCATCCGCACTCAGCTCTCTTGTCCCTTCCATTTCCCTGACGAGAGTCCCCTCCATCGGTTTTTCCTCTTCTTTAACAACCGTAGCACCTTCAGCAGCCTTTACTTCAGTTTCAGCAGCCTTTACCACGGTTTTTGCCCTATGCCTGAGATAAACTGCTGCAGAGAGGACGATTGCCACTAAAACACCTATTAGGACATAGAGATATGGGGATAACTCCCTCTTCCATAAAGCTTTTGCAATTTTTGGACCATTCATCAGGACAGGATCTGAGACAAGGTCGTTGCCCTTTGCATCCCCTCCCCATCCCTGGAATACCTGTACATATGGGAATTCAGCGGGGCCTTCCCTTCTGTCAATTTTTGCATATACGGTCGCACCTTCATCGTACCAGCCGGACCCTGAGACCACTCCGTAATCCGATTCTACTCTGAAGTAGTACTGATGCTTGAACATAGCTGTAAGGGATAGAGGTCCTCTCACAGTTATGGTCCTCACAGGGCTTGTATCCCCATCGCTCCATCCTGTGAACAGATACCTCTCCCCCTCCCTCACATAGATCTCTCTATTCACGCTCAAAGTGTGGGATGATCCTTCTCCCCAGCTGAACTCAGCTCTTCCTTTGTACTCCTTTCCATCCACGAGAAAGCTCATGGGCGGTGAGGTCTCCACAGTCACTTTGTAAAATCTGACTGTTTTGAACATAGCTGTAAGGGATAGAGGTCCTCTCACAGTTATGGTCCTCACAGGGCTTGTATCCCCATCGCTCCACCCTGTGAACAGGTACCTAACATCACCGCGTGATATGCTCTCATCTACCCCTATAATGTGAGAAGATCCTTCATCCCATTTGAAAACAGTTGTTTCGCTCCAATTCCTTCCATCAACCGTGAAGGGAAGACCTGGAGGGGAAGTCCCTATTGTCACCTGGTATGTGGGAACCTCCACCCTAAAGCTAACCCATCCGCTGGAGGAACCAACATAGTCATCGTTTCCGGGCCAGCTAGCCCTCACATACCACAAGCCAGTGGAATCCGGTGATATGGTGTAGCTGAAGTAGCCGCTTTCACTCGAAGTGACTTCAACAGTGCTCTCTCCCTTCGGAGATCTTATTGTCAATTTAACCTGAGCTGAAACCCCTGGTGATATGCTTCCGCTTACTGTCACGCTCTGCCCAATCCTAACATAGTTGGGAGTTACGCTCAGGGACATGAAGGACTGCTCCTTTGTTCTTATCACATCTATCTTAATAGTGTTGCTTGTGCACAGCAAATTTCCATTAATATCGGTCAGCTGGAAGTAAAGGAAATGAGGGCCTGGAACATCCCCGTAGAAAGTTCCTACAAGTACTGCATTTCCGAGAGGGGGATAAGGACCCAGCACAGGGGATTCATGGATCGATCCATCAGGATAGGTCTCATAAATTTTGATAAAATACTGAGCGCGGGATGTATCTTCCCACCATATGTATAACCTTGTCGTCCCCTTATATGCTACTGTATCACTATCAGCCCCTATCCTGCAACTCCCACCGGATCTTCCATCGGAAGGTGGAGAAGGGGGAGGACCTGGCATAGCCATAGGGGGTTGTGCGGTAACAAGGTATATTGAAACGAGTAAGAGAGCAATACATAGATATACCGCGTATCTCATAGGGGATCCCCTAAAAGAAAAGTGCAGGGATAAATAAAAAGTTTACTGTAAATTTTTTATAAGGTGAAAATTTTGCATTTAATGGAATTCATGAATAAATAATATGCAAGCTTTTTTTAACAGATTGCAAAGTTAATTCCCAAGACTTCTTCATATTGTAATAAAAGTAAGCTTTATAAAGAAGTGGCCATTGATCATGGAATATGATCGCTAAGTATCCGGAGTTGGCTAAGTTCAGCAGCTATGAAAGTATCCTTCAGGAGCTGGAGAAGAAGGACATCCTTCGGTACATTGTTGAGTACAGAAAGCTGAGGGATGAGGTTCACAGGATGATAACAAGGATGAGAGATGAAGGTTTTGATGTAGACGATGAGATGAAAAAGCTCGATTATATAAAGAGGATGGCCCCATCCCTAGCTCCAAAGGTAAAAGATCCCCAGGGTTTTACAAGGGAGCTCGTAGGATATATTCAGACCCTTGAATCAATGAAATCCATCTTGGAGAAGAGATACAATGAAGCAGAAGAGGTAAAGAAATATTTAATGAGGCTTGAGGAGTTATATGAAAAGGGTGAGGTGAAGGAGGAGGCTTATCTAAAGCTAAGGGCTGAATATGAGGATAAAATGAGGAAAATAAAGGAAAGAACTGGAACAGAGGTTATAGGGAAAGAGACGGATGTTATGGAAGGGAAAGGTGAGACGGAGATAAAAAGATGAAATCTGCCTTTTGCACCTAAGCAGTCTTAAAGTTAAGAAAAACTGATTGCTTTCCATGAAAGTCTCCTAATAAAAAGCCGTTGGACGCTTTGCGGAGTAAATATTACTCAGAAGGCCTGAGTTAAACTTTTAATATATACTATGGTGTCCTCTGCACGATGGAGGGCGACAGCTCAGCTTTATTGAATAAGAAAGTTTTAAGCTTTCTAAGGGAAGTTGGAGGAAAAAGATTGGAGTTTGATCTGGATGAGGCCTCATCTAAGCTTTCAATTCAGAGGAAGGATCTTGAAAAAGCACTTTTCTCTCTACAGAGGGAGGGATATTTAAGAATAATTAAAATACCTCCATCAGACACTGTTCTTGAGGAGATCAAGAATGAATTAAGGGAATTAGACGGCCTTTTCTTGGCTGATGAGATCTCTTCAGAGGAATATCTGAGGAAATGGAGGGAGAAAACTGAGATAACTGATATCAAAATGAGCCCAATGCCATCCATAGATATAAAAGTTATTTTAAGCGGGCTGAGCAATCTGCTTGAATATCTGGAGAAGCTGAACGAGGTAGATGCATCGGATAATACGAGAAAAAAGCTGATGAAGGAGTATAATGATGAGATTGTGCCCCTTGCAGAGAACCTCGGGAGATTGCTGGAGGCCTCAATAAGCTATCTAAGCACGGTTAAGGGAAAGCTGAATGAACTATGTGATAAGCTTGAGCTGATAAAGATAGACTCGAAGGTAAGGGGAATTGATAGAAGAGATGACTTGAAAATCCTCATGAAGGAGGCGGATTCTATCATGAAGAGAGTAAGCTCACTGATGAAAAAGTTGGACACTGGATCTGCTGGGGAAGTAGATGCAAAAAAGCTGGAGGAGGAGAAAATAAAGCTTGAGGAGGAAAGGGAGGTGATAAAGGCAAAGCTCTTGGTGGAGGGCGAATCTGCTGAGCTTAAAACTCGAATTTTATCTATAGATAAGAGAATAGCTGATATTAGGGCAGAGCTCGAGACAGAAAAGGTGAAAAAAGATAACATAGATGAAATTCAAGAGAAAATGAGCTCCTTGCATGAGAGAGGTCTGCTGAAGGGTGAGATATATGAGGACATCAGGAGATCCCTTGATATAATAAATAAGCTGAGAAAAGCCTTAGCAGAATTGGGAGATGTAGAGAAAAAAGTTACTCTGAACGATGTAGAGGGGCTAAGATCTATTCTGAAGGTTCTCGAGGAAGTTCTTGCTAATAGATAAATTACAGTTTCCAACTAGAAATAGAGCTTATACAATTAAGATAAAGTTAAAAATTTTAAAGAAAAAGTTATAAAATAAAGCCGCGGAAAACACTTATGCAGAGGAGGCTCTGTTCTGCATTTTTGATCCTCTTGCTTCTAGTTCCACTTGAATTTTCTGCATCGGCATCCCCGGATTATAGGCTTACAAATTTCTCCCTTTACATAAAGTATACAGATGGAGAAATTTACAGAGCTGTGCTTGTGGAGAACGAATCCGCCTATTCCATTCCTATTCCAAGCCCAGACAACAGGGAGGCTTTATATAGATGGAGGTTCACAGTGCATAATTTTCTTGTTCTGGATCGAAATGGAAAAGTGGTGGAGGATTCAAACAAATATTTCGAGATATCAAGAGCTGCATTCTCACTGCTTAGTTTTGAGGCATCGGATTCGCTGACATCTCGGGCTTCCCTGTTTCGGGAGATAGCTGGGTTGAGTGAGCAGCTAGATATTCTTCAGTTGATAGGCAATGTGCTCGGTCATGCAGTCGGGGTGCTATCTAAATGGTACCTAACTGGAGGGACGAAGTCCGCCAATGAGGCGATAAACAAGAGTCTGAAGATGACCATCAAGAAGCTTGCTGGCTATATGCTTACAGCCGCCAAATCAGAAGCTGCTGGCTCGATAAACATATTCACCTACGCGATGCGTCTGCAATTAAGAGATGCTGCAGATAGACTTGAGAGGGCAGCCACCTTCATGAAGCGCATTGAAAACTCCATTCTCAGAGGGGAGAGTATCATCATTGAGTTCAACGATATAAAGAATTATATTGATGATTCAGAGGAGGGAAAGTCCCTCGGCTTCTCAGCAATGACAGGTCTGCAGAGAGCGTATCAGAAAGGGGTTGCCGGCTACCTAGAAGGAGTGGTCAAGAGTATTATAAAGAGCATGGATCCAACCCCAATAACCGAATTTTACTTTACTTTGATGGATGACATGAAAGACATGGCTGATCTGAGGGAGGTTATATATCTGATGAGCGCTAGAAGAGCTGAATACATTCTGGCCGATGAGGTGCTCAGGGAGAAGGTGAGGGATTGGCAGGCAGTCTTCCTCAAGAATCCTCCCTCGGCAGGCCCGGTTGAACCGGAGTATGAGATCCTCATTGGAAGTCATTCAACGGATGGAAACGAGAACATCGGAGCGGTCTACATCAACGGCACGAGCCTTACTCTGCCAGTTGCTATCATGAGGAAGAAGGGCGTCTTCAGCATTGCTGCTGTCTCTCCGAGGGGATACAGGTTCCTGAGGTGGGAGTGCGGTGGTATGGTAAAACTTGGTGATAGCACAATGCAGACAACATCTGTTACTGTGGAGGGAGATGGCTGGATATCAGCTGTATTTGAGGTCGTGCCATCCCCCTCAGGGAATGGCTCGGACATCGTATTTACTCTGGATATATCTGGAAGCATGAATGATGTATGGGATGGAAAGAAAAAGATAGATTCAGCGAAGGATTCGGCCATAGCTCTCCTCAGGTCCCTCTCCACAAACGACAGGGTCTCCATAGTTAGTTTTGAATCCACAGCTCATCTGGATCTACCGCTCACTCAAGATAAATCTAGGGCTATTGATGTGATAAAGGGGCTTTCCGCTGGAGGATCCACAAATATCGGAGATGCTATTGTCAAGGCATTGGAGGAGCTTAAAAGAAATGGAAGAGGATCTCAGATGGCGATAATACTCTTCACCGATGGGATGATAACCACAGGGATGAGCAGAGAGGAGATAATGAACGGTCCTGTTCAGGAGGCTATATCGATGGGAGTGAGGATATACACAATAGGTTATGGAAATCCCAATGAACTGGATGATGTGTTCCTGAGGAGATTGGCTGAGAGCACGGGAGGGAAGTACTGCTACTCATCTGATGCTTATCAGCTTGAGAATGACTTCGTAGAGACTGGACAGGTGGCATCTGGATGGAAACTATTGCTTTCATTCCTGGGAAAAGTTAAGGAGGGTGAAACTTCAGCAGCAGGATTCCTATACGTTCCAGCTGGGCTTAGCGCTCTTAAGGTGATACTGAACTGGAGAGGAAGCATACTCGACCTGAAAGTAGTATATCCCAACGGAACTATTGTTGAAGCCTCTGATGCATCGGAGAAGCCGAAGTACATCACAGTTTACAATCCACCTCCAGGGAACTACACGATATTGGTCTATGGAAGGGACGTGCATGGGGAGGAGTACTATAAGGCATGGACAATGGCGATTCTAGGTCCTTTGAACATAATTCCACCAGCTGGTGGTGGAGGAGGTGCATCGTCCGGGCAGGTACAGGGACCTTCAGAGGTGCAGATACAGAGATATTCAGGGGTAGAGGGCTACTTCTGGATCCTGCTTATCTCCCTTATAGTGGCCTCAGCTATGATTTCTATATCCCTGTATTATAGCAGAAGGCCCTCATACTATCTCATTGATAAGAGCGGGAGAGTGTTGCTGAGATGCTCGAAAAGGGACAGGGTATATGGAAGGGAGGACTTCATTGGAATTCTGAATGAGAACATGCTGAAGTACATATCCAGAAGAGAGAAGGGAGGGCAGTTCAGAATATTTAAACAAGGAAAATACTATTATATAGTTGATAATTTCAGCACAAATCCGACTTATCTAAATGGAAGAGACATAAGAGGGAGAGGTCCCGTTAAGCTGGAGAATGGATCGATAGTAGGGATACCCGGTGTTTTGGAGGTAGTGTTCCGGTACTCATAACATCTTTTCGAGCAACTGGGTCCTCCTAGCTATTGAAAATGAACTTCATTTTTTTGACTTCTTTTATTCTCCGCTTATGGACTGGAAAGCCTTTTACTCGGTCTTTTTCTGATCCTCAATTCAACCCCTCTCACCCTCGCATATTCCGGAAAGCTGAGAGGAAGTACCTCCACAGTTCTCCCCATCCCCCTCCTCCCGGGAAAGGCCTCAGAGAACCCTTTGAACCTGAACGAAGCGGAGCCTAGAAGAACCAAGGCATCCCTTTCCAGGAGGCCTAGATCAACGTATCCCTTCACTACCCTCCACCACCCCTCCAGCCCAGTGACCTCATCCAGAAAGATAATGGAGCTCTTCACTCCATTTCTCTCTTTAAACCTCCTGTAGAAGTTCAGGACATCCCTCAGCTCCTTTGAATCGGAGGCGAGATCGCAGTTGAAGTAGAAGATCGATCCCGAGCTTCTCCCCTTCAGGAGCTCAGATATGAGGAGCTTCACTCCCGTCGTCTTCCCAACTTGCCTGGGTCCCCATCACTATGTTCATGGAGGAGGGCTCAAGGGAGACCTTATCTATCCAGGAGGGCCTCCATTTCACCTGCTTTCATTGTATTTCCTCAGATCTCTGTCTCTTGTCTCCCAGTTCTCCCACTCCCACAGGGATTCTGGGAATATATTAGCTCCTCCATCTTGTCAGTTAACTGACAAGATATATATAAAGCTTTGTCAATGCACTGACAATACATAGCCTGAAGAAAAGGAGATCTGACTAATGCAGGGAGAGCCCTTGTTTATGGAGTCCACAAGCAGTGGCTTCTCAACATAGTTGCCAATGAGGATGGAGGTTTGAGTCCTTTCGATAATTTCCAGATCGATTAGATTCCGTAAGCGTGAGATGGGAAGCTGGGCTCCGATGAATCCTGTGAGAAGTCACTGCTTGTAAAAGAGGGCTTTAATCTATCTTTCCACATTATCTGAGGAGGCTCTACATCATATATTGAGAGCCAGAACACCCCAAAATTTTTATATGCAGCTCGCTCGATTGTCCTGTGGCTAGGGCTACTAGCAGGCTCAAAAAGGAGATGCTAGACCTTCTAGAGAGGGATCTGGAGTTTAGATATGCAGTTGCTGGCTATTTGGGGATTTCCGAGATATTGAAGAGACTTGATAGCCTTGAAGAGAACCAAAATAAGCTGTGGGAGGGACAAAATAAGCTGTGGGAGGAGGTAAAAGCTCTCAGAGAAGGGCAGAATAAGTTGTGGGAGGAAGTGAGGGAAATGCGTATCACGATTAGCAGGATGTCCGCTACCTTGGAGAGGCTCACCCTGACAGTTGAGGAGGAAGCGAGAAGCATGATAAAGCACAGGATAAAGCAGGATCTCAAAGTAGATATAGAGCTGAGCAGTATTTTCATTGACTCCAAAGAGGTGAACATATATGGAGCTACTGGAGATCTCTGCGTTATAGGGGAAGCCACAGTCAGGCTAGGGGTGAATCTCGTTTACGAGCTCTTGGATAAGATAGAGCTAATAAGAAGTAAGAGGCCGGATCTCCTGAGGAAGAGGATCATAAAGGTCATATATACTGATTACGCGATCCCGGAGGCTGTAGAAGCAGCTAGAAACAACAATATATGGGTAATGAGGTGGGAGAAGGACCTGACGCCCCTGAAGATAGAGGAATATAGCTGATAACTATCCAAGAGGGCCTCCATTTCACTCTACTCTCATGATACTTCCTCAGATCCCTATTCCTAATCCCCCAGGTTCTGAGAGTGCATTGGCCCCATCTTATCAGTCGGCTGACAAGATATAAGCTTCACCAGTACAAAGTGGTGTTGAGAAAGGGCAAGATTTACCTTTAAGGGAAATCATTCCTTTCCCCTGAAAGGGGGCTCAAGCCAGGGTTTCTTTCCCTCCTTCACCATCTTCGATATGTGATAACCTCTTATCACGAGCCCCGCTAAAAAAGTCTTGTAGGCTATCTCGCTCCCGTCCTCATACCACCATTTCTTCCCTATCTCAGCTACTTTCTCCGCCTCCTCTATCGTTATCTCATCCACATCCTTTGAAAAGATCTTCCTCAGGTACTCAAGGTCCTCCTTTGTTACGGGATTCAGCTTCACGATGGAGAAAACCCTCTGCATCTCAGATCCTATCATCCTCGCCTCATCATCCCTTATCAAGCCCTTAAGACTGAGGAAGTCCAACATGAGGGAGTTTATCGTTACAGTAGCAGATTTCATCCCATCGAAAGCTCTCGAAATATCTCCTCTTAACCTGGAGATCTCCCCTTCAATCTTCTCGAACCTGTGATCTATTCCAGAAAACTTCCCCCCCAACCAATAAGTCACTCCTGCGAGCATTATTATCGTGAGTGAGATGCTGATCACGTAGTATATTGGATCCATCGCGTAAATGACGTAATGCGGATATTTAAGGTTGATTCCTCTCCGCCGCAATACTTTGCGCATCGAAACTCGTGCTTTCCAGTCCCTCGCAGATTTCGATCCTCATGCTCTCGTCCGAAGGCTCGGGACCTTCGGAGGAAAAGGAGATCCTCTCTCCTCGATACTCTAGTAGCATAAAGCAGTGTAGCTTTTATATCCTCAATACCGATTCTGTAGTTCTGAGTTCCTCAAGCTCATCCCAGCAGCTAGTAGCTTCAGTATGATATCCCGCTACTTTAATGCGCGTGTCACAGGCCCAATATAATCCGTGGATCGAAGAATACTCCCGAGGCTCCAAGCCACCACTTATCCTCTCAATGAATGCGTAAAAGCATGCCGCCATTTATGAACCTCCTAGAAACATTCTGAGATGTTAGAGGTCATCTAGATTTAACTTTCGATTCTAAGCTCGAGATATAATCCTCAACTCTCCTGAACCATTTATGGAACTCCTCCTCAAGCCCCTCTCTCGGATACTCCCCATTATAAAAGTACTTTATGTGAAGCACCTCCAAGAAATCATTGAAACGTTCTGTAGGGCTCCTCAAGTCCCCTTCTGATGGTCCCCCATCTCCCCACCTCTGTTGAGAGATAGACCATTGATGCTATCCTCGCTGCATGGAAAAGAGCGTCGAATGCCTCCCTTACGTGTCTCTCCCTCACTAATATGTCCTCTTAGAGAGTTCGAGATAATCCAGTGCTGCTCTTAAAGATGCCCAGCTTCCTCGAATGAGGGATCCCCTAGGAGCTTCGCGTAGTTGAGGAGGAACCTCCCATCTCCATAGAGGAGTTTGAACGATCCAATCACCCCCTGAGGAGACTCTCCTCAGGGATTTTCCCAACTCCAAGGACTATTATATCTGCGTTGAAGTCAGCTACAGCATCCAGATATCCGCTGTACTCCTTCATCCTCCCCGTTATGACGAGGAGATCCAGATCCCTGGCGTGCTCAGACGCGTAAACTGAGGAACCGAATTGGACTATCTC
>Ga0080004_1139298_pt1 | contig 13691 bp, 14 predicted proteins | sample WasSprMetagenome_FD_69207 | JGI IMG/M metagenome (GOLD analysis project Ga0080004, IMG submission 69207) | Sulfidic aquatic microbial communities from Washburn Spring, Yellowstone National Park, USA - WS (SPADES assembly) (version 2) | ecosystem: Environmental > Aquatic > Thermal springs > Hot... | reverse complement strand
TTTTGACGCAGATCCCGCAGCCTGAACACAAAGCCTCAACAATTATGGGTTTCGTGTCCTCAAAGCGGATAGCTTCCACGTGACTTCTAACCATGGGACAGAAGTGTTGGCACTGTTTACCGCACTTTTTAGGCTTGCATCGGTCTGAGTCCAGCACGGCTACACGAGTCATGGTAAATCAGCAACTTGCAGCTGTTTACCATAAGTTGCGGCTTACTCAGAATAATTATGGGCTAAAAACCCTTTGGAAGTAAAGAAATGGAGGGGCTTTCAAGGTTTGGGTTTTTACCATTCCTCTTCTTCCCACTCTTCTTCTTCCCAGTCTTCCTCTTCCCACTCTTCTTCCTCTTCAAACACCATAGTTTTCACCTCCAAATGAGGTTGGCATAAAGAGAGCTTCATAGGGATTTTTTAAACGTTTTTATTCGACAAAAGTCGAGAAAGCCCCTCCGAAGCGGGTTTGAGGTTTTTAAGTTTTACCTCAAAATTTTTGCCGTTAAGGTTGCTTCCGGCTCCCGCATTTCCGGCGTTAAGTAAGCCCGGCACAAGTGTTTTGAGTTGTGAGCTGCTCCGAAGTCGCCTTTAGCGCTTACAGCTATTAAACCCATGGCATTGTATGTTCCAGCCATCCGTTCGTTTACAAGCGTTATGGCAGCTTCAACAGCTTCCTGAGCTGTTTTTCCCTCCTCCATGTAGTTGCAGACGGTTTTCGCCAGACAAAGCCTTATGGCTATTTCGCCTACACCCGTGGCTGAACATGCACCGCCTGTTGTTGGCGTAAGTCCCGCATCCAATCAATGGAGAGTCGCCGATTCTTCCAGGAAGCTTAGGTGAGAAACCTCCTGTGGGAGTTGCTGCCGCCACGTTCCCCCTTTGTCCAAGGCTACGGCGCCAACAGTTTCCAAGTCGAAAAGCTCCGGGTAGCTCAAACTTTCCTTCGAGGAGGGCTTGCTTCTGCTGTTCATAGTATTTTAGGCGAAGCTCCGTTACTGGGTTTCTCCGTTCAAGGTTGAATAGCTTAGCCAGCTTCTCTGCGCCTTCCCCGACGATGAAGGCATGGTCTGTATGCTCCATGACTATTCTTGCCAGCCGAACTGGGTTTCGTATGTCCCTTAAAAGTCCAACCGCTCCAGCCTTCAAAGTTTTCCCGTCCATAACTGAGGCTTCCATTTCACGGTTTTTTCTATGGTTAGGGCTGAACCGTAGCCGGCGTTGAAAACGCCTTCACCCTCCAGGACGGCGACCGCTTCTACAACAGCGTCTAAGGCGCTTCCACCATCACCATAATGTCAAAACCTTTCTTGGCAGCTTTCTCAACGCCTTCAAGTCCGGGGTTAACGCGTTCAGGCTGCCAGTTCCCGGCGCCGCCATGAACCACGATTACAGGTTTTTGCGTTTATTCCCCCGGTTTTGAAATGGGTAGAATTTCCATTCATAGATTTAAGCCTGACCATAAAAGGCTAAAACATGGGATGGGCAAAGTTAAGGGCGAGATCCAAGGGTTACTGTAACGGTGAGCTTTTGGTCACTCCTTATTACTGTTACCTCTATTGTCTGCCCAGGCACGGTGTTTTCTTCAAGGTATGTTGAAAGCGCATCAATGTTAGTTATTTTTGTTCCATTTATGGCTATTATGATGTCTCCGCCAACGGGTACGTATTGCCCAGCAATTAGCACTTGTTTTGTTGCACCTCTTAACCCTGCGGTGGCTGCTGGCCCTCCGCTTACAACTTGGGTTATTAGCCATCCGTATGTGACGTTTACGCCCATGGCTTTCGCTATCTCATACGTCATGTCTACTCCTGCGGCGCCAAGCCATGGATGCTTATTGTAGTAGCCTATTGTGACCAGTGAGCTGATTTCCCGTAGGATTGTGTTTGATGGAATTGCAAAGCCCAAGCCTTGAGAGTTGCTTACAATGGCTGTTGTTACGCCCACAACTTTGCCTTCAAGGTTTAGTAGAGGCCCTCCAGAGTTTCCCGGATTAAGCGGACATGTTGTTTGTATAACGTTAGCTATCGGATATCCCCCTGTTTGTTCCTCGGTTATCGTTCTTCCCAACGCGCTTACTATACCTATGCTCATAGAGCCTGCTAGCCCATATGGGTTTCCAACAGCTACAACGATGTCGCCAACTTTCAACGTTGAAGAACTGACGATTTCAAGAGGTTTAAACTCGTATGATGGGGCGTTTGCTGAGAGCACAGCCAGGTCCGCGTAAGGGTCTGAACCGAGAACAGTCGCTGCATATCCATCGCCATTGATAAATGTAATTGTCAAATTAATCATGCTTTGGACTACATGATGGTTTGTGATGACCACTATCTGGCCTGAAAAGTTATAGACGAATCCTGAACCTTGCACTTGGGTGTAGTGTGGACGGCCGAAAATGTCATATTGCACTGTTACTCCACGAACGATAACAACGGAGTCTTTGACCTTTTCATATAAATCTGAAAGTGAGAGGTTTCCGCCGAGAGTATATGTATTGTTTACAATGGTTTGTGTAGTTTGGAGATTCGAAGTTTGCTGTTTAAGGGTTGACAGTTCATTTTCCAAATCTTTTATTCTTCCTGACAGTGGCAAACTGGCCAGCAAATAACCTGCTAACCCTCCTGCGACTAAACTTATCGCGACTATTACAGCTAGCAGAACGGCCGAGGAGCCCTTCACATTAAACTTTTGCGTATTCTCTATGGGCTTCACCTTCCCTTTCACAGTTTTCTACCACAATGGGGGCAGAAAGTGTGATACGCTTGAACTTCCTTGCCGCAGGCGGGACACACAAATTTTTCCTTCGCCAGTAGCCCCATTTTCTCTTTTTGTAGAAGTTTTCCGTCGCTGAGGAAGAGTACTCTACGCGCGTGTGAGGCTATGGCGCTGTCGTGGGTAACCATCACAATGGTTGTTCCCTGCTCAGCGTTCAGCTTACCTAAAAGCTTGACTATTTCGTATTTTGTTTTGGCATCCAAGTTGCCTGTAGGCTCGTCTGCCAAAACAATAGATGGGTTGTTTGCTAGAGCCCTTGCAATCGCGACTCTTTGCTGTTCTCCTGCGCTTAACTTGAACGGTTTATGGTCCTCTCTTTCGGCTAAGCCCACAAGCTTTAAAAGCTCTCTGGCTCTTTCACGCATTTCTCTTTTTGATTTTCCTGTGCCCTCCATGGGAAGCTCAACGTTTTCCAACGCACTTAAATATGGAAGTAAGTTGAATGTTTGAAAGATGAAGCCCACCTTATATCGCCTAATTTTGTAAAGCTCTTTTTCGGGCAGTGCGGTGACGTCTACGCCGTCAAGAATCACTTTTCCGCTGGTTGGTCTGTCAAGGCAGCCTAAAATGTTAAGCAATGTAGTTTTGCCGGAGCCAGAAGGCCCCATAATGGAAACAAAGTCTCCCTTTTCCACTTTCAAGTTTATATCTGAAAGGGCTCGGATGGTGCGGCCGCCAAGTTTATAGATTTTTTCGAGTTTTTCTGTTTCTAAAACAAGCTCACTCATACCTCAACGCCTCGATTGGCGATATTTTTGAAGCCCTCCAAGCTGGGTATAAGCTCCCTAAAGCGCCTAAAATTGCGGCTGCGCAGAGTGTCAATAAAATAAGTTGCGGAGTCAATGCAACCGTGCTGTAGCTTTGCGTTCCAATAATGCTGGGATATTGTGTTTGGAATGGGCGCTGCAATCGTTGCGTACCGCCAAAAAGATTTAGTTGGGGAAGCAGAAACGAAGAGAAGAATGGTGCAGCTATGCTTCCTATCAATACTCCTGTTACTCCCCCAATCAAACCTATCAGCATGCCTTCAATCATGAATTGGCTCATAACGTTCCAGTTGCTGAAGCCTATGGCCTTCAAAATGCCAATCTCCCTTGTCCTTTCACGAACTGAATAGAGCATCACAAAAAAGACGATGAGCGCCGCCGCTGCAACTGCAACAATGATTATCTGGGTAGCAGTTGCTTGTGCTTGTGCAATGGAGGATTCGGCGTTGCTTAATGTCTGCGTGTACATTTCTTGCATGCGTTGCAAGTTTGCTAAACGGTCTTGATAAGTCGTTACGTAAAGTTCGGGATACATGGTCTTTATTACGTCGGCGACTTGCGTCGCAAGAGAAACATCGCTTACATAAACATATAGCATACTGATTTTCCCAGCTAGACCCGTGACTCTTTGAGCGTCTGAAATATTCATGTAAACAGTTCTCGGCCGGCTTGCAGATTCAAATATTCCTTTAACTATAAATGGCTGTCCGTAAATTTCTATCGTATCGCCGATTGTCGCTTGAAAGTAATCCGTCAAGTTTGAACTTATAAGGACGTAGCCACTGTCGCCTTCAGATAAGTTTTCTCCAGCAGTTATATTCGTTGGCAATATTGGATAGTTAGCGATTATGGTAGCGTTAAGGCAAACGCCTATTATCGTATATGCTGGCCTATAAATCGTGCGGCTTCCGAAGGGAGTGACTATGGTTTCAGAAATGTTTTCCATTGAAGACTTCACAAGGAATGGAATAACGTCTTTAACAGCTGACACGCCGCTGATATTTATAGAGCGTATAGCGTTGCAAACAGTTTCATCTACAAAAGTTTCATTCATCCTGCCAAAAAATCTGCCAAGCCTAAACGTCTCCACACCCCTGCTGGGAGTGGTTGTACATTCTATCAGTGTTGCAGTTTTGTTTATTTCCTGTTGCATCGCAGTAATTGTATTTTTGAAGTTTTCAGATATCCACTGAATTGCTTGTTGATTTGCGGTAACACCAGCTGGTATAGCCACCATAATTGCAATGGAAAAGCCTAAGGCAATGACTACCAAAAATGTTCGAACTTTCCTTCTTGAAATGTTCTTCAAAGCCCTTGTAAACGTACCCAAATATAAACACCTTTAAGGCATCGCTCTTCAGCGAAGCCGCGAAAACTATTAAAGGGTTTTTCAAAATTAATCCAAAATCATGCAAATTACGGAAATGGAAATCACCTTCGCGTTTTTGCGGTAGCTCCTGTCATGTTTGGGAAATCGAGACCAGTATTTATGGATTAGTTTCCATTCACCGTTAACTTTTGCTTGAACCGATGTTACTCGTGACTTTATGTTGAAGCTTAAATCCCTTATTGTTCCACGATAGTTTATGATGAATGAAACTATGCCATTATTCATTATGTTTACCTTCCACTCGCTGATTTCACGGCCATATTCTTTCAGCTTCTTTTTCTTTTAGCACTTTAGGGCTTCAGTCTCCCAATTTAAGGCCTCTAAGCCCTGCCTTTCAAACGGCGGCCAGGCGTCAAACTTCCATCTTCACTCATCTAAACTGCCTTAACCTCTGACATTATTCGAGCGTATCTTCTAAACCCATGAATGGCCAAGATTTTTATTCCTTTTACTTTTTCTGTCCCAAACATTTAAACCAAAAGTCGAGTACAAAAAGTGATCCAGCAGCCTTCCGTGCTGGGATAAGCTGGAAGACTCTAAGAGCATATGTACAGAAAGCAAAAATGCTCCATAAAACTTCAGCCTTCATAAAATTTGGAAGAAAAAGATACTTACTAATGATGCTTTTGGGAGCGAAGCCAAGAAACCCATCCCAAGGAATACTTTTCATTGAGGAGAGAAACTGCAAGTGTACTGAATGAAAGAAGGGCGGTAAAAGCTGATTCTAGAACCTTCAATTATAAATGCTCCCTTCATCTTCTACATTACTTTTTGGTTGTGTAGAAAAAGAAAAGAAGTTTCTACATGTATGTCTAAGCTAAGGCTTTTGTATGACTGTTTTCGTTAAAATCACTATCTTAGTTACTTTTGCATTTTCCACATCAACCGTCACAGCCGCACGACCTGTTGTGTTCTTTTGCAGCATTAAAATGGCGCTTGTCGCTTTAGTAATGATGGTGCCATCTTTCTCCACGATGGCTTTGACAATTGGCCTAACATATGTGATATTATATCCTTCGTTTAACAGTTTCTGCACGTCAGTGTCGTTTTTTGCTATGTTAATAACGTTTTCCTTAAATTCTTCGCTGACTTCGATGAAGCCACGATAGCCATGTCTATACATCCATCCGCGGCATATTGCAGGCTTTACAACTGTTATGTTGCTGATAGTCGGTCCAACAAAGCCCCAGCCTTTCCATCCGTACCAGCCTTGGGCGTCCCCGTTATTATTGATCATTGTGCAAGCTTTTGCAGTGGTCGAACAAGCGTTTAGCACTATGCCGCCTATTACTGCCGCCACGACAACAGTTGATAGCAAGATTAACGCTTTCTTTTTGTTCATTTTAAACACCTTCACTATATATGTTAGGGTGCGTGTACCAAGCGCGGCTTAAGCGCAGTTGTATTAAAGGATTTTTCAGAATTAAACTAAAATAATGCCATAATGATATCATTAAGAGGCCAGCTTTCAGGAGCAAACAAATGTCCACGAGTGCTCGCCCCCTCAAATATCTTCTTGGCTGGTTGATAGCTGGCACTCGAGGGGGCTTGACAAGAGCAAAGATAATCCAAGCCTTGAGAGAAGCTCCTCAAAACGCGAACCAGCTGGCTAACCTGCTTAAAATGGATTACAGAACCATAAGGCATCATCTTGAGGTTCTTGAGAAAAACAGGCTTATAGTGTCTACGGGTGAAGAGTATGGTAAAACGTATTTCCTATCCCCAATTATGGAGGAAAACTACGCCTTGTTTGAGGAAATTTTGAAGAAAGTTTGGAAAAACAGAAAAGGAGGCAAAACAAATGAAACGTGAAATGAACCGAAACCCAAGAACTTGGCTACTGCTGGTGCTTCTTCCCATCTTAATAGTCGCCGCCATATTAGCCGCTATATGGGCAACCTCAACCTTCTGGTATCCAAGGCTTCCATGGCGGCCGCCAGAACGCCCTCCCTACATCCAATGGGACATAGAATTCTTCTACATAGCGAAAACCGTTATCTCCACAATAAACGTAATCATCCTAGTCTTCCTACTAATCGTGTATGCTGACATATACAGAAAAACCCGTTCAGAATTTACGGTAGGGCTCATCATATTTTCAGCAACTCTACTTCTTTATGCTTTAACGTCAAATCCAATAGTGATAAGGGCTTTCGGTTTTAGACTGTTCGGTTTGGGACCTTTCGCCTTGCTCCCAGACGTGTTCACTTTCGTAGCCCTCATCATTCTCCTATACTTGACGCTTAAGTATTAGTATGGCTGGAAACTCTTAAATCGCTTAAATCGCCATAATAGTTTGGGATGATGTGAGGCGACGGCTGGGAGCCTAAGGCTATGAGAAGCAACTAACCTGCGCTGACCGGCTACGCCTCATGTCAAGTTTGACGGAAGGGTGCTGAATGATTAGGGACTTTAACCTTTTGGCGACAACCTCCCGCGGCAACGAGAATGAAGCTTGTTCAGAGCTCTGGTACCTGTTGAACGAGGTCGGCGACTCGGCGCCTACTGTTGAAAAAACCGGTGTGGCTGGTTTGATCGCCGCAAAAACAGCGCTAAACCCCTTCGAGGTTATTGAAAAGTTTAGGCAAATTCTCCGCGAAAGACCATACGAGTTCCGTTACACATTACGGGTCATCCCCATCGAGAAGGTTGTGCGAACCGATTTGGGTGAGATCCGAAGAGCAGCTGCCGAGCTAAGTACAAAGATAGCTCCAAACGAGAGCTACCGCGTGACGGTGGAGAAGCGCTTCACCGAAACGTCCACAAAAGACATAATTGAGGCTGCAGCCTCTAACATTGAAAGGAAGGTTAACCTCGAAAACCCAAACAAGATTTTGTTAATTGAAGTCGTGGGCGGCTTAACAGGGCTCGCCGTGATAAAGCCGGCGGAGATTCTGTCGGTGGTGAAGGAGAAGGTTCTCTAATCCCATTAGCGTTCAGTTGCCAGAAGCGCAACCCTTTCAATCACAAGGTCTATTATGGCTTGCTCAAGGTTTTTGCCATCTACCGCCGCTTCGATTTCAGCGTCCGAAATTTCGAAAATCCTTCGTATATTCGCAATTCTCTCTGGTGTAAGCTCCAGAACGCCGTCGTCATGTCTTCCGCTCAAAAGCCTTTCAATGACTCCCAAGGCTCTAAGAACTTGGTCGGCATGATCGCCCACGACGAGCACGGCAACATCCCTCAATCCCGGTTTTATCCCCAAAACCTCTGTGGCTTTTCGAATCTGCCTCTGTGCGGATGCGTAGAGCAGAGTTTCCACAGCTAAACGTTTCGAAATGTTTTCGCCATTTCTGAAGGCTTTTAAGGCGTTTAGAGCCGCAAAAAACAGGTGCTGCCAAGTGGCCACAAGCCTAGCTTCGAAAAACTGAACCTCAACGTCTCCACCAACAGCCCTTCGCATTTTTTCTAGGAATACGTCAACGTCCTCCACTTTCACGTCTCTGAAGCCAGCTATAGCCAAGTATTTCCCGAACTCTTGAATATGTTTCAGCAAGGCTCTTCCTCTAGGGTTTCCCTCAAAAACCTTTCGATAAGCCTTCTGGACAAACCAGCCTTTACAAGCTTTTCTATCTTCGGCTCGAGGGGTTCGCCTTGCTCTCGATACTTTTGAACAATTTTCCTCACTGTTTCCTTTACTTCCCATGGGAAGACCACCCAGCGGTCTGTCTCCTTAGCGTAGTAGTCTGGCTTCACAATGCTCCATGGCTTGAGGTATATGGTTGCTATCCTAACCTCACCGGCGCCCCTAGCCTTAAGATGTTCCCTTATAAGCTGGAGACTCTTGCCAGTGTCAGCAATCTCGTCCACGACAAGAACTTTTTTCCCAGAAACATTCACGGAGACGGGTTGGGTGAGGGTTGGTTCGCCTTTAGTTTCAGCAACCCCCACATAGAATTCCGCCTTGACGTTTGCAACATTAGGGTTTTCCAGAAGGTCGCTTAGAACCCTTGCAGGGGGCCATCCGCCTCGGGAAACGCCTACAATCACGTCTGGTTTGAAATTGTCCATGCGGATCTTATCGGCTATTTGCAGAAGCATACGGTATATTTGACTCCACGTGGGGGCTTCAAACTCGATTTGCTGGCTCAAGGGTGGTCATCTCTTCGTGTGGCGTTTAACTTTTCTAGCTTTTCAGCGGTTAATAACTTTAATTAGTCTCCTGCGGCGATTAATGGGCGGTGAAAATCTTTGAAGGAAATTGTTGAATGTGTACCTAATTTTAGTACCTCCGACCCAGCGGTTGTGGAGCAAATTCTAGGCGAGCTTAAAGGCACGAATAACGCCTTTCTGCTCGATTACACTTTCGACAATCACTACAACCGGCTGGTGGTCTCGTTTATAGGTAACAAGCATTCTGTCCTCGAAGCCATGTTGAAGATGGCTTCAAAAGCCATAGCTCTGATAGACATGCGAACCCATAAAGGGCAACATCCACGCATAGGCGCCGTAGACGTTGTCCCTTTTATACCGGTAAGAAATGTCTCCATGGAAGACTGTGTTAGGCTGGCTAGAAGGTTCGGCAAAACCTTAGCTGAAAAACACAGTGTACCCGTCTACCTCTACGGGGAGGCGGCTACAAAGCCTGAGAGACGGGACTTAGACTGGATTCGAGAAGGCGAGTTTGAAAGACTTGCCGAGATGATCGTTAAGCCTGAAAGAAAACCCGATTTTGGACCAGCGAGGCCTCACCCTACGGCTGGAGCCACTATAACGGGTGCCCGCAAGGTTATGGCAGGTTTCAACGTGAACCTTGGAACATCGGACTTGAAGATTGCGAAAAAAATTGCGAAGGCTTTACACTCCAAGAAGGGTGGCTTTTCAAATGTTAAAGCCATGGCCGCCTACATTCCGGAAAAGAACATAACCCAAATCGGGATGAGTGTAACGAATTTTGAAGACACCCCCCTATATCGAGTGTTCGAGCTTCTGAAGGTTGAAGCTTCAAGATACAACGTTCCAGTAATAGGTTCGGAGTTCTGCGGCTTGGCACCTTTAAAAGCAGTTGTGGATGTAGCGGCCTACTACTTGAAAATCGACAACCTAACTGTTGACAGGGTGTTGGAAATAGCTATTCAAAACGCTTTGGAGCGGAGGAGGAATTTTGAGTAAAGCCAAGGCTAGGCCTCCAGCCAAGGAGAAAGTTGACATCCTCATTGTTAACGCCAGCGAACTCATAACGTTGGCTGGTGGAAGCGAGAAACCCCGTATCGGCCGGGAGATGCGGGAACTCGGAGTTATCAAGGGTGGCTGCGTGGCCATAAAGGACGGGAGGGTTGTTGCCGTCGGCAGAACAGTTGACGTTAGGAAAACCGTTAGGGCTGAAACCGTGATAAACGCTAGCGGAAAAACGGTTATGCCCGGCTTCGTTGATCCCCACACCCACCTCGTTTTCGCCGGTTCAAGGGAAGACGAGTTTCAAATGAGGGTTGAGGGGGCTTCGTACATGGATATCTTGAAGGCTGGAGGTGGAATATTAAAAACCGTTAGGGAAACCCGCAAAGCTAGCGTCGACGAACTTCTAGGCTTTGGCTTGAACACTTTAGATGTTATGCTCCGTCACGGCACAACGACTGTGGAGGTTAAGAGCGGCTACGGCTTAACAACAAGGGATGAGCTGAAAATCTTGGGGGTTATAAAACGTTTAAATCAGCTTCACGCCGTTGACGTGGTTCCAACATTTATGGGCGCCCACGCCGTTCCTCCGGAATATAAGACCAACCAGGAGGATTACGTTAACCTAGTTGTTGAGGAGATGATTCCAAAGGTTGCAGAGAAAGGTTTAGCCGAGTTTTGCGATGTCTTCTGCGAGAATGGGGTCTTCACGGTGGAACAATCGAGGCGCATACTGGAAGCTGGCAAAAGCCATGGCTTAAAACCGAAAGTCCACGCTGACGAATTGAGCGCCTATGGAGGGGCTGAGCTTGCCGCAAGCGTAGAGGCGATTTCAGCCGAACACCTTCTTTTCGCTTCAGATGCCGGTTTAAAGGCTATGGCTGAGAAGGGCGTAATTGCGGTTCTGCTTCCAGCCGCAGCTTTCAGCCTGATGAGTGGGCGTTATGCTAACGCGAGGAAGATGATTGACTATGGCTTGCCCGTGGCTTTGGGGACAGACTTCAACCCGAGCTGCTGGGCTGAAAGCCAGCAGCTTGTCATATCTTTCGCCTGCCACTTCATGAAAATGACGCCAGCCGAAGCTATAACTGCCGCCACAATCAACGCAGCCCACGCCATTGGAAGAGCTAAAGAGGTTGGAAGCATAGAGGTTGGCAAGAAAGCCGACATAATTGTCTTGAACGCACCTAACCACCTTTTTCTGGGGTACCGTTTCAGCGTCAACCTCGTGGACAAGGTAATAAAAAACGGCAGGCTTGTGGTGGATGAGGAGGCGAATCTCGCCGAATCGATCAAGTTTCTCAGCAAAGAATTAGAATAGCTTACGCTAAATCTATCTTGCAAGGTGAAACCCTTTGTTGAAGCTTGAAAAACCCGTAAAATGTTTAACTGGATACGAGCTGCACTGCAAAAGCTGGCAGATTGAAGGAATCCTCCGCATGCTATTCAACGTCTTGGACCCAGAGGTGGCCAAAGACCCAGAAAGGCTTATTGTTTATGGCGGAACGGGGAAGGCTGCCCGAAACTGGGAGTGCTTCGAGAAAATAGTTGAGACGCTTATCGATCTTGAGCCGGACGAGACAATGCTTATTCAAAGTGGCAAACCTGTAGCGGTTTTCAAAACACACGAGTGGGCGCCTAGGGCGCTAATAGTTAACGCCATGCTTGTGCCAAAGTGGGCCACTTGGGACTACTTTTACGAGCTTGAGCAGAAAGGCCTGATAATGTTTGGCCAGATGACCGCTGGCTCGTGGTCGTATATTGGCACCCAGGGCATACTGCAGGGCACATACGAAACTTTGGCGGCTGTAGCTCGCGAACACTTTGGCGGAACCCTTCGAGGCAGGCTTGTCCTCACCGCTGGTCTCGGCGAAATGGGGGGTGCTCAGCCGCTAGCCGTAACGATGAACGAGGGAGTAGCCCTTGTTGTGGAGATAGACAAACGAGCTATTGAAAGGCGCATTCGCCACGGCTATTTGGAGATGTGGACGGACGACTTGGATGAAGCCGTTAAACTCGCCTTGGAAGCAAAAAAGGATGGGGTTCCAAGAAGCATAGGTTTGCTGGGAAACGCGGCTGAAGTACACCCGGAACTGCTGAAAAGGGGTATAATCCCAGATGTGTTGACGGATCAGACAAGCGCCCATGACCCATTGAACGGCTACTACCCTGCGGGACTTTCGAAGGAGGAGGCAGACGAACTCCGCAAAAATAACCCGGAGGAATATTTAAAGAGAGCTAGCCAAAGCATGCGCACCCAAGTGGAAGCCATGGTTAAGATGATGGAGAAAGGCGCCGTCACCTTCGAGTATGGCAACAACCTCCGCCAGCAAGCCTACAATGCCGGTTTCAAAGACGCCTTCGCCTTCCCGGGTTTCGTTCAACGGTACATTCGGCCCATGTTCTGTGAAGGCCGAGGGCCATTCCGCTGGGCGTCCCTTGTTGGAAGCCCTGAAGACATTTACGCTTTGGACGACGTGATTTTGAAGGAGTTCTCCTACAACAAGGAGCTTTGCCGTTGGATTATGAAGGCGAGGGAACATGTAAAGTTTCAAGGACTGCCAGCCCGAGTATGCTGGCTCGGCTTCGGCGAGAGGGCCCACTTCGGAAAAATAATAAATGACATGGTGGCGAAAGGGAGGCTTTCAGGCCCAATATGGATTGGAAGGGACCACTTGGACGGAGGAAGCGTTGCCTCGCCCAACCGTGAAACTGAAGGCATGATGGATGGAAGCGACGCCATAGCCGACTGGCCTATACTAAACGCTTTGTTGAACGCTGTGGCTGGCGCCACGTGGGTAAGCGTTCACCATGGTGGCGGAGTGGGTATAGGCTACAGCATTCACGCTGGCATGTGCTTGGTGGCGGACGGTACAAAGGAGGCTGAAAAACGTGTGGTGACGGTGTTGACGACGGACCCTGGAACAGCCATAGTGCGGCATGCGGATGCAGGCTACGAGAAGGCCAGAAAAATAGCGCGGGAGAAGGGTATTAAGATGCCGATGCTTGAATGAACGCGAGAAAAATTGGGGGTTAGTCAAACTCCGAGGATGTTTCTTCTTTCTTTTCCTTCTCTTTTTCCTTCTCCTTTTCGACACCTTTGGCGGCAATGACGTCGTCGATCTTCAGTATCATGTTGGCGGCTTCGGTGGCGGATTTGATGACTTGAAGCTTGACCCGCAGCGGCTCCACAACCTTCAACTCCAGCATGTCTCTGATTTTGCCCGTGAAAACGTCCACGCCCATCCGGAAGCCGTCAGTTTTCTCGTGAGCAGCCCTTAAAGCTACCATGATGTCAACTGGGTCTAGGCCACCGTTTTCGGCAAGCGTCAAGGGTATGGACTCAACCGCGTCGGCGAAGGCCTCTATTGCCAGCTGTTCGCGGCCTCCGACTTTCACCGCGTATTCCCTGAGCTGTTTGGCTACTTCGGCTTCTGGGGCGCCGCCGCCTGGCACTATTTTTCCGTCTTCTATTGCATTTCTAACCCCGCATAATGCGTCATGAAGTGAGCGTTCAGCCTCGTCAACCACGTGTTCTGTTCCACCCCTAACCACGATTGTGACGGCCTTCGGGTTCTTGCATTCCCTGACGTAAACCAGCTTGTCGTCGCCTATCTTGACTTCTTCGACGAGTTTTGCTTCGCCGAGCA
>Ga0080004_1110161_pt1 | contig 13691 bp, 9 predicted proteins | sample WasSprMetagenome_FD_69207 | JGI IMG/M metagenome (GOLD analysis project Ga0080004, IMG submission 69207) | Sulfidic aquatic microbial communities from Washburn Spring, Yellowstone National Park, USA - WS (SPADES assembly) (version 2) | ecosystem: Environmental > Aquatic > Thermal springs > Hot... | reverse complement strand
TTCCCATGGGCCAGTGGCAGCAGAATCAGGAAGATTTGGACGTCGTCTAGGAGCCGCTGGTTGTGGCGGATAGCCCACAGCAACTTGTTGAAGGCAGGACTACGCTTTCTAGTCTTGAGGAATTCCCGGATTGCGTCCAGCTCAAAGGTTGTGAATATGTAGCGTCTCAAAAAATCCCCTCGGAAATTCCCACTACTGGAATTTTCAAGTAGGTTTTTTCTAAGAAAGACTCGACAATTTCGAGGTTTTTGTTGGCCTTCGCGTGGTCTGCGGCAACCTGCGTCAACAAAGTCCGATGCTTTACGTCCGAAACCTGCCAGAGGAGACTTTTGAGTTTGTTTAGTGAGTCGTTAACAAGTCGCTGCACCTTTAAGAGGTTTTGAAGCCCCTGCAGCTTTCTAATTTCGCTTTTTGCCATGACTCCCTCGTCTCCCGGTTGAGTTGTTTACACTATTAAAGGTGACGCTATCCCCGCAGGGCGCCTCTCAGTGCCTTTGAGTTTCGCGAAAAGTTTAGGGTTGGTAAACCAGTCGGCGTTCTTGCTTATCAATTCTGACGCGCGCGCAGAGAAATTCGTCTGTCTTTAGTGTTAAAGTATTGAAACTTACACATTTGAGCGACAATCGCGTCAATCCTTTGTCTCTCCATTTCTTGGACAACTTTGACGAAGGCCTTTAGGCTGGAGCCACTCAACAACACAGCTTTTTCTTCCAAATTCTTCACCTCCTCTTTTTAACAGTTTAACAGTTGAAACCAAATTATTGCAATCCCCTAAACGCTCCAAATTTTTTCAACCCCCTTCTTCTCCATTTTTAGAAAGCCATAATCGCCGAGCTTATTCAGGACTCTGGAGCACAACATGAGGTTTCCATCAAAAATTTCAGTGGCGAGAACCTTCTGAGGTGTCGGCCCGTTTTCTCGGAGGAATCTTAACACTTTAACAGCATATATGCGGTTGTCTTTGTTCCTCGGCCATAATTCACACAATGTGAGCTCCATGTCCTGTGTAAGCTTCTCGGTTGTGATCGCCGTCTTAACGTCTTCCAGGGTGATTATCCTATCAACGTTGAAACCGTTGTCCGTTGAGAGGACAGCGTCGAAGCAGGCGGCAACGTACTCTTTAAACTTTCTGAAAATGCCTCGGCTCAGGAAGGCAATTTCTAATAAAGCTTCTCTTGTGAATGGATACGTTCCCAGGTTTTGTTGAAACTTTTCTTTCAAAAAGCCTTCATAGGCGGCTACCAACTCCTCGGGATCCCAAGGCTTCAACTCAAAGTAGGACATCTTACCTAAGAAAAAGTGTAGCGGTAGAGCTTCCTTCTGGAGCATAATGACAATATTCGGAACGCCCTTATCTATTATCACGCCACTCGCAGTCCTTTTGACGCGCTCTCTGCACATGTCGTTCCACCAGTCTTGGACAGCGTCGAGGGCTTTGACAATGTCTTTTGTATTAGTTTTTGATACATCCCAAAGGTCAACTACGAGTGTTTGAACGTCCTCGTAAAACCAGGACCATTCTTTCCGAGTAACGAGGACCGTCTTTGTAGTCCACTCATCAATGTAGATTTTTTCCGGTTCTTTAGAGACGTCCCAACAGCCAAACTCCTCCTGGCCCTTTATCATCCTCCTAAACTCGGCCTTTTGCCCAGCCTTCTGGAGACTCCAGACAAGCCAGTGGGCAAAAGTAGTCTTTCCAGATCCCTGAGCCCCCACCACTTTAATGAGGTTGCCTGTGCTGTGTAGGAGCCTCCTCAAGAGCACTTTCCACTCGGGCCTTGGCACTATATATGGGAAGGCATTTGCGTCCTCTTCAAAGCACAAGTGCGATGCCCAATTGTAGACCGTGGAGAGAATTCTCAACTTGTCTTTTTGTGTTAAACTGTTATAATTCTGGTCGGCAGCCATTAAGCACCCTCTTGAATACCTTGTCTCTCCGGTTGAGCTGTTTACACTATTAAAGGTGACGCTGCCCACGCAAAACGCAAATCTGCGTAATTTTGCGCAAATTCTCCACCTCCATGAGGGTTGTTTGGCGACCTTCTGGTTTTTTAAGAGCGTAGCCCACGTAAACCGTTAACCCCCGGCAGCGGCTTCAACTGCAAGTTCAGTCTTCTTCTCCTCTGAAATTGGAGCATGTTTAGTTTCAAGCAAAGCTCTTAGGGATAGTTTCTCAGGCTCAAACTCTTTTTTTGAAAAAAAGAAAAAAGAAAAAAACTTTTTTTCATAAGTTCTAAATAATAAATTTGGTGTTAATTTATGAGTGAAAAGAAGGTTGTAAGTAGAAACATAGCTATCGGACTAGGAATTCTTGTTGCAGCTGCGCGTGCGGAAAGCCAATGGTTTTCAGCAGCAGGTTCAAGGAACAATGGGAGGGCAAGGTTAAACCAATCCTAGCCAAAGCGTTTTTAAACTGGGCGCATGTAGGCAGCCTTAAAAAAAGTAATTCAAACATTATTCCAAATCAAACACGTCTATAAGTGTTCAAGAAACATTTGTGCTTTTAGCTTCAAGATATTCTTTTACCTTCGCCTAAGCTTTGAAAAATTCTCCAGCATAGTCTTAACGATTTGCCAGCGGATTTCATCGAGATGTCTGTATTGTTTCGCACGAAATCAGTCCATTAAAGAATTAGCGTAAACAATTTTAAAGTTTATGTTTACATGTAGGACAAATTATGCGCATAAGAAAGGCTAGGTTTGGATTTCCAGAGCTCAAGACTTTAAACAAGATGGGATATAGAGACGTGGCGAGGCGAATGAGTGGGAGTCTATCCGGGCGGTATAAGCGAGGCTTTAATGGATTTGATGAGAAAGCTGTTGAAGAGCAGGAAGGAGAAAATATCCGCAATAATGTTATTGCCTTCTGAATGAAAATTTGGCTTGAAGCTTTAATGAACGTTTAAACTGCACTTAGCTGGATTGGCTAAAAGAAAAAGGGGTTTAACACGGGATTTTATTTGTATACTTTTCCATAGTTTCTGCATGTTAGTGCTATGTCAAATAGGTCTATTTTGTTGTCTTCGTTTTCGTCTGCTATTGGGTTCCATCTTGGATGGTTGGGGAAGGAGCCGAATGCTTTGCATATTATTGATATGTCTTTCATGTCGACTTTTCCATCCATGTTTATGTCTCCTGGCATTCTTACGCGGATGGTGTCGCACCCCTCAAACCATATTCCATTTCGGAGTTTTCCTGAAACCGATAGTGTTACGCTGCCAACAGTAATGCCCTTGGACAGTATGAACTGGCAAACTGCCGTCCTGTTGAACTTGACCATCAAGTCTGGAACACCATCATTATCAAAGTCTCCGATGGCTGTTGGAGCACTCATATCCACAGGGATTGTGCCGTTCAATAGTATAGATGAAATGTTGATGTCGCTAATGTTGTAGCCTTCCTCTTGAAGTTCGATGTAGGCGGTTACCCATTTCCCTTTGCTTTTGAGGTTTAATGTTTCTGGTTCGATTTTGACTGTTGCGGGGGTCCAGTTTTTGATGGTGTATGGCTCAGTGACGAAGGCTATGTTCCCAACGTTGTCGGCTGCTTTGATGATTATGACGTAGTTTCCGTTTGGAAGTTGGAGTGTGTTGAAGGTTAGGGTCCATCTGTCTATGGTTGCGTTGTATGTGGCTGGAAGATCTTCAAAACCTATTGGTTTTCCTTCGCCACCATCTGCCTCCCGTATGGAGAGACTTACGGAGGATACTCCACTCCCAACATCAACAGCATTAACTACGAAGGCTACCTCGTCACTTAGTGTCGACCCACCTGGCGGATCTTCTACAGTTATGGAAGGCCCGGTGTTATCAAGAATTAATGTAACAGTCTTTGTTTCTTCAACATTTCCGGCAATATCCGTGCTGTTGTAGTCAATATGGTACATGCCATCTGCTAATCCGATTAAATAAAATGGTTGCGTATAATTAATCCATCCGCTGTTATAAATCGTGTTGTGAATTCTATAAGTTGTTTGAGCTACGCCACCACCTAGGTTATCTGTAGCAATTAACTCTATCATGCTTTGTGAAGTTACGTATGTCACGTTATCGATGATATACCTTGGGTCATGAACGATTATCTGTGTCGATGGGGGTAAACCTATCTGGATTAGGCTAAGTTCAGGCAGAAATGTAAATCCATAGGGTTTCACGGTCACCTCTTGCATAACAGTCGCATAGCCTGGGTACATTATTGTTAATAAATAACTTCCGGCAGGCACCCCGAGAAAGTAGTAGCTGCCATCTGGATTTGTAGTTGTAATAAAGTTGCCGAGTTTAACTGTGATTCCAGCATGATTGTTTTTTCCCGGTAAAAGTGCTATTCCAGCTACGTTGCTGGCGTCTATTGAAATGTACTCAGCGAAGAGTTCACTTGCTGTTTCTTCTTTCTGCAATATGCCTTTTATTATATAAATTCCCGGAGAAATGTTGGGTGCCACAATGTGTTCAATTTGCTTAGTTTCTTGAGGATCCATATGAAATCCATAGGTAGAATTGTAAAGGATGTTGCCATTAAGATCTGATATTTGTATTATTATGTTGCCGTCAAAGATGTTTTGATCAAGGTTTGTGATGTTCATTGGAATTTTGATTTCTTCGCCTACTGAAGCGTATCGGGGTGGGTAGGCTCTAACAATTATTGGGAATTTTGATTTCATGTATAAGGGATCTGTTTCAAAACATACTGTAATGTTTTGAACGTTATCATATACGTTTAAAACAGCCCCTGGAATTTCAATTGTTGTTAATGGTGCCGCATTACAAGTAAAGGATAACGTGTATTGTCTCGTTTCTCCAGGGTTAAGCTCAAACTCCCAAGAAACAGCATTATCTTCGATAATGCCCCCATTTGAATCAATTATTCTTACGGCGTCCGGTAACCGCTGCGTCACGTTGCCTGAAATCGTGAAGTTTAAGGGATTTTCGACGAAGATCTTAAGAAGGTAAGTTGTGCTGTTTAATGGGGTTTCTATGAAAGACTTTATTGGGTAAGGGATTAAGTGGGTTTCTTCTGACAATTGCTCAGGAAAGATTTGTCCGTTTGCATTGTTAATTATTGTGGTTCCGAACGTTGTCTTCGTAGTCTCAATATAATATGTGCCAGTTTTGGTGATTCCAAGCAATGTAAACGTTATTTCCGTTCCTTTTTGCGGAAGTTCTCCATAATGTCCTTTTTCATAATAATAAATGCGTAGAGTATTAGTTTCGCCAGCGTTTATCTTAATTGATGACTGGGATATAAGGGGCGTATAGCTTGTTCCAAGAATTCCCCATTTTCCATATTCTGCTGTTAGTTCGTAAATTGTTTCCGCACTTCCCGTATTTGAAATTGTGACATTGGAGTATGCCTCCTTTACGAAAAGATCCCATTTGCCGAACCAATTTTTCACTTCAGCGATGACAACATTGTCTATTTTAATTATTTGCCCTTGAGCAATTTCAGGAACAACTCTATGCTTGATGTTTTCAAGGCCCCTGACTGTGTTGAGGAAGACCCTTGTGGCAATATCAAATGCACCACTTAATGTTGATATTGCCAAATCTACCATTTTAGCTGCTTCTGTCAGTTCAGCCACGTTTTCAAAGGCATCCCAACCCATTTTTCCAATAGTGAAAATGAGGATTCCTGGGCCGTCAGCTGCAAGTCCAACTAAAGCTTTAAGGAGGTTACCAACCATGAACTCTATTATTTTTGCTTTCAATTCTGGTACATCCCAGTTTTCACGGATTAAATGTAATGGTAAAGCTGATGTGGCGAGATTAGAAAAAAGCCTCGTATTGGCTAAACGTCTGGTTATGATGTCTTTCTTATATGCTTCAACCTCTTCTGGTGTTAAGTCGCGGATTTGCTTTAAGACTTCCGACAGGGTATTGTCAAGGTCATTCTTCAAGTTCTGGATAAGACCTTCCAAGGACGGAATGAACATTTCTTGCAAAGCACGATCGCTTTTGAGGATCTTCTTAAGAATGGCCTTTAAAATTTCAACTCCAAGTTTTTCAGGCGCTTCGCCGACAATTTCGGCTCCATAATATGTGTAGGCCCATCTAAGTATGTCCATGGCTGTAGCAGATGGGTTTCCAGCCGTTAAAGACGCATCTTGGTAAACATATTTTAGCCAAATAAGATGGTTCCAAGGAGTTTCTGGTCCGCCTGAAAGGATAACCTTCCATAAATCTACGACGTCTCCCACGTCACGGACCCCGCTACATAGAACCCCAAAGGCGTCAAAGCTTAAGTCAACGATAAAATCAACCGTTTTCGCTTTAACTTGTGTAGCGAAAAAATCTCCTTCTTCAGCGGATTTTCGGGCCTCTTCGAGAATAGCGTCAAGATACTTCTTTGTTTTGTCAACTGTGGATTTTAGCACCTCTGTGAAGTCGGACTCGAAAACCCATGGGATAGTTGTAAACGATGTTTCCTTTGACCAAGGTGACCAAACACCCCTGAAGTCCTTATATCTTACCCGCCAGTAATACGTGGTCCCGTAATCCAAGCCATGCCAAATTACATTTGTCCATACTTCTGGAAGCTCAGGGAACCAATCTCGGCTAACCAATCCTTGTATCGTGATGTTGCAGATAGGATTAGAGTAATCGCCTGGGATTGTTGTCACTTGCCACTGCGATTCAACGCGTGTAACATAGTGGCCATCTAACTCTTCCCATGGAATCAATTCCTTGGGAACGTCCTTTAGAGGCGGCGACGCGACAAGCGTTGGCGTCAAATCAACATCAATAGCACCATCTGAAGGTAAAATATTCACTGGTTGCGAAGGCACAGGCGGTATACGTGGCGGAGGTGCTACTAATGGGAGGTAATGACTGTTTATTAGGGATGCTGTGTTTATGAAGAACTCGTATTTTGCACCTTTATACGTGATTATTGCTTCTACTTCGTAGTGTCCATTGTTTATTGGCTGAATGACGTTTGGAATTTGTCCTGTAGAGCTGTAGGTGTTTGGGCCTGTCTGCCAGTAGCTGAAACGGCTGATGTCAACGCTCTGCTTGGCTAACTCCTTGCTAGGCCCGTCAGTCGCTACAAGGTAAACTTCAGGGATAGCGGAAGGTAAAGGCCCATTAATGGTGATTTGGCCTTCAATAGATAAAGTTCCAGCTGAAAGCGTGGCTTTTCCACTTAAATGACCAGTCCCCTCAACAGTTCCATAATTATCATCCAAATTATATTGAAAATTAGTGTCAAAAAACCAAGTTTGTATAGGCGGAGTTGGCGTCCATGGGTTTACGAGGGGATAGCGGTCTTGGTTATTCGCGTCTATTACGTATGGATGATCCCATATGCCATCGCTACCAGTCTCGTTCTGATATGGACCGCTGTACAAGTCCACGTCGGTATAGTCGCTCCAATAGTTTCCGCCAGAGAGGTAACCATCATCCCAAACCACAGGTGCGTGCGCCGAAACTTGTTGTGTGTTATCGATGATGTTGTTATGATAGACTTTGTGTGAGCCAGCGTAATAACTGATGTAAATGCCAATTTTATTGCTTGAAATGTTATTCTCTATTATAGTATTGTCTTTGGCGGTGTCCCCTATATCGATGCCAATTTTATTGCTTGAAATGTTATTCCCTATTATAATATTGTCTTTGGCGGCACCAGCTATGGTGATGCCATATTCATTATTCGAAATAATATTATTATTTATAGTGTTATTTATGGCACGGGAGAGGCAGACTCCAACAGAATTGTTTGCGATATTGTTGTTGGTTATTATATTGCTGGAAGAGAAATGTAGAAGAATTCCATAGAAATTGCTCATAAAATTACAATATTCTACCCTTACACCAGTTGAATAAGCAAGCAATACTCCGTATCTATTTTTAGCAAGTGTTGGCCCTTTAACAACTATATTTGTCGAATTCACTATTACTACATAACCAGCATCACTTGGCACCTGCCAGCCCTCTTTATTAACCAAATAGTATATTGGTTTTCCATCCACCTTATTGCTCGTATCTATTTCGTGAATGTATTGACTGAGATCAAATCCAAGAATGTCAAAGTTATACGTGTTCTCTGACATTATATTACCAGTTAAAACATTGTTTCCAACTGAAAAAAATATGAGGATACCAAGTGTATTGTGCTTCAAGGTATTATTTGTGACAACGTTATTTCCGCCAGCTAAGAGCATGCCGATATGATTGCTCTCAAAAATATTACGCATGATGGAATTATTTCCTGAACCATAATCTAAGAAAATTCCTCTATCGTTATTTTCAAAAATATTATCTTTGATTATGTTATTGCTGCTTATATAGATGCCCCAGTTGTTGTTCAATAATCTATTATTAGAAATTTCACAATACGCACCACTAAGGCATATGCCAGCACTCCAAGTTCCCTTTCCCCCCCTCACCGTAAACCCCCTTATGTTCACGTAATTAGCGGTCACATGAAATACATGGTCGTTTAGATTTGTAGCCTGAACAATCGTTACTTCAGCACCATTCTCTGATTCTATAGTTAAACTTTTGTTCACATTCACATTTTCGATATAAGTTCCAGCTTTCACAATTATTGTATCTCCATCGCTTGCCGCGTCTACTGCAGCTTGAATCGTTAGATAATCATCGGGAACAATTATAGTTCGAGGCTCTGCTTTAACTGGTAGAATTTCAAGTGCTGACGTTAAAATACTTGTTAAAATCATTAGCGTTAAAATTATTCCGACAACAGCCTTCCTCATTTCCCTCCCCTCTCTAGGCAAAACTAATAATGTCCTCAAAGTTGACTTAAAATTTGCGGAAAAATCTTCTATATGTAACTATTGCCGTCTATGTCGGAACTTCCAAACTTCCTCCTTAAATTCTTCGACGGTAGGCGGATGATCCACATGGATTGTTGAAGGACCTATCTGCATTTAAGCTACTGCCTTCTTCAGCTTATGAAACCGCTTTCTATTTTAAAATGGCTATGGCTCCTGTTATTATCAGCAGTATTCCAAGGGCTACTAGGAAGGCGCCGCCAACGGGATGGCTAAAGGCAATGCTAACAACGTAAGCACTCCTAGAAAAATAGGCCTGCGGCGAACATTGGAAACAGGAGCAAGCAAAGCAGTATAACTATTAAAAGCCATAATAGCTTTTTAACAGTCAATTCCAACCCTTCTGTATAGGTTTTTGAATCCAACGCATGCTATTTCACAGTACTCGCGAAGCGGGCAGCTCCCGCAATCCTCAACTGTGACAAGCGGAAAAAGCCTCTCACAAACCTTTAGACGCGTCTGTTCATGGCTAGCCTCATTAGGAAAGGCTGGAGTTTCCTCTGCCCGAAAGCCCTCAGCAGATTTATTTCCTCTTTTCCTCCTCTGAGAGCTCAAGGTACTTCCTAAGGGCAGCCTCAACAACCTGTGTAAGCTTTAAGCCTTCTTTGGCAGCGTAGACCTTAACATCTCGCCAAAGCTTGGCTGGAACGTTAATGCTGGTCTTTACGATTTTCTCTATTTCCTCAGACATTTATGGTCAAATAAGGAAGTAAGGATAAAATTATTTAAGGATTTTCTTACCCTTTCTTCAAAGCCCTAAACCTAATTAAAAGCTTGCGTTTGGTAACAATTCACTCTGCTCTCCTCGCCTTACACAAGCTTTTACCGCGATAAAGAGTTTCGCACGCATGGAGAGATTTTAGAAAGATAAAGTTGTTTCTATCGTTGAAAACATTCTTGAGCCTTTATCTAAAATCTCGACTATTTTTGGAAAATTAATTGTTATGCCTTTTCCCTCTACAAACTCGCGCTCTACAATTCCACAAAAGTATCGATCATATGCAAACAACATTCGAGGAAGATCTGTTCTAAAGTCATCTTTTGAAACGTAATAATTCTGCTCCCTTAATCTAGATTCTATTTCATTAGCCCAGTTATCCCATGAAGCAAGATGCTCCTCACCCATCTTTTTCTGCTCCTCATATATTTTTGACAAAAGAGTATAGTGTCCTCCATATTTCAACAAAACATAAGTGATGATTTCCCTAAATGTTTCACTTTCTTTTCCAAAACGTTCGCCTAAAGATAATGTATGTCTACCGATGGCTGTGAGATGCCCGGTGGCATCCAGCAAAGCATTCTGTATCAGGAAGAGTCTATAATTGAGCAGGAAAGAAGATGGCCTTTCGGCCTTCGCAAATCTTATTCGCAATACTTCTTTCCAAAGTTTCTGCATAACTCTATCTAAGATATTGGCCTCCTTTGTTGTTCGCTCTATCTCTCTTGAAATTCTCAATGCTTCAAACACTTCTTCGGGTTTAGTTTCCCTCCAATAAGAATAGGAGCGTTTAATGTCTTTTACACTCTCCCTTATGCGTCCGGCCTTAATTCTAACTATTGAAGCTTGTTTAACTAGATCTATTTCTGCTGGATTTTCCGAATTGTAAGAAAAAAGCCCTATGCTCAAATTATTGACTTCTACAATAGTCTTCAGAAAATCTGAGACTTCAAATCCCTCCATGTTGTAATCGGGGACCACTAAGTATGAGAGTGGAAAAATTGAGTTGTAGCTTATTGCTTGGCCGATCCCTGTGATGTATTCATGTTTATAAACGTAAGGCGTCTTAACTTCAAAGGATGTTGGAAGAGGCAATGGTTCTCCTGTTAACGTAGTTTGTCCTATGTATCTCTCTATTTTCCTAACGTCTATTTTCCCAATTTCGTAAGGGACGTAAACGAAATCTGGTTTTGGAAAATCCATCGAAACATTAGATATGAAAACGTTGCCAAACAAATTTCTGAACTTTTGTAAGATTGCCCGCGATAAAAATTCAGCCAGCTCATCGTGGCTGAGGCTCATGAATCAATTCTCCATAAAGCTTCTTAACAAACTCATTGAAGAATTTTCTCTGCTTCTCAAGCTTGCTTTCCTCTTTCCTAAAGATGAGACAATATTGGTGATGTCTATTTCCAACATAGCTTGTGTAGACTCCGAGGGGAATGAGCGGTTTATCGTCTTGCAACCATAATTTCTCATCTTTGGGAACCCATTTTTCGCTCAATAGAAGGAGCGTATCAAACGCGAGTGGATAAAGTCTCCCATCCGCATAGATGTTATTGGTGATTATGGTGAGATATCCTCCATCCTCGACGACATCATAAACCTTATCAAATATCAACTTTTGCTCAAGCAGAAACCGCGCATAATCGTCAATATTTCCAATATCCCTTGGATCATCTGAATATAAAGTTGGTAAACCCTCCTCCCTCCTCTTTCTCTGTCGAATATAGTTCCTTTTCAATTGATTCCAATAAGGCGGAGACGTAATAACATATTTAACTTTCGGAAATCCATGCTCTTCCCATATTTTGTCAATATCCCTCGAGTCTCCCAAAATGATTATCTGTTTTGTCTCCATCTTACTAACAAATTTGTCCATTTTAATTTGAGCTTTAACATTTTCCAGTCTCGACCTAGCGATGTTTACCCAATATTCTGATAATTCTATCCCTATGCCGTTTCTATCACATTCATAGCATGCAATTAACGTTGAACCACTTCCCAAAAACGGATCTAAAACCCACTCCCCCCTTTTTGTAAAAAACTCAACGAACTCCTTAACTAAGGATTCTGGGAAGCTTGCTGGATGCTTAATTTTATCATCATCCCTAGGAGGGGGAACATGTATGAACCAGCTCTTTTCTGACAACACTCTATTTTCAGGCCTATTGTAATCACTAACCTTCTCTCCTTTAGAATTGTAAACGGCCCAAGATTTCGTAAATTTTATCCAATCCTTACCAAGAAGCTCATTAAGCTTGTTCTCCGTCATTATTTCCCATTCAAAGAAATATACACTTAATGAATTTATAAATTGCGCCCGCGTTTTAATGTTTCGATTCTTCTTTTTCTTTTCCTTCTAGAATCTAATACTTGATTCTAAAGCGGAAGCTTAAGACGGCTTTTTAGCTTGGAGCTTCACGCTTGGTTCTGCATTTTCCGTGATAAAAAGCTTGCAAAGGAGAGGCCTGACCTCGCAATGGTGAATTGTACAGGCTATGTTTCAATCGAATGGGTTTGCCCGTCAAAAATGGAAGTGCGCCAATATTTAAAGGGCCTGATAGGAGAGGTTGCATCTAAATACAATGTTGATGGAATACATTTAGACTACATACGATTCCCAAACAGAACCTACTGCTGCTGTGAGGACTGTCGGCGGAAATTGTTGGAGGAGCATCCTGAAAAGCCGTGGCCTCCTGACCCAGCAGACCCCACATTCATAGAGTTTAGGCAGAAGCTAATCACAAGCTTCATTGAAGACGTACGGAATATGCTTAAAGGAATTAATCCAAAGATTAAGCTATCAGCCGCGGTTCTGCCGGTGCCAAAAGACGCCATAAACAATAGAATGCAAAACTATCCAGAATGGGCTGAGAAGGGCATAATAGACTTCATAACTCCGATGGCTTACACGAGTAATGCCCAAGAATTTGAGGAATGGATTAAAGGAACAATCACGGCCGCTAAAGGAAAGACGTTAACATACGCGGGAATAGGGCTTTACAAGATTCTGGAAGCACAAAATCCAGAAGATGAGTTTGGAAGGCAAATAAACATAACACGAACAGTTAAAGTAATCGTTGACTGTTCAGTTTTAGGGGTTGATGGGCAGGTTTTATTCCGCTACAAATATCTTGGACCATTCATTAATGCCACACAGGAAGTTTACAGCCAACACGCATACACGCCACACAGCGAGACAACTCCTCCCCAAATAGGCGAGCCAATTCAAGACCCGCCAAAAGACAACGTCCAACCATTCCAAAACGTTACAATAACAGTTAACGTCACGGATTATCCAACCCGCATCAGAAAAGTCATACTCCATTACAGCATTGACAACGGGACATCATGGAACACCGCGGTCATGAAGCAAGTATGCCAAAACACATATCAAGCAACAATACCAGGATACCAATACTGCACATGGGTAACATTCAAAATAGAAGCCTTTGACGTTGTCGGAAACAACGCAACAAAGGATAACTACGGACTTGGATACACATACCACGTCATACCAGAGTTCCAGACAATCCACATAGGACTCCTTTTGGCACTCATGACACTCACTATTATATTCGGCATAAAAGCTGAAAAGAGCTCTCGTTCTCACATAAAATCCACCAATAAAAACTTAAAACTAAGTCATTTGAAAAATGAAGGCTACATTAAGCCTTCACGTAACATGTATCCCAGAAGTTTCTAGTCAAAGCTAGACGATGCATGCGCGGTTTATTTCAGTTTTCCATGTTGCTTATTAACACTTTAATGATTTCCTTAAGTTCGCTTATCTTGTTTACCCATTGCTCCACCTTTATTGATGGATGTGATTTCCCTGCTTCATAGTAGTTCTTTTGGTTAATTTTCTCTTTTAGCAGCCCTGCATTGTAGAGCTGATCGGCAAATTTATCCACAATCTGTGCAGTCTTCTTTGATTTTTCATCTGAAAGTTCCCAAGGATATAAGTTCGCAAAATTGATTGTTAGATATCCCTGCGAATTCACGGTAAATATATCCTTCCCGTCAAAGAGGTCGTTAATATAAACTCCAAATGTGCCATACTTTTTGCCTTTCCCCCACCTTAAGCCGCCTTTTCCATTCGTTATCTCCATCGAGAAATCGTGTAAGTCCCTTAATGCTTCAATGTATTCAGGAATATTCTCTTTTGCATCTTCTAGAAACG
>Ga0080004_1227581_pt1 | contig 13697 bp, 10 predicted proteins | sample WasSprMetagenome_FD_69207 | JGI IMG/M metagenome (GOLD analysis project Ga0080004, IMG submission 69207) | Sulfidic aquatic microbial communities from Washburn Spring, Yellowstone National Park, USA - WS (SPADES assembly) (version 2) | ecosystem: Environmental > Aquatic > Thermal springs > Hot... | reverse complement strand
ACATAACCACACTTAGGGCATTTAAGCTTTACCAACCGACCACCAACCAACTAATAGAGAAAAACACCTTATAAGCTTTTCTACTCATCCCCGCCTTAAAAGGCGAGGCTTTCAGTTGTAAAGGAGTTTTACTAAATATGCTTCACGTAGCCTTAAGACCATTGTACAAGTTTGGGTACAGAGCTTGTATAGATTATTGTAGTATAGAATCTAATCTCTATGTCAATTAACTATTATAGTCCTTGAAGAGCTAAGTGCGCTAAACATACTGAGGAGGGCAACCGAAGTCTCTCTAATAATCATAGTGGTTTTGTAGGCAGTTAAGGAGAGGGTGCAAAGAGTTGAGTACATTGTGTATCTGTTTAAACTTGTGTAAAAACAGAGTGCAAATTGCGCTAGTGATGTTAGATTATTTAGTGCAAAGCATTGATAGAAAGATAAATAAATTGGAATTTGAATACTAGGTATTGTAGTGCTGTGGGGTCTTGAGCGGGGTGTTGCTATGCCTCTTAAGCTCTTAATAGAGAATTTAAAGAGTGTTGAGAGGTTGGAGCTTGGTTTAGATGATTTGACTGTTCTTATAGGTCCTCCAGCTTCTGGGAAGTCAAATATTCTCGATGCTATTGCTGTTGTTGGCTATTTTCACAGGTTTAAGGTTTTGGATAGGGAGTATGGGAATAACGCCTCGAATTTAGAACCCTTAATTATAATTGGGAGGTTTGCAGATATACCCCAGCTTGCGAGGTACAGCGATATCTCAAGACCTGTGAGGATCTGTGTTTCAGGGGATGTAAACATAGATCTCAGCATTTCATACATCTCCGGAGCACCGAAGATTAGCGTTAATGAGAAGCAGGCTCCGTGGGACTTGAAGACTCTGCGCGCAGACTCTATGGGCGAGGTTCAGTCCTTTGTCAAGACACTTCCGCTGCTTGAGTCTAGGCTCTACGGCTTTGATAGGTATGGACTTGGGGTACAAACCTGTGTACCGTCATATCCATGTGGTCTTCAATACAGGTTGGCACAGCTACAGCTAGCTAGACCCCATCCCGCATCTATCTTGAGTGATTTTGGGTGGAATGCTCCTCACATAGTGCGTATGCATAGAGATGTTATAAATGAGGTTGACGATGCTATTGAGAGGTATATAGGTGCAAAGATTGAGGTGGTTGCTAGGAGGACTGGTGAGGTTCTAGTACTTGACTATAGACATGAGATTGAGTCTCAGAGCGTCTCTGAATCTATATACAGAACTCTCTACAGCCTCTTAGCACTAAAGTCCTCAGTAATCTATGCAAAGCTTTATGGGCTTGAGAAGAAGCTTATTGTAATGCTTGAGGAGCCTGAGGCTCATGTATTCCCCTATCTCTTAGAGCTTCTAGTTGAGTACATAGCCAGAGCAATTAATGTTGTGAACATTGTTATTACAACGCATAACCCGTTCTTTGTTTCAAGACTTTGCGACAAGGTGAAAAATACCAAGGTGTACTACATTCACAGAGACATCTCTGGAGCAACAAATGTGAAGGAGCTTGACTTTAGGAAGCTTTCTGAAGAGGTTTTAACCATAGAGGATGTGCTACTCATGAAGCCTAGCAACGTCTTAGAGAAGTATGTTATAGAGGCTGGTGAGGGAGGGACAAGTGGAGAGAGAAGTAGTAGTGCTGGCTGAATGCTATGCTAATAGGTGTGTAGCTGAAGAAATTATTGAAATACTTAGGGGGGTCACTGGGGTCAGCAAAAGCATTAGACACACCGCGAAGATGGGCAGAGACAAGGTGCTCAAGAGGTATAAAAAGATTCTCAGCAACCCCTCCACAAGCAACGCCTATGTCCTTGCCGTTATAGACTATGAGCAGGGGAAGACGAGAGAGTACATAGATAAAAACTTCGACCTCAGAGCACCACTCTACAACAACACTGTTCACATAGGTGTAGATAAGAAGAGCCCCAGGGGAGTTGTAGTAGTCTTTGACCCATTCATAGAGGAATTCCTGTGCAAAGTCTCAGACAGGTTTTGTAGAGATGAGGAGAGGAAGAGCATTAAACACGGAGATATAGACTGCAAAAAACTCATTAACGAGTCTGTAGCCAAGGCTTTGAAGACAATAGCTAAAGAGCTGCACAACATCTTTACCAAGGGCTAGGCATGCCTTTAGCTATAGAGAGGACTAAGTAAATTGCAAAGAGTTCACAACATTATGAAGGCTTAGAATTCTGGTTTTAAGCTCCTTTCCTTCTCCAATATTATTAAAGTATTTGAGCATGAGATCCTATGATATTTCCCTTATCATCTCCATCTCGACCACTTCCTCGAGACCTCAGCAAAACGAGTCTGATTATCACTTAACATGTTCTCTACCCCAATAGCCCTGACCATAGTTTTCATGGTATGTGTGGTTATCTCCTCTCCGCTCTTACACACTTTGTGTAACGCCATGAAAATGCTGACATACTATAACTGTTAAAAACTCGTGTTAATAACTCGTTGTTGCATATCACAAGAATAGCTCTTCAGCAATGCATACCCCACTCAAATAGGCTCGTAGAGCAAGGAGAGTTCAAAGAGAAGATTAGCAATTCAGGCGAATTTGCTCAGAAACTCCTCTACCGAGGAAACCCTCCCTTACACTAATAACCTTTGTGTACATGTTCATCTTATTGATTAGCTACAGCTTTTCTTGCTAACTAATTGAATTAGCCTTACAAAAATTAATATACCTTCTCAAGCTAGCAGTATTCCTTACTGGGTTTAATTATGAGCAATGTTCTAGACTCTTTTGAGATTGTTTTGGCGTTTCTCTATGCATGCAAGAATAGTAACATGGTTGCAAGGGTTCATGTGTGGAAGGGGCTGTTCATAGCATCTCAATACTCTAAGATGATAGCTGAGTCTCTTAAGAATGTGGATGATGCTGTTGAGAAGCTAAAGCGTTGCAAGCTTATTGAGATTGATGAGCATGACTTTATAAGGCTCAGTGAGGAGGAGATGAGAATAGCGGAGAAGGCTTGGCGTGAACTGCCTGGGGATGTGAGGAGAGTGCTTAGTGATGTAGCGGACTTCGTGTCGAAGCTAGATAAAGACGAGCTACTACTCTATACATACGTAGTGTTTGGCAGCTGGGAAAAATCTGATGTCATAGACAAAGCTGTAGAAATGGTGAGTGTAGCCAATGAAAATGAGTTGAAAGCAATACAAGAAGCAACAAGTAATTTACTGAAAAACTTGTCAAGGCTTTGAGAAGAGTATACACCAGGAAAATTGTAGTCACCGACTTAAATAAAAAGCTGTTCCCAATAGTTGAGCAAGAATTCATAGACTTTGACGACCATATGTATGGAGCACCGGATCTCATTCTTGAGGATCTAGATTATGAAAAAGCCATCGTAGTTGAGTGGAAGACATACACAGTCAAAGGCACGCCGTGGAATAATGAAGACATAGCTCAGGTAGTAGCATATTCAATTCTAGAATTGCGGAGGCTAGGAATAAATGGCTTCAAATCTCTCTTTGAGGCTATACTAGGTGTTGATAAAGATAGGCTGAGAGATGTTGCGGAGTTGGCTAGAGTTGTTAAGAAACGAAAATCAGGTCAAGAAGAAAGTAAAATTGATGTGAGAGACCTTGTCAGCGAACTACTGAGAGACGCTTATAAAAGAATTAAGGTGCTTCCAATAATTGTTAGCGCTAGTGATAGCTTCCCTCTGCACCCTCTAATGTACAGTAATAATATAAACTCACATCTCATAGCTAAGAGGTTAGCCAATCTTTACGAAACCATTATGAGTGTGATCATAGCATCTGAACACCTAACATTACAGTTAACAAATGTTGAGGCCCTCATATCCAAGGCTGATAAGCTGGGATGGGAAGATGTAAGAAACAGCCTTAGCTCATACTGTATGGCTCCAAAAGGCTACGTATTTAACTACACACCATGTAGATCAAGCAGTCGAGGCTTTTTGCCTTGCGGCATCCCGAAGTTACAACGTTCTTGGCCTTGCAAAACAAAGAAAGGAGGAAAATACTGTCCCTTCGCAGATGCTAATGGAGTTTGCAAATTCTATTTTGACAGGCCAAGAGAAGACTTTGATAAGTTGATGTGGAGGCTTAGATGCAAAATATTTGAAGAGAAGGAGCAAAGCTTTGTAAATTATAGGGCCGTTGACTTGCTATTTAAGGACATGCACATGAAGAGCTTTATTCTTAGTAGCAAGGCGGAATCAAGTTGTAGAGGATTTAAAGTCAATATTGTAGGGAGCCATGTAAGTGTAGCTCTTAGTAAAGATAGTCACATATTCTTTATTAACATTGAAAGAGGGGGTGAAAAGCTAGGCAAAGTAAGGTTTGACATTATAGATTTGAAAAATGTTGAGGAAGGGCCCGAAGAGTTTTCCCTCATAGCTAAGAGAAAGATGAGAAAGATGGAGCGAAGAGATGGAATTATAGGCACTGTTAAAAGGTCTGTTGTTGCATCTATTATCTATCCCAACATAGTGACACCTTTATTAACCATAAATACGTTTCTTATGGTGAGAGATGTCAGTGCTGAGCCGTCTAGCGAAGTCATCGAATATTATCTTTGTAGTCCTTCAGTAATGCTATACTTTAACTTCAAGTTGTTTATTCGCTACATCAAGTATTTACAGAGTACTAATGCCAATGCTAAGTTACTACTATTTGAAGCTCCTGTAAACCTAACCTTGATGGAGTTGAGAGCTATTGATGCGTTGCATAGATACATTGCTAAGATCAAGGAACGTGATGATAAAAAGGATATTATTGAGACCCTTAAAGACCTCAACTTAACCGAAGCTGATGTCAATAAAGCTGTGGAGCTTGACAAAAAGGTGCTACATGAAAGTGAGCGTGCTAGAAAAGAATTTGAGAGTAAATCAATGCTTGATCTGATACCTGCTTACAAAATTTTGAGAGAATTGCTTGAAAAGAAAGTGAAGTGAGGAATGTTTTATGAAGAAGACACTCAAGGTTTCTGACATTATAAATAAAGCCCAGAACATGACTAAATACACGCAGGTAAGTCTTGATGATGCACAGCAACGTGCGGTTAATGCTGTAACCACGGTGATAGGTTCTGGAGGCTTAAGTGTAGGTGTAGGGCCTCCTGGCACTGGAAAAACTGTTGTATTTACTATAACTCAGAGCATTGTATTTGACAGGGTAGACAAAGATGAAGTTATGGTGTATATAGCTCCTATGAATAGGCTTGTTGAAGAGAGTGCTACACGTGCATCAGCACTACTACTCAGGAAAGGTATTAGTGAAGAAGATCTCAAAGCGTCGATAAGGGTTTACGGCTCATGGTTTAAAGCGGAACCGCTAAACCAAGATGTTAAGCTTGTATTTACAACACCTTATCAGCCAAGCATGCTTAAGGAATTGCTAAGGATAAAGAAGACCATTCATATAATGGTTGACGAGGCAAGCACAACACCTCTTCACGGCCCTTTCATAGCCCTTTCCATGGCTATGGCCAGAGCACTTGAAGATAAAAGAATTGATTGGCTTGAGTCGTTTAGTGTTATTGGAGACCCTATGCAGGCTATAGCCGAGGGGTATTCTTTTCATGAAAAATTTGAGTTACTCATAGTTAGCCACATACTACTCTACACAATACCAGATGATGAGAAAGGTATTGTAAGGCAAGATCCATCAAAAATTTTTGAAATTGCATCAAAGCATGCTGAAGCCTATGGAATAAAGTATGCTTTTCTAGACAATACCTATAGAATTCCTAAACCAACAGAGTTACTAGTAAGCGAACCCTTCTACAATCGGTTGTTAAGGGGAGTCATTGATTATAAGACAAGATTAAAAGAAATTAAGCGTGAAATACCTTCAATAAAGCGTGAAATTCAACAAAGGCTAAAAATAACGAGTAAAGAAGTTGCAGGCACAATAGATAATGCTCTTGACTCACACATACCTATTGTCTATTTAAAGGATGAAGGCGCAGCCTATGCGTATGCTATAAAGAGGGGGCAACAAAAGGTTAATATTTGGAGAAGACCTCAAGAGATTGAGGAGCTAGATATAAGTAGAGCTGCACTAGCATGTGAAGTCGCGGCTTACCTTATTGCTGTAACAGTTCCTCAGATAAACATAGAAATTCTAACTCCATACATAGAGATGAAGACACAGATGGAAGTTAATCTAAAGCGTCTTATAGCTGAGACAATGCTTGAGCAAGAGATAGAGAATAGAGTAAGAGTCTCAACAGTGCACGCAGCTCTCGGCTCAGAAGCAGACATAGTGATAGCTGTTTTAGGCAAGGAGTATATAGGAGACGAAACAAAAACAATATACTTCCAAACACCAGAGCTAGTAAACGTTCAATTCTCGAGACACAGAAGACTCGTTGTAGTAATTGGAAATATCGAAAGGCTTGCAAAGAACTTCAACAAGGTGAGTCACATGCAAAACGTGGCACGGATATGTAATGCACTTGAAGAATTAAAGCAACAACAAGTAGTAATTCAACGTATTGCATTGAGATAAACCACGCAATTACATTACTGCATTATATCACAACCCCCTTGTAGTCGCAACCCACTACTATCATGGCTAATCCTAACATGTATCTATATAGATTCTTTTGTATGTATAGACTTTGTGTAATACATTAGACTATAGCACATCCTCATACAAATCCTAGAAAATACTGTGAAAGAGTTGAGAATGTTTCAATACCAATAAGGTTTTTAGAGAAAATGCATAAATATGAATAGCGGGTTCGAATCCTTGCCTAGCACCTCAGATGCTTCACAAGTTTGTTATTCTCTTGCTGATGCTTCTAAGAAGCTTAGGGAGCTTGTTGAGGGTGCTACACAGAGTGTTTGGGTTGCAACGGCGTTTATTGATAGGTGTGGTGTTGATTTGCTGAAGAAGGCTGGTGCTAGAGGTGTTCAGATAAAGGTCTTAACATCTGTAGAGGTTGGTGAGGGCATAGTTAAGGAGTTGACAAAGTTTGCTGAGGTCAGGGTTGTTAGGGAGAAGTTTATGCATGCAAAGATGTATATAGCTGATGGAAAGGCTTTGATAGGTTCAGCAAACTTAACGTGCCCAGTTCTAGAGGGTAAAAACGTAGAGATTCTATGCGAGGTGCCGCTGGAGCAGGTTGTGAAGAGTTTCAATGCTTTGTGGAATGCTGCTTCTGCTCCTAGTATGGAGAAGCTCTTGTTGAGGATAAAGGATGCTGGGAATAGAGTTGTTATTGAGTCTCGACTTGGGCAAGGGCTCTATTTAGAGATAGACAAGCTATTGAAGAGGCCTGTTATTCGCCAAGGCGACAAAGTTGTTGTGTGCTCATCAGTAGTCACGAGTATTGAAATTTCTATACCTAATGACGAGCTCTTTGGCATTCATGGACTGTACGAGATAAAAGTAAGTGAGACCTTGAGTAAAATAAATAGCTACCCAGCAAATCCCTGTGCTTGGATGCCTCTTTACACAATAACAACACGTGATCCAGAGCCATTCCTTATAAGCAGTACAGACTATAGCAGTATTGCAAGCGTTCTCAATATATTTAGGAGGGATCTAAGCCCTGCTGCATTCATATTTGTTGGGCTCTACCCCCTAGTCAAGAACATGTACATGCAGAGCTCAGCCAACGAATTTATACAGAAACTTAACGAGGCATTAAACCAGCTTGATGCAGAGTTCATAAACTTTATCAAGATATGCAAAGTGAGATTTGAACCGTCTCTAAAGATTTGGCTAAAGCTTATTGATGGTATTGAGGTAGAGATAGAGTATGCTATCATTCTTCGCTATGTCTATAGATGCGATGAGAGGTTTAGGCAGAGAGAGCCAAAGATGCTGGAAATGGCTATGACAAAGATACAGGAAATTGTTAGAAACATGTTTAACGAACTCAAAACAAGGTTTGAAGCTGTGGTAAAGCAACTCTATGAAAACTATAGAGCAGAGCTTCAGAAATACGGAGAGAAAATTATTGACATTGATGGAACTCTAAAAACATCTCTCAGCATATACCTAAAACCATTGCATCCCTTCATAAAACATGAAGTTGTGTTAGGATCTCCATAAACATTCAAATTGGTTGACAAAGATATTTTAATGCTTTACAACAAGAAGGTGCTTTGGGTGTTTTCTTGCCTAGCCTGGCTACTCACAGAGGAGTTTACGAGTTACTTGGACTCAATGCTACTGTTTGTAGTGAGGTTGATAGGCTTGTTGATGTTGAGCCTCCACTAATCACAGAGATTGATTCTTCATATAATGGTGGTGAGAGGGTTTGGAGTAATTTTGGTTTTCGCAAGACTGAGTTTCCGCTGATGTATAGATACATCTATAAAAGGTTTAGTTCAGATGGTGTTAAGTGCTTAGTTACACACTATGTACTAGACCATGTGGAGAGCTTGCTGCGTAGGGGATTCAATGTTGATATGATTAGGAACGAAGTTGAGGCACTGATCCATAGTTATATTGATGAATGTAAAACTCATAAAGAAGAGGAGGTTTTCAAAGATGCTGGCAATTTCTTGGTGCAGATCTTAGGCGAATTGTTGAAGAGATTTAATGATATAGCTCAGATTGTTAAGACTGAGATTGGCATCAAGGTTCTACCTGTAGACATAATTGTCAATGCCTCATCAGATTTAATTAGCTTATACCTTCGTGCAACCCTTATATCAAGGGGCTACAAAGGTAGGAGAGGGTTTACATTGAATAAATCTATACAAGACAAATACATGCAACTCCACAATAAAGCTAAACATGTGCTGAAACAAAGACTCAGCGAAGCCATAACAAGACACGAGATAACAGATCCTCAAAAACTTCTAGAATCAATAAACAGTATCAAGAGGAGAGCAACTGAAGTCAAAACAATAAGTAACATAGTGCAAGCAGCTAAAGAGGAAAGTAGCAGGAACCCTGATTTCCATAAGCTACTAGAAATGATTAAGCAGTGCGTTGAAGAAGCTATTAAATCCTCACAGCTCTAAACCCTCTATAGCAGCACCCTCTCATGTGATCGCTGTGAAGAATTATGTATTCACATGTAGATACTGTGGCAAAACCTATACATCTACAGATCGCGAAGAGGTTAAGAGGCTGGGTAGAGAACATTTGAAGCAAGCCCATGTGAATGACGTTATGGAGTTTGTGAATAGATTTAAAGAAAAGAAGCCTCACAGAGCTAAGGCTATTAAAAACATTGTTAACTGGGCTGCAGGCTGGTTGGCTGCAGCGATGATAAGAGAAATTGATGCATCTCAGGCACTGTCAACCAAAAACAGGAGCGATCCTGATGCACTCCCTGAAGAGGTGTTTAGGGCTGGAGATACGGGTGGAGGGGGGGTAGCCAGCTAGTGTGCAGAGATAGTCCATCAAAGCACTTAACGCCAATAAGGTTAAGGTTATAGTGTCTATCGCTTTTCTATCTATATGCGCCCAGCTCCTTCGCAAAGTCTTCTAAGTCAATAGCCTCAATTGTTATGACCTCGTCACTCTCCTCGCCGGTGGATAGCGTTGCCACACAGCTTTTGTTTGTAAGGGCTCTTTGACTTCAACACTTTTTGGCTCTCTATAGCCAGGGCCTTTTCTTGCCTCTGACCTGTGTCTGGCGCTCAGGCTCAACACTATCACAGCTATCATAACTACTGCTATTGCTACAAGTGTGGCGATAGGTAGTGGTATTAGCTGCGTCTGCTCTGTGACTACAACCCTTGGTGTAAATACATCGGTTGGAAGTGTTGAGTATAGGGCTAGGAGTGTGTAGAGGCTTTCAAGAACTCTCCTACTCTATTTTCTATTGCTAAGTTTGGCGTGAAAGGACTCTGTCACTGGGCTTCGGGAAGGAGATTTTGAAGCGTATTAAGCTTGCTGAGAGGTTTTTGTCTGAGAAGGGAACTGATAGATAAAGACCCTACACAGGCTGGTGAGAAGCCTTATGAGGTTGCTGAGGAGGTTATCAATATTCTTAAAGACAAGGATTTTGTGCTGTGATGGAGCGCAGTACCCAGACTACATGTAAATTGTTTTCACAAGGCTAAGTTAGATAGTGAAAGCATTAGGGGGAGGTCTGAATACATAGAAGCCATGGTTAACCTAGCTAGAACCCAACTAAAGAATGTCTATAGATAACTAAGTATATACACTTCTAAGAAGTGAATGCTAATACCCGAAGAACGATGTATTCCTCAATTACAGACTTTCTGTCACTGGCTTGATGATGCTATTTCTTCTCGCATTTGTTAAGGAAAGACTTTGTGCAAATCCCACTTTTCACATGAAACACTCTTCGCTATTGCATGTTTCATTAAATAGAAAAGTTTATATATTTAAAGCCTGAAGTAGAAAGGGGTGAATCTCAATTAATCTAAGAACAGCTCTAGAAAAACTCATCTTAACACTAACACTAATAGCAATATTCACAGCACTAATCCCAATAAACACAAACCATGCAGAAACCACAATTACTAAGCCGAGCTGGGCAAAACCAGGGACAACACTAGTATATGGATGGGATGACTTTGAAGATATACCGTTAACAGAATTAGACTCTTTTGTAAAGAAATATGAGAATAGTTCTTATAGATGGCCCAGCCATGTTGCATTCATCTTTACTTTATTTTCAGTGAATGAGACACACGGTGTATTTCAAGCCACATCCCCAGGGATTAATCAGACCGGGGAATTGATCTGTAAATGGGATGGAAGCCCGTGCCTTATAGGACCCATTGGCAACGCTAGTACACCATTCATAGCATTCTATAAACCTCCTCAAACACTGAAGGACTACCCACTAGTAGTTGTTGGCCAGCTCAAGGCGTTCAGAGTAGAGGAAAACATTACAAAGCCAGGAGATTATCCAAGGAGATTTATAGCTATATACCATAAAGACACCGGGATTCTTGTTCTTTACATTGGAGTATCATATTATAGTGAATCTAAAGCCGATGTCGCCGCACTTAAGCTCCTCTCCACAAATGCCATTAGTGCAAAACCCTATTGGGCTTCCCCCGGGGTTAAACTCACATATTCTGTTTTCAGGCTAAACGTGTTAACTACTAACATAGATGACGTTGTTATGGAGATCGAGAAGAACTTCACGTACTATGCGTCACTAGAGCCTGCTTATACCATTGAAATTTTGGATACTGATGAATCAACCGCGACTATACGTTATGTGCGCTTAGATACTAATGAATCTCGGGTATTTAATTATTCTTGGGCAACGGGCGTGGCGCTTTTATCTTCTTCTGGTTCACCCCGTTCACAGGAATTTTACTGGAACATGTACATTCCACCTGACATACTGAGTCTGAGTGATTACCCACTAGTAACATTGGGCAATTATCAAGTTCGTATGGTGGGATGTGTCTGGGATACTCCTCGTAAAACATACATACGTAATTATTATCATAAAGATTTAGGCGTTATGATTTTCAGTGTATCGGCCTGGCTCCTAGAAAATAAAACGTATCACATATACATCACAGCTCTTGTTTCAGCGAATATTGCTTTTCCAAGGGTTTACACAGGGGAGGTTGTAGTTGAGGGGAATAGATTTATAGTTGAAGCAGTATCTAATTCCACTATTAGTGAGCTCAGCTATAACGTGAATGAGATTAGCTTTAATGTGAGTGGTGATCCGGGCTCTCTAGGCTTTTGCAATGTGAGTATTCCAAAGTATCTCGTTAAACCCGGTTATACAATCAAGGTGTACTTCGACGGCAATCCAATTAATTACAAGCTCTCAGAAAACTCTACAAATTACTTCATCTACTTCACATACAAGCATAGTACACATAGAGTTAACATAAAGTTCGAAGCACCAGAGATTACTATCACAACACCTAAACCTACCCCAACGACTACTCTAACACCTACAGTTCCTAGCATAGGTACTGTTACTACAACAGTTGTTGCTACTCAAACTATTGAGAGAACTGTTCTATCAACAGTTGTCCAGTCATCAACTCTACTAACATCAATAACAGCAACGACAACAATTAGACAAACAGATTGGACATTAACTATAGTTCTAGCAACTGTACTATTCATAGTTGGATTAGTAGCAGGATGGGTAGTAAAAAGAAAATAATAAAGTAATTATATCATAGTTAACTAAAAACTTTTTTATTAATTAACTTAATCATATACTGATTTTCTATGTATAAAATTATAATCCTTGAATATTAATTGAAAGACAACAAAAATACAGCTTTATGTAAGCATCTATAACTAGATATGCAACATGATGACACTAGTTGACAGTTGTGGAATCACAATGGCACAATCTTTTTTACAGATCCAGATATTCATGGCAGAAGTTAGAAGTTAAAAATTAATTGAGTTTTACCAGGATTATAGAAAGTTGTATGCTTTAAGTACTTTGGTTGGGTCTTTAACAATTTTTGTGGGGTCTAGGTCTGGAACCCGAGTATGAAACTTTTCTCCATATACCTTTTATCATGCTATCCAGCAATTTTGCGCCTAGCGATACTACCTCGGGGTCGTTGATATTGTAGTCGTCAACTGCCAGCTCTGTATTTGGCTTTGACGTGTCTAAATATTCTATTAGCGCCTTCAATAAGTTTAGAACGGCTACAGGATCGTGCCAAGGCTTGTCAGTCTTCTCAACTATGTACTTACCATCTTTATATACAATTTTCTGGCAGTATGCTCCTGGTGGCGCATTCTTTGGCTTTGCATTGGGATCGTTATCTATTATTCTAAAAGCCTCTTAGTAGAAACACCACCACTGTAGGTCCCTTGCTCATATTGAGCCTCTCAGCCATGATCTTACCCAAGTTGTAAAGCTCCTCAGCTGTTGCACGTATCAATGTTACAAGGCCTCTGCTATGCTCATAGGCGCATCTATCCCTAAACTTCTCTGGAACTGTTTCAGGTCCCCAAAAGTTTATCATGTCAACAGCTCCCAGAAATACTACTTGTGAAATGCCTTTGAGCCCTGCCACCATCAGCCTATATTTATCCTCATAACTTGCAGAAAGAACACCACCAGCAACTTCATCGTTCCAAAAGCCCTTCCTGCTTATTTCTTCTGCAATTCCAAGTTCTTCTTGCGTTACATGGGTATAATATCCTTCTCTTTTACATCTCTCCATTTTATTTTGGTTAAAGCAATCATCAGCTTTGCCTGTCTTCTTTAACCTTAATGTGGGGGAAGAAACACCTCTAGAGCTTTTGATGCACAGCTCTCATCCCTTACACATCATTGTAAAAGCATAGAGCTCCAAACTCTCTACAGATCTTGTCAGCCAAGCCCTTAAGGGTCTCTGTCTAGTTCTCCATAAAAACATCTAGTGTTCTTGCTATACAAAAAGAATGTTTATAAGTGTTTAGATCCTATCAAAAGCTGGAGGCATTGATGTGGGCAGATCTGTGTTAAATGCTTTGTGTTTAGGCCTCACCCCCTGCTTAGGGTTTTTGGGTGCATTCAACTTGAGGCAAGTGCAAAGTGAAAGAATATGGAAGGACTCTTTTTGTCTGGAGCGAATGCTGTAGGCCTGCTCATGGCGTGTCTATGCAGATGGTTATTCTTGGTGGGCGCTGGGTTGTTGTAGAGGTGTTTTCTCTTTGGGTTTTGTTATCCTCTCCCTCTCCTAGCCCTAGTTATTAGTGCTGTGCCTGCTCCTATCATTGCTATTCCCGCTAGTGTTGCTATCCATAGGAGCTT
>Ga0080004_1215187_pt1 | contig 13712 bp, 15 predicted proteins | sample WasSprMetagenome_FD_69207 | JGI IMG/M metagenome (GOLD analysis project Ga0080004, IMG submission 69207) | Sulfidic aquatic microbial communities from Washburn Spring, Yellowstone National Park, USA - WS (SPADES assembly) (version 2) | ecosystem: Environmental > Aquatic > Thermal springs > Hot... | reverse complement strand
GACATTGAGGTTGAACTGGTGGCTGGAGACAGCCAGCTGGAGTCGGACAGGGTTTTCAAAGCTCATGAAGCCAAGAAAATCACGCATGTCATCCCGTGGAGAAAGGTCAAGGGAAGAACTAACCCTCCAGACGTCCTAACAGTTAAGGACAAGATCACGGTTGAAGGCCCTGAACACTTGAAGATTATCTATGGACGCCTACGAGCAACGGCTGAAGGGTTCATATCAACCCTGAAAACCCAGCTTGGCTACGACAACTATACATGGAAAGGCTTAGAAAACGCAAGCATCCACACAAGCCTAGCCATATGCCTATTCTACGCCGTAGCAATCGCAGCATACAAAATGGGAAAACCAGAACAAGCAAGAAGCATAGCCTACTTCAAATAACAGGCGAAGGGATAGGCCTTAAACCCTAAATGACAGCCCAAACCATAAACGACCAAACACGTTCAAAGCAAAAATCCACAAAAACCAAACCTAAAAACCCCTCAAAACAACAAAACCCACCCAAAAACCGCACTCAAACCGCCTTGAAACCCTTAAAACCCAAAACAACCCAAACAACCAAAAACAATTATTTAACAGCCCCGCGCGCGCACTTTGGATAAAGGAAAGTATCCCCAAACTCCAAATGCGCATCCCGAATATCATGAATAAACATGTTCATCTTAGCCAAAGCCAAAATAGTCTGATTCGCCTCCTGCCCAAACAAAAACAACTTACCCGCCTCTTCTTTGCCAAACCGTTCCTCAACATGCTTAAACGCGGAAATCAACATACCACCAGAACCACAAGCAGGATCATAAACACTCTCCAAAGGCTTCGGGTCCAAAATCTCAATCAACAGCTTAATCACCTCACGCGGAGTGTAAATCTCACCCTCCTTCGCTTTAGTAGGCGCAAAATACCGCAAAATCCACTCATACGCATCACCCAACACATCAGCACTAACATGATTCAACTTACGCTCACTAAACAACTCAACAAGCTGACGCAAAATCTCCGCATTCTCACGGCTACTCGTAAACTGAATAAAATCAACACTGTCCACAACATCCTTCAACTCAGGATTCCGCTCAGCAATAACCTTCAAACCCCTCGACAAACGCTCAGTAAGCCCACTCACGTCTTTCCGCAAACTCTCCCAATGAAACTCCTCAGGCAAATTAAACCAGTGAAACTCATCCCGCCGAGCCTCAGCCCTCGCCTCCTCCTCACTTAAACCCTGAGCCAAAGCCTCACGATACGCTTCCTCAAATTCCACATCCCACTTATCACTAATCCGCTTCAAAAACAATAAAATAAGAATAAACTTGTAATCAACCCGCGTCCTAATCAAATCCGCAGCCCGCTTCAACAAAGCCTCAACATCCCCACGCCCCAAACGCTCCTCAAACTCCGCCTCCCTACTCCTAAGCCTATACACCTTCTGCCGAGCATCACGCGTATCAGACTCAACCAATAGCCAACCCGCCTTCCGCAACTCCGAAAGAAACACGGGCACCTGCTCCCAAGCATCCTTATTTCGCTCCATCAAAACTTTAGCTGCGTCCTCAAACCTAAACGCCTTACCGCCAAAAGCATCCCACAAAATCTCATAACGCCGCAAAACCCAACCAGGAACATCCCTACTCAAGACAGACACTCCAAAGTAGAATAAGCATAATCAGCTAATATAAGGCTTGTGCTTATTAGATAAGCAAAAACCAAATAGCTTATCTATATTTCACAGACCAAAAATAAACGTGAAAATTCAGCCATTTTACCTACCCCTATCCCCCTACGCTTTTCCAACACCCTCAACCTCAAAGCCCACCAAAACCCATTTTCATAGTCTCAACTAAACACGCAGCAATAGTTGCGACTATATAACCATAAAGCAAATCAAACGTTATAACAATGCGCAAAACCTTTGTAGCAACAATTCCCCAGCAAGAAAACCTCTGTAGCATAATCTTGACTATTGCAATGTGCTTAGTCTGAACTATTGACAAGGAAAGCAGAAAAACAGCCTTCTTCAAGGGCATTCCTAAGTCAAATAATACGGACAGAATGACTTATCATTTTCAAACAAGCCTATTCTACCATAGGTAAGTATGTTCCTTACAGTCAAACAAAAAATCCTGCTTACCCTTTTAGAATACAGCCAACTCCAAAACAATGAAATTGCCAAACACGTCGGAATAACGGAGCAATGGTGCAGCAAAACCCTCGCTAATTTACACATGGAAGGCCTGATTGAAAGCGAACTTAAACCACCCAGAAAAATTAACAAACTCACCAACAAAGGCGCTGAAATAGCCAAAAGCCTAAAGGAAATAAGCCAAAAAACAGAGGCAAAAACACCTTGACACATTACTGCTGCGAATGCAACTATTCCAACATCCAAATCCAATTAACAGACCACTCAAGAAACAGACTCAACCAGCTAAAGGCGCCTATGGGCATACGAGAAAGACAAAGCAGAAACTTACCCAGCCAAAAAGCCTGGTGCAGCCATTGGCAAATGCCAATAGACCCGCTTGAAAAAGCATGCTACAAATGGGAAAAAGCAAATTCACTTTCACTCAACTCTCCACAGTCCAGAAAAGTCGAATCACAAAACAATTTATAAACACAAAAAGAAGCAACCAAAAATGAGAACAGCAATGACGCTCAATAGAAACACAACCCAAAAACCGCTAACAGCGAAAACTTCAGTTGAAACAGGAACAAAAAGAACCAACCAATTCAATAAAACAGAAAACACAGAGAAAAACCAGAACAGGAAAGCTTGGAAATGGAGGTGGAGATCCAGAAAGGCTGATGAAAAATGCACATGCACACAAAAATGAGAAAGAGGAAACAGGGCTTAATGAAAGTCCATCTAAGAATGAAAGGAGTTAGAAAAAGAATGTGTGCGTGTGCAGAGAGGCAGGAAGAGAGACTAAAACACGCTCACGTATAGACAAAGAGGATGAAATAACATAGAGATAAGTTAGCGGAGAGGCTATTATTTCATCAATAAAGAAGAAAGATTGATTCCTAAAGAAACAGAGAGACTATTAGTGTAGGCGGAAGCGTGCACGCACACACGCACACACACATAAAACTAAGATCCTTTGTGCCTGTTATGATTATTTTTAAATAACTGGTCAGAAAAACTAAGCTCATAAAGGATGGAAGAGAATGAGTAAGGCTTCACTTTCAGCTGTGACCTTGGTGACCTTGGTTTTTTCAGCTGGCTTGTTTTACAGTGTTACGCACATTAACAACTTGGAAAACAGAACAAATTCCGTTGAGAAAACTCTTGCGGAACTCGTTGGAACAGGCAAAGACGTGAAAGTCTGGACATCTCGAAACTCTACAATTAAACGGGTAACAATACGTGACGGACCTTGGGATGAGTATGCTTGGGCTAATTATTTGGAGGTGCCCGACATGAGCTTAACGATATTTCTTTCTAACAAGTCAATTGTTTACGTCACCTACACTATAAGTATTGCTCCAATAAGTATTTCGATAGAAGGCATTCGCATCGGGGTTTTCGTTGATCCTAAGTACGACCTCAACTATGGAAGATGGGGAACCCCTTTGTTAGTTGTGGATTATTCACCGCACGATTTGGATGCCCTGTCGTTCCATGTAACAGAAACTTTGCCTCCTGGAACCCATACGATCTCTTTGTTCTGGCATGATTATTATGAATCTCATGATTTCGATGTTTGGGTGCATGAAAGAGCAGTAACTGCCATAGCGTTCCCTACACAGTAATGAAGCTATTAGGTAAATGCAGGGTCAACTTAAAGCTGCAGGTTCACAGGTGAGAAAGAAGCGAAACGAATTTGAGCAGTGAAGAGTCTGTTAGCATCCAATTATAAATTAATAAATTAAGTTTTATCTCTGCAGCCAAAGTGTTATTATGCATACGCACAACTGCCAAATCCGATACCGTGAGCACTACGCAATAAAGGATAACACATCTTCACATTAAAACATCTTCAAAAGAAAGCTCGTATTATTAACGCCAAAAGAATTTGAAAAGCCAAAAAATACTAAACTTAGAAAAAGAGTCTTCGCCTAAAAACATCCGCTGCCACAAAATATTGGCTCGAAGTTAGCTGGGACTACGGGCTCAGTTTATAAAAGCTGATTATATTTGTTCCGGAGGCACTTTGTTGGGATGGTAACCTGTATAATATTGCAGTTTATGCTTGACTATTTTTTCTTTCACATGCGGGTAAAGAATGAGTTCTTCAATTTCCAAATCTTCCGCCAGTTTGCGACTTATCTCTGCGAGCTTTTCCATAAGCAATTGCAGGTTTTCCCTCGTGGAGAATGAAGCCATAACCGACGGGTGACAGCTTACGCCATGTTCAACCAGCTTCTCCAAGGCCTTTAATTGTAGATTAAAGTTCTCAGGCATTGCGCCGGTAAGCTTGGCGAATTCGCTTTCACTGCATCCTTTCAAAGAAACCCTAACATGGACAGATTTGCGCCTTGACAATTGAGAAGCAAAGTCTTCGTCATAGGCTAAAGGTATGCCGTTTGTCTCCAAAATAAACACATAGCCCATATTATCCAAAAGTTCAAGAAGCCTTAGCAAGTGTTCTTTTCCAAGGGTTGGTTCACCACCGCTCAGGCGCAACTGCCTCAAACCAGACTTTCTGGCTAAATGCTGCATTTTTTCCGCAACGCTTTCCGCACTGTAAAATGCTCCAGCAACAGCTGGATGATACAGAACTTCATCGGAAACCCAGCAAAACCTACACAGAAGCCCGCAACCCACACAGTCTGCCGTAACTATGGTTACATAACACTTTTTGAACATGAAAGAGAAATCATAGATACCCCTTCATTCCAAAAGCTTAGACGAATAAAACAGCTCCCTTCAGCACATTACATATACCCTGGGGCAACGCACACACGTTTCTCACATAGCCTCGGAGTAATGCACATTTCAGGACTGTTTGTCAAGCATCTGCTCGAGCCTTACATGAATAACCTTTCAGAAGCAGAGTTCCTGCATTACTTCTTCTTAGTTAGGCTCTGGGGGTTAACTCATGACTTGGGACACGGGCCTTTCTCCCATACCTTTGATAAAGTGGTGCTTGAGGAAATGGGATTGAATCACGAGTATATGTCCTCCAAAATTGTCAAAGAGGACAAAGATATCGCAAGGATAATAGATGAAAAACTAAAAGAGTATGATATAAGCCCAGAAATATTGTCAGAGTATTTGGGAAAGAGCAGAGAAGAATGGGGTGGGGCTAAGACCATCGGAAGCACCAAACATAGTGAAGCCGCATTCTACTACATCCTAAAAGGGTTCTACAGTACCGACATAATTGACTATTTATTAAGAGACAACCTTTACACAGGAGCAGGTTATGGAAACTTCGATTGGCAAAGATTGATTCTTTCTTCCCACTTAGTAAAGAACGAAATCGCCTTAGAAATTAAAGCTCGAGACACTTTAGATGCCTTTTTGCTCTCCAGGCTATTCTCATTCAAGACTATCTACTATCATAGATGGTCAAGAGTTGTTGACTATATAATAAAGAATCTTTTAACAAAAGCGAAAGAAAAAATTGATTTCGGAAGATACGTCGATAATGTAAATGAATATAGACAATTAGATGAACAAAGCATTTTTCATCTTCCTGAACTAAAAGATGTCCCAGAGCGCAAAATGCTGCTAAATAGGGTTATACCTTTTAGGCAAATTGACCAAATTGTGATCCCAGCGCCTCCGCGTGAGCTGTCTTTCTTAAAGGAAGACGATCTCTGCAGATTGCTTTCAGACAAAATGAAAGGAAAACTCCCCGACGAAGCTTACTTCGTCGATACGCCAAATCTCCCTCTGAACCCCATGATAGGCGAAGAAGAAGTCCTCATAATCGATAGGTCAACCTCTCCTCATAAAGCATGGCACGAGTCAATTAGAAAGACTTCTTGGGGAGAGATACCTTCGTTGATTTGGACAATACGGTTATATTTACATGTTGATTATGATGCCATTAAAGAAGATGTTAGGCAGAATTTTAGAACGGCGATTGAAGGAGAATCTCAATCAAGAACTCATTTTTGAAGACTACAGCCTTTACAAAAAATTCTTTACTGCCATTTAAAAGCCTCATCAATAAAATAAAAAGTGAAGGAGAAAAGAGGCATGACCAAACAAGGCTATACTCACATAATCGTTCCCCAAAATTTACACGATCAGCTTAAAACTTTAGCCCAACAAAACAACATAAGCATAAGCCAACTCATAAACCAGCTAATAAACATAAGCATCAACGTAAGCCTCAACATCGGTATTAATACCAGTATTAATACCACCCAGCTAAACCAGCAGAAATTAAGCCTTCTACAAGCCCCAAACCAACAATACAGCCAAAAACAAGCCCCAAACACGCCGTTTTCTCTTAGTGAAGGTTCTCTTTTTGAAAAAGAGAAAGTTCAATGGGCCGGGCCGGAGTTGAACCGGCGACCTCAGCCTCGTAAGGGCTGCCTTAGGTTTGCGCAATTGCCCAGCGCAAATGTCCTAACCAAACTAGACGACCGGCCCTCTTTTCACAAATCTTAAGGGAATTGCTTTAATAAGTTTTGACATGGCAAATAAATATTTTATAAAGAGTTGTGTCTTTAGTAGTTAAGCCGAATCCTATAAAAGGGTGATGTATTGAAAAGGATTATTGCTACGGGTGCTGGCGGGCCTGCTGGAGTAAATTTTATTATGTCGCTTCGCATTGCACCAGAAAAAATTTTTATTATAGGAACAGAAGCTGACGAATATTTTATTCATTTGTCACCAGCAGATAAGAAATGTTTGGTTCCAAAAGCTAAAGAATCTGGCTATATTGACAAATTAAACGAGATTATACGGAAAGAGAAGGCCGAGTTTTTGCATGCTCAAACAGATGTTGAAGTGGAAGTTGTTTCGGAAAACCGTGAAAAACTGGAGGCAAACATCTTTTTACCATCAAAAAAGACTGTAAAAACATGCCAAGACAAACTTGAATCTGCAAAAGTTTGGATGAAAAAAGGAGTGCCTGTGGCGAAAACCATGGAGATACGCACTGAAAAAGACATTGAAAAGGCCTTTGAAGAATTTGGAAGCTCCATATGGATTAGAGCCAGACACGGCGCTGGAGGAAGGGGGAGCACCCCAGCCCGCAGCAAAGAAACCGCCTTAGCTTGGATTAACTATTGGAAAAGCCGCAACATGAACTGGGAGTTTATTGCACAGGAAAATCTCCCTGGAAGAAACATGGCTTTTCACAGTCTTTGGAAGGATGGAGAACTTGTAACATCCATGGCGAGAGAACGCCTACAATACATATACCCGCACCTTGCACCTTCAGGAGTAACAGGCACACCAGCCGTCCAAAAAACCATACATGACGAACGAGTGAATAAAATCGCCACAGAAGCCGTTCTTTCCATCGACCCAAATTTTAATGGAATCGCCTGCGTAGACCTCAAAGAGAACAAGTATGGGGTTCCATGCGTCACCGAGATAAATGTGGCAAGAATGTTTACAACATCATTTTTCTTCTCTTACGCCAGCAAAATTTTACGCAAAGACTATTACGCAAATATCCCATATCTCTATATTAAAACAGCATATAAAGAAGACATTCCAAAGATACCAAAATACAACATACTACCAGAAGGCGTTTATTGGATACGCCACATAGACGCTCCTGCAAAACTTGTTAAAGATGGAAAAATTATTGGAGAAATGTACTGCTGGTGAAACAATGAAAATATGGTATGACGCTTGCACAGGCAAACACGTTAGATATGGTGTTGCAATAGCAAAAAGACTTAGAGCCCATGGACATGAGGTAATAGTGACAACACGGAAGCATCCTGATACATTACCAGTAGCAAACTTCCTTAATGAAAAAATTGTTGTTGTAGGGAAATATGACCCAAAATCTTTACTTTCAAGACTTAAGGCAGGAGTTCACCGCCAGCTTTTATTCTGCAGAATTTTTGGGAATAGCCCCCCTGACATTGCTATTTCCCATAGTTCTGTGGACCAAACAAGGGTGGCTTTTGGTTTAGGGATTCCAATAATCAACACCATTGACACTATATACGCTGAGGCTGTGAACAGACTTACATTGCCCCTTGCCGACTACGTTGTCGCTTCAAAAGCCATTCCGAAAAAAACCCTAAGAACCTACAATGTAAAAGGTGAAATAATTGGTTTTGACGGTGTGGACGAGGTTGCTTGGATAAGAGATTTTAAATCTTCTGTTAAATATGATTTTAAGAGACCGTTAATTATTGTAAGGGAAGTTGAAGAAAAAGCTGTATATGCCAGAAAAAAGTTTTCCCTAATCTCTATAGCGAAAAAGTTGACCAATCTCGGTGAGGTTATTTATCTTTCAAGATACAGTCGAAAAGAAATTAAGGGCTTAATTGTTCCAGAAGGTTTTGTGGATTCTGCAAGTTTAGCGGCACAAGCAGACTTGTTTGTCGGCGTTGGTGGGACAATTACCCGAGAAGCAGCATTACAAGGGACACCAGCTATAGTTGTTAACATTCTTCAGAAGCAACATGTGAATGATTATCTGGCAAAAAAAGGGTTTCCAATTTTTAGGGCAGATCCATCCGAAGTTTTTAGTTTGGCTGAAAAAATTATCGGCAAAAAATGGGATGTTAGCGCTCTGCTTAATGAGCTTGAAAATCCCGTGGATATAATTGAGAGACTAATCAAGAGAGAATTAAGGCTGTGAGGAGATGAACCCCCGATGAGTGTTAATGGAATGAATGTTTTGATTACTGGTGGTGCGGGTTTCATAGGTTCACATCTAACAGAGGAGTATTTAGCAAACGGCGCAAATAAAGTTGTAGTTTATGACGATTTTTCTACGGGAACTATGGAAAATCTGGAACATATTAAAGATGGCAGATTAAAAATTATCAATGGATCTGTTCTTGATAAAAATAGACTTAACAATGTCGTTCAAAAAGAGAAGATTGACATTGTGGATCATCAAGCAGCAGAATTAGAGGTATACAGTGGGATAAGGGATTCTGAAAGAGATGCTCGCATAAACATTTTGGGAACACTGAATGTATTGAATGTTGCATTAAAGAACAGCGTTGAAAAGTTTTTGTTTGCATCTTCCGGGGCTGTGTATGGTGAAGCAAAATATTTGCCGATTGACGAAGGACATCCCTTAGAACCGCATTGGCCTTATGGGGTTAGTAAACTTTCTGCTGAACGCTACGTGGTGCAATATCATAAGCTGTTCGGCTTGAGTACTACAGCTTTCCGATACGGAATTGTTTATGGCCCCAGAGAATGGTTTGGGCGTGTCTTAACTATGTTTATTAAGAGGATATTTTTGGAAAATAAGCCGCCTGTAGTGTTTGGTGACGGCTCTCAAACCAGAGATTTCGTATATGTAAGCGATGTGGTCAAGGCACATATGCTAGCCATAAAAAACCCTTATGCTGATGGACAAGTGTTCAACATAAGCGGTGGAAAAGGAATTTCTATAAAAGGGTTGGCAAAGATTCTTGTTGAAATGTCGGGTAAAGAGTTGGAGATTATTTATGACAATCCAGCTGAGGGAACCGCCTCAAGCTTTCAACCAGAACGCATAAGACTTACTGGTGAGTTAAGAATCTTCGTTCTAGATTATGGCAAAGCTAAAAAAATAATCAACTGGAGCCCCGCCACAGATCTCAAAGACGGCTTAACCAAAGAGATAGAGTGGATTTTAAAAAAACCTAAAAGGTGGAATACAAAACCAAGAGTCTAAAATACCTCGCTCCACGTTGCATATTACAAGGACAATTGCTAAAACTAAAATAACCGCGATAATTTAGTTGTTTTCTGGGAGTTAGCACAGAATGGAAAAACAAAAAGTGTTAGTGATTGGATTAGGCGAAGTTGGCAGAGCACTATATGAGTTGTTAAAGGAAAGCGGGAAATTTGACGTTTATGGCTTTGATTTAGACCAGGAAAAAATACGCAACATCGCAAGCAGCACTAATTTGCCAAACGCTTTTGAAGTAATGCACGCATGTTATCCGTGTGTAGACCAAAAAACATTTGTCAAAACAACCTTAGATTACATTATGAAATTTAATCCAAAAATTACAATAATCAACAGCACTGTACCACCAGGAACTACCCAGAAAATTTACAACGCCTCAATGTCTTTAGTGGCGCATTCTCCAATAAGGGGAATGCACAAAAATATAGAAACAATGAAAAGGGACATTATGTTCTGGAGTAAATATGTCGGCGGCGCCACAAAGGAGGCGGCAGATTTAGCTCGGAAACATTTTGAAACGTTGGGGTTAAAAGTTAAGGTTTTAAAAAGTCCTTTGGAAACCGAACTTGCAAAACTTTTTGAAACAACTTATAGAGCTTGGATGATTGTGTGCTTTCAAGAAATGCATCGCATTTCGCGGCATTTTGGGGCAGATTTTAGCGAGGTTGTAGACATGATTGAAGATATTCATCGTGTGCATTTTAATAAACCGCTTCATTATCCAGGAGTTATTGGTGGGCATTGTTTGATCCCTAACACTGAGCTACTTTTGAAGACCTATGACTCTGATTTTCTCCGCTTAATATTAGAATCCAACGAAAAGCGCAAAGAGGAAATCAAGGATGAAGATGTTCTACGTGAAGTTGAAAAGATTAGAAGAAAGGTTGAAGATCTGGAAAAAGAGCTGGCATTAAAGGCAGATGCACGTAAAGTTTAGAATTTTCTATTAAAAGAAACTAAGAATATAGAAAAATTTCGCTACTGATTACAGCATGATATGTGCCCTTTTTCAATAAGATAGTATTTTAGGGCTTCTGTCCATCTTCTCATTTTTATATCGTATTTTGGTAATTTTGCGCTTTGCAGCGCGGAGAACTTTGGTCTTTTAGCTTTCATTTGTAGTTGGCTAGTTTTTATTGGAGTTATTTTCGGATTTAAACCTAGGAGTTTGAATATTTCACATGCAAATTGGAACCATGTGCAGTATCCATCATTTGTTACATGGTATGTTCCGAAGGGTATACCTAATTCCACTATTTTCTTTATTGTTTCAGCGGCATCACTCGTATAGGTTGGGGACATCCACATGTCATCAACCACATTTATGGTTTCGCCTTTCCTCGCCTTATCTATCATTGTTTCAACGAAGTTTCCGCCTTTTCCGCTGGCTCCTGCAACTCCGAAGAGGCTTGCAACCCTTATAATGTAATGTTTAGGGTTTTGTTTTGTGTAGCATTCGCCGGCTAATTTTGAGATGCCATAAGTGTTAATGGGGTTTGGAGCGTCTTCTTCAGTATATGGTTCGTTTTTGGAGCCATCAAAGACGTAGTCGGTGCTTATGAAAACTGTTGTGGCGTCAATTTCTTTGGATATTAGGGCTATGTTTCTTGCGCCTATAGCGTTTACAGAAAAAGTTTTTAGCGGTTCTTCTTCGCACTGATCTGTCTTGTGGAATGCCGCGGTATTTATGATCACTTCAGGATTGCACTCTTTTAAAACTAGGCAGCTATTGTAGTCTGAAACATCTAAATCTTTGTGAGTGAATCCTAAAGCCTCATGCTGAGCCTTAAATGCTTTTACAAGGTCCGTGCCAAGCTGCCCATTTGACCCTATTATGGCTATTCGCATTTTAGATTATGACCCCTTTAATTTCAATGTTTTTAATTAGCGAGTGCATTTCCAGCAAGTGCTTATACCATTGAACCGTTATTGTTCTCGGGTCATCAGCGTTTAACTTTCCATCCCTTAGGGCTTCAAAAACTTCTTTTGCTCCTTCCCTTGGAGTGCATTTGGCTTCGAATTTTAGGGTTTTCTTAATTTTGTCAAAGCTTACGCGGTAGCTTCTATGGTCTGGTGAGCCGTACCATTCATAGTTAAAGGGCATGTTAATTGATTCCGCCACGAGCTTTGCTAAGTCAAATATTTGGACGTTTTGCTCGTTGCTTCCCACATTGAAAATCTGCCCATTAACAAGTTCTGGCTCTGCCTCTAAGACTTTTATGAAGGCGTTTGCAGTGTCCCTAACGTGGACGAAGGGACGCCACTGTTTTCCATCCTTCATAATTGGGATTTTGCCCTTTTTGTAAAAGCCTAAGACCATGCCGTTTATTGCAAGGTCGAACCTCATTCTAGGCGAATATCCGTATACTGTGGCCTGCCTAAGGGCGGTTACGCTGAAAGACTTGCCGGCTAATGGCAACACTTCCTTTTCCGCCAGAGTGTTTGCTTTGGCATAGGTTGTAAGGGGGTTTAGACTTGACTTTTCCGTTAGGATTCCTTCTTGGAAACCGTAAACGCTGCATGTGCTAGCCAAAACGTATTTCTTGACGCCTTTTTTCTTTGAAAGTTTAGCCACCCTAACTCTTCCTTTGTAGTTTATTTCCAATGTCTTTTGCGGGTCAAGTTCTCCGCTTGGATCATTAGAAAGAGAAGCTAAATCAAACACGGCGTCTATTCCATTCAAAACTTCAGGTTTAAACCATCTGATATCGTCCTTGGCAATTGTTATTTTATCTGCTATGTCTCTTATAGAGTCCATTCCAAAGAAAAGTCTGTCTAAACATGTTACAGTGTAACCTTTCTCTAAGAGGAGCCCACAGAGAATCGAGCCTATGTAGCCTGCTCCACCAGTAACCAAAACTTTCATGCTGCAGCCTCTCTATTTATGTGGCGGCGCGAACCAGTCCCAAGGTTTTCCAACGCGAGGATCTTCTTTCCGGCCGTTTATTTCCGTTGGGATTATTGTCTGGTCGTTCCATGGTCTGCGGATTTCATCTGGACTTTTGTAATCATAAAGCCTTGTAACGAAGTAGACTGTTAACGACGGTGTGTTGCTGACGGTTTTTGTTCCATGCAAGTATTTTCCCGGTATCCTTACTATTGAGGGTTTTTCTCCGCTAGCTATGATTTCAACAAGCTTTCCGGTTTCCTCTTCATAAGCACAGATTTTCATGGCTCCTTTAAGAACGAGGAAGTAGTCTACTTGTCCTCGTTCGTGTTTGTGCCAAGCTCGGACTATGTCTGGGTAGCTGTAGCTTATATTAGCTTGCACTATCCATTCTTCGTCGAGGAGGTCTTTCCAGTCTTGTCTTAGGGCTTCTGCGAAAAAGCCTCTTTCGTCCGGTATCAAATTTATCTCTTGAACTTTCACTCCTTTAAGCGCGTATTCTTTCATATTTCTACCTCTGAATAGTCGCCTACGTTCAGTTTAAGGGTTTTGTGTTTTTGGTTTTTTATAATTTTGGTGTTTCTTCCTATGAGGCTTTCTTCTAGGCGGTCTACTCCTTTTATTAGGGCGTTTTCTAGAACCACAGAATACTCAATTGAGCTTTCTATTATTTGCGTGTTGTCGCCTATGCTTGTGTAGGGGCCAATGAAGCTATTTTCTATGAGGCAGTTTTGGCCTATTATGGCTGGTCCTCTTATGGTGCTGTTTATTGTTTTTGCGTTTTTTTGGATTTTGACTCTTCCTTCGATTTTGGTGTTTATGGTTTCGCCGTTTATTTCCTGTTTTATGTATTCGTCTAAGATTTTGGCATTCGCGTATAGTATGTCGTCTTTTTTGCCTGTGTCAAGCCACCATGTTTCGAGTTTTTCAGCTTTTACTTTGTAGCCCATGTTTATCATTTCTTGTATGGCGTCTGTTATTTCGAGTTCTCCGCGCCAAGATGGTTTAATGCGTTCTACGGCTTTGTGGATTTTGTT